>Ga0078894_10004946_pt1 | contig 10231 bp, 10 predicted proteins | sample LauGreSu1BDMLBSD_2_FD_67506 | JGI IMG/M metagenome (GOLD analysis project Ga0078894, IMG submission 67506) | Freshwater lake microbial communities from Lake Michigan, USA - Su13.BD.MLB.SD (version 4) (version 4) | ecosystem: Environmental > Aquatic > Freshwater > Lake | place: Lake Michigan...
TTAGAGGTGTATGTGGAAGCAAAAGCCCCTACATTTTTCAATCCAACAAACAATTTTTCCAATGTATCATGGCTAATTGGTGATGATGATTCATATTGGATTAAAGCAACGGTAGATTCGTATTATACACAAGACCCATGGTTAGTGTATGGCAATACACGAGTGGGAGGTGATTTGGGTTATGCGCTAAAATCAGCATGGCAAATTTTTTATCCAACAATGAAAGTTGTCCTTACAAAACGCAATAATATGTTTAATGCAATTACAGATATGGTAGATACAAATTATTTTAGCAATTATGGAAACTACTATAGTGAGCCACCAAATTACCCTGAATTTGGGCATACAAATATGTTTTTCTATTCTAATTATGATAGTCTAATGTCTGATTTATCAACAATTAGTGCAGCCACTACTGTATATAAATGGGGTCAAGAGTCCAATTTTGCAAAAGCTGATACCGAATTTCAAGGGTATTATTTTAATTCTTATATTTATAATATTGATTTGCAACCATCCCCTTCTAATTTATCAGATAGTAATTCATATTATTATGTAGCAGTTCGTGGGTATGCGCCAACGGAAGATTTTCAGACAATGATGCGTTTCCAGATGACGAATCGTTATGATTATGGATTTATAAGTGCAAATGATTTATTTGGTGAAATATCTACAATTAAGGGGTCAGCAGGAACAACACTAGATTATAATCCAGAATATTTATTATCTACAAGCAATTTTAATACATATTTTAGTACAAATACAATGACAATGGGGTTAAATGTGACGCCTGCATTAACATTTACAGGATTTAGTACATACCACAGCAGTATGCGTGGTATATATTCACGCTATACATCTAATTTAGAAATATTTAGCTCTATTAAAATAACAGTAGAAGATAAAACATCTGCTTATATACAAAAATATTATTCAAATATTATGCCTCCAGTTTATTTCCAACAAACAAAATTCTTTGACCCAATACGTTTTAATCTATTATTTAAGGATTCAATATATCCACCATTGAGTAATCAGGATCAATTCTGGGGATTAGGATATAATTTAGGGTTTCCTAAAGCGAATATGTCCAATAATACTCCAGCAACAGATGATGGGCGTACACCTATAATTGGGTCAGGAACACTTTATAATGCACAAAGCTTTTACAAGATATTAGATGATTATATATATTTGCGACTAAATGATGAATTTTCATTGAATCGTGTGGATACAAGTGGTCCAGAGAAATTAGCAAAGATACAGGAGACGGGTGGAATGACACGCCAGTATTATGCGAAGTTGTTGCTATCACCATTTGGTTCATATTCACAATCGATGATTCAGAATCCTGTTGCACTCAATCCACCAATTGCGCGTCTTGATCGTATTCGATTCCAATGGGTTGATTCTACAGGTACAGTAATTGATAATGATGATTGTGAATGGTCTGGTATATTACAAATAACAGAATCGCTGCAATTAGCGGTTGGTGATTCAACAATTGAACGTCCACAAAATATATAATATTTTGCGCCAATGTTTTAGCACCGCTAGGTGCTGAAATATTTCCAGCTAATATCTAAAAAGGTTGCTGTTATTAAGGAATAATGGGTGCAACACAAAGTATCGCAACAATTCGTGTGTTTTGTATTCGTAACACCGATCATACAATTCATTATTGGAATTATCCTGGAATGCCTGATGGTTGGCAGTGGCAATCTGCAGGTATTTCCGATTATGAATTAATGCATCCTACAGAAGAAGAATTGGCGACAATTGAAGAGTGTTTTACAGGAGACCCGCAGACAATTGAACAAATGCGGACTTTTTTACATTCAATATACCAGCAATTAGAGGATAGAGAGATTATAGAGCGATATGTATTAACAGAGAAGATTGTTACAGGGATGACATTTTGGGAGCGGTTATTGATGATTTTAAAGCGAGAGAGTTAGTAAGGAGATTTGAGATGTCGCTCAAACAGCAATTTATGGATGCAGAAAATGCTACAACTACAAATGAATACCCTTTCACCGACCCTGGTACAACCCCCTTCTTTCCTCCAGTTTGCCTTCGTACACACTGGGATCCTACACAAATGCTCCGACACATCGTTCCACAGGAAAAAGTAAGTCTGCCGCTCGATTTTCGCCCTTATGCAAAGATTTGTCTAGAATATCGTACAACAGCTCCTACAGAAGCTGCACCTGAACCCCCGGCGGATATGGTGTTTCCTCCAGGAGGTGAATTCTATCCACCTACTCGCTATAGTTCAGCGATTGATGCAGAGTCTTCTCTTCGCCGTCTAGACCGTCCCTTACGAATTCCTGAGGGAGACCAATATGTTCCTCCATCTGACAGTGATATGTATACACGCGAAAAGATGCAGCCGGCTCGTACACGCCCGACATCTTATATGGTACAGGAGCTTTCTATGCCAAAAGCCTTGCTGCGCGCCGGCAATTACCAGTGCCGCGAAGAGGTTGATGCACAAACACGCATTCTTGATACAAAGATGTTTAATAATTCTACAAAGCTCAATAAGTTTAATAAATCATGAGCTGGTTCCATAGCAGCCTGCGATAAATTGCAGTATATAACTACACACACGTAAGCAAGTATGTCCTTTGAATTTCTTGATACTATTTTGGATCGTCTTTCAAAATCGACCGAGAAGGAAGCATTTGCTATTCAAAATACCCTTTATGCAATATGCATAGTCCTAAATGCAGCTATAGAAAGTGATGCATGTTATTCAAAAGGATTTATTGCAATTGATGATAAAACATATGATACATCTGGGCACGTTTTCCCAGCCGACCTAATTGCAGATTATGGGTTTTGGACAGGCTTAGAAGGGTATTGCACACAAACCGCATCTGAACTTTTCTGGGTTGGTACACATGCTATTATGGATAGTGATTCCGAGTTTGTAAATGCTTTTATAAAACATATAGAGGACGCATGCGCAGCGAAGCCTGAATGGAATTATTATGGAACAGCGCTTGATACAGCGGAGCTATTAGGGGAATGGTTAGAGCGTGCACAGAAGTTATTTGGATTGGCTGTGAAAGCACCAATTGCACGAGCGCCAAAAGCGTTTTACAAGAATACACGTCGTGTTCATGGGCGGCGAGCATTAACTCCTCCTCGAACAAGTCGCCCAACAGCAGTTACACGGTCACATAAACATGCACATAAATAGAATGGCTCCAAAGCAAAAGCAAAAGCATCCATTTGTGTATAATTCCCATCAAGAACATATAACAATTGTAAATGGAAAACGTGTAGGTCATTCGACACATATAACTATTAAGAATGGGAAAGGGCATAAGAAATGTGTGAAATATACCGGCGAGGGGAAGCCTAAAGAAGTCCGTTGCAACTTAACCACCAAAGAGATGAAAGCAATTAAAGAGAAAGAGTATCTACCGGCGTTATTTCAGCCTGTAATGGAGCAGCTTCGCCTCGGACTTCCAATGCGATTTTCTAAGACCAGGAAGAACAATAACAAAAAATAAGAATGTTGTTATGGATATTACTAATTGGTATAATATTCTTTCTTGGAACTATCTTTTACAAACAGACAGTCCAAGAATACAAACTGAATCAAATTGAATGGACGCAAGTTGAGAGTTCTGTATCTGCACTTGCAGATTTATTTGACGAAGGAACGCCATTTATAGTTCGCAATACACCCGTTTCACCTGTTTGGAATATGATAGATATTTGTTCACGTGGCGAATTCAAAGAGCTCGCAGATTGGGCGAAATCTGCACCGACGGACTCTATTATGCCATGGCATGCACATATGGCATCTCATTATGGTCGAACTGCAAATATCGATCCTTGGTTGGATGAAACATGGCTACAACATATCCCTTTTCAACGCAGACTCATTCCGCGTGAACTACAATTATGGGTTGGTGGGCGTGGTCTTTATCAAGAACGAGCTGCTTGGGTTGCAGTAATGCCGACAGAAGGAAGTGTACTTGCAACAATTATGACAACGAAGGAAGATAAATATCTGCCAGCAGGTTGGCGTGGACGATTCGCAGATTCATTTACACAAGCAGATACACCATATGTTTCGCAGATTAAATATTTAGATATAAAATTAAGAGCAGGTACTGTACTTTTCCTACCTGCTCATTGGAAACTAAGTTGGCAGACTGCTTCAACCGAGGAGATGCCTTTTATTTGTATGATGTATTTACATACGCCTATTAGCAAGTTAGCAAGTTTGATGCAATCTGCATGAGCGTAAACTATCTGCAGATTCACTAATAGATAGGATGGCTAGTGCAGATGCAGATGCTCTGGCTCTGGCAGACGCCGATGAAGAGCTCTTTCTTCTGCAGATTGAAGTTGCAGATCTGCAATCTCAATTAGATATTATACAAGCCCGCATTACATCCTTTACAGAACAATTAAAGGTCCCGCCCGTGATACTATCTGCGCCTACAAATGAGGATGCATTTCGAGTGTGGGAAGCTGCTGGCTTGAGCAATAGTGTACCATTAGCGCATGGCGCTAATACTAATGATAATGCTTTAGCATCATCAATACCATTAGAGGATGGTCTGCGAATGTTGGAACAGTGGATTTTTAGCCAACCAAACTGGCAGCAAATGACTCGTGAAGGGTGGATACAATTTGTCTATACAATTTTTGGGGAATCATTAGATAAACTTCTGGGAGTTGCTCACTGAGTAAATTTGATTTACTTGGGTGAACAAATGTCAAGCAAAATGCACGATAAAATGAATAATGAAGTATGCATTACTACAAGCCCAGCGGATGCCCTTGTGGCAGTCGCAGACCCTGTAAAAGCTGCTGCTGCTGCTGCTGCGCCACTAGATGCTGCGCTACCCCAGCTCCGCCTAAATGCTGAACAAATCGCAGCCCTCTATGCTGTTCGTGAAGGTCAAAACCTCTTTATTAGTGGTCCTGGTGGTACTGGTAAATCATTCCTTATTAAATATATTAAAGAACATGCTCCAGCCAGTGTTAAAATTGGCATTACTGCTCTAACAGGATGTGCAGCCATTCTATTAGGGTGTGGTGCGAAGACCTTGCATTCGTGGGGTGGAATCGGTCTTGCACGTGAATCAGCAGAGGAGCTTGTACAGAAAATCCTAAAACGGAAAAAGAATAACCCCACTGCATATCGTAATTGGACACAGACGAATCTCCTAATTATTGATGAAATTTCAATGATGTCGGCTGAGCTCTTTGAAAAACTCAATACAATTGCCAGACTTCTTCGTAAAGAGCCTGGGCGTCCTTTTGGTGGAATGCAGGTGGTTGCATTTGGCGATTTCTTCCAGCTGCCTCCTATTATTCGGGCAGTTGAAGGTGATCCAGCCCAACAACTTGCATTTAACGCGCCAAGCTGGTCTTCTACATTTGGTCGAACAATTCAGCTCAAGCAGCTTATGCGACAGACTGACCCAGTATTCCAAGAACTTCTCAATAGTTTTCGTGTAGGAGATGTGCGTCAAGACCATATTGATATTCTTCGCTCACGTATGAATTTGGATTGGGATTCACTGGAAATTAAGCCGACTCTTATTTTCCCACGACGAGCCGAGGTAGATAAGATTAATACAGCAAATCTGGATGCACTTGAAGGTGGGCGGGTCAAATATGAAGTACGTACTGTATTCAAACCTGAAGCCCCTGAAGGTTCAATTAAGATGTCCCGTCTACCTGATGGTGAGCAGCTTATTAGTCGGTTTGACAATGATGCACCATATGATGCAGCGGCTGAATTTGCAGTAGGAGCCCAAGTTATGCTTATTTACAATAAGGATCAAGATCTAGAACTTGTAAATGGTTCTCGTGGAGTTATTACACGATTTACAGCGGGTGTAGATGGGAAAGAGCAACTTCCTGTAGTAAAATTTAAAAACGGCACTGAGCTTCCCATTGGTCGCCATGCATGGGAAATGGATACACTTCCAGGTGTATGCCGAGAGCAGATCCCTCTACGGCTCGCTTATGCAGTCACAATTCACAAAAGCCAAGGAGCTACCCTTGATTCTGCTCTAATTGATATTGGTCCCTCCATTTGGGAATGGGGTCAGGCGTATACTGCTATTAGTCGTGTACGTTCACTAGACAGTCTCTATGTATTTGCATTTGACCGACGAGCTGTAAAAGCGCATCCAGCAGTTCGTGCATTTTATAAACGACTAGATACTGAAGAAAAAGAGGGTAGCGTGTAAGGCTATTAGAAGTGTGTGGAAAATTTGAAATGGGACGGCTAATATTTTTATTTGCAACAAGCCCTTACAACGCGTATTACAAAGATGTCTATTGACCGCAAAGCCGCCATTATTGATGCTCTCTCTACACTGGAGCAGAGTGATACTGCTCGTGGAGAGCGATTCGCCGCTGCTGCATATAAGAAAGTTCTAGGACAAATCAAGACGCTACCGCATGTATTTACAATGGATGACCTAGCCGCAGTAAATGGAATTGGAGCGAAGATGAAGTTGAAGATGAAGGAGCTATTAGAGACTGGTAAGCTTTGCTCTGCGGAGAATGCGAAGGCGAATCCTGAGTTCGCAGCCTACCAAGCGCTCCTAAATGTATATGGAATTGGTCCGGTGAAAGCCAAGAAGTTTGTGGAGGATGGTGTGGATAGTATTGAAGAGCTGCGTAGCCGTGCGGCTGAAGATGATGGGCTGTTGACTGCGGCGCAGAAGCTCGGTTTGCAGTATTATGAGGATAGTATTGAGCGGATTGAGCGTGCAGAGATTGACCAGCATGCAGCTGTGCTGCAGAAAGCGTTTGTTACCGCTGCGGGTCTGCAGATGCAGATTGTTGGCAGTTATCGCAGGGGTGCAGCAAATTCTGGGGATATTGATGTGCTCATTACTGCGAGTCCTGGGCAAACAAAAAAGGATGCAGCGGCTGCTTTCAAGAAGGCGGTAGATGGATTGATTCAGGGGGGATATATTCTAGGTGTACTTGCTCGTGGTCCAACGAAGACTCTTGCTTTTGCTGGTGTTGCTGCAGCCAACGGCTTAAAGACACCAGGGCGTCGTCTAGATCTCCTCCTAACTGATCCTGAAGAGTTTCCCTATGCAATTCTCTATTTCACCGGCTCTGATCAGTTCAATATTGCCATGCGTCGCTGGGCTCTTGACCAGGGATATACAATGAATGAACATACTATGACTCCTACCAGTGGAGATATTTCTGCGCCGCCCCCTATGAAGTGTGAGCGCGATATCTTTGACTATCTTGGTCTCGCCTGGGTAGAGCCAACTGAGCGTTGTGATGGAACGCAGATTGCAGCTGCTGTAAAGTCAGCCCGTTCTCCACAGGAAATCCTCGCCGCAATGAGGGCTAAGAAAGCCGCTGCTGGAAAATAATTAACACTAGTATAGTAACCAATTTTCAGCTCTACAAATATGTGTATAATACCCGCTACTACCATTATAATAATGTGAATCTTCTAATGATGTAATATTGCATATTCCTGCATTTTTTTCAGAATCATCTATTGCATATGCGTGCAATATAGAATGTGAATTTATTAATACTGCAACATGACCTTGGTCTGTATATATATCACTAAAATTACGTAATAGTAATGAGCCGATTGGATATTTATTAGCATGAGCTAATTTAATATCAAACGGTTCCAATTTATTAGCTTTTTCTAAATGATAAAACCACGCATCGGTTGTTCCTGGAAAAGGAATATCTGCGTCTGCATCTGATGGTGGAATAGGTAATCCAACAACTCGTCGCATTAAATTAGGGACACCTGTACATACAATACATTTATCCGCGGCTCGTAAATCTGCAACATCTGGTGCTGGTAAATCTATCGCATAAAATTTATCATCTCCATTAATTAGTTCGCCTTTTCTATACCATCTATAAGGTAATCCAATAAGCAGATACGCATAATTGAGCGCGGCTTGTATATTAGGGTGCATTGTTGAAAATTGATATACTAATATACTATTTCAATTTTCCACAATTTAAAAATATAATAATTATTGAATAACACATCCACTGCTGCTACCGCATGCACAAATACCCTTTTTAATAGAAGGCAGGTCTACTTCAGGAATAGTGGGCAGAAGTGGCTGGCGATAGCTTCCATGCATAGGATTTGTTCGTGGGGCTATTATGACATCTGACTCGCTACTTTTAGGGCTGATGTTTTGAGCCCCTGTTGTCGGCGCAGCAGTTGCAGGTGTAGCAGGCGTAGCAGGCGTAGTATTATCTTTTAGGGACCGTGTAATATGTTCCCATAGGTACCGCCGGCGCCCAATCATTGAAACGGAGCAAGTCCCTACGCCTAACCAGCGCTTCTCTAATTGTCGTTGTATATCATGCCATACTCGTCGCATTGGACCAGGGCGAATTTCCAAGCTTAATGCACTAGAGAGTTCAGTTGCCATCCAAGAGTAAATATGGGCTTTTCTCCCACGCAACATAGCTTCTTCAACAAGTGTATTCCAGAGAGCAGAATCAGGTGCACAGCGCCCCATTGTTATTTGTGCATGATCAAGAGCCTGAACAAGTGTCCCTAATAGCGGCTCTAAGCGATTCTCTGAGAAATAATCAAAAAAACGCAGCTCAATTCCATGCGTATAATGTTTATGAAAATTTATATCAATTCCCACTTCATCCAGAGGTTTGTATGCGCATTGATTTTGATATGCTGTCATCCACCCATCCTCTGCAGCAACACGTGCATCTGCTCGTGGAACTGTGTTAAGCTTTCCTTGTATCATTTTATGTGTATCATAACTGCCAATACCAATATATCGGCTAACAGCTGCACGTTGGCTAGCTGCAGAAAACCTGTGACCCATAATAGTGCTTTTAGAGAGAGGGTCAGGTGTTCCGTAATTGACAATTAGGAATGGTTCTAGCCATTGAATGAGACGTGCTGCAGCGCGATGTTGCTTAATAAATAAATGGGAATCAACCGGTTTGGGTGGAGTAGTTGGGGCTAAACGGGTAGGAATAGTAAAATTAAAATGATATGTTCCATTATTAAATATACCAATATTTTTAGGGTTGCTATGATAAATAGCAAATGGATGATTAGCTGTCATCCAGGTGAGTGGTAGATAGGATGTTGGAAGTCCAGCGGCTATCCAAGCTATGTTAAGATTATCTACAAACTCTGCTCGGCGATTCCTGAATTCAATAATACATTCTTCCACAGTAGTCTTATAAAAGTCTCGTGTGGCAATTTCTATGGAATCTCCATCTAAAATAAAATCAGCAGCTTGGACTTCATCTTTTATGGCAAAATATTGGTTTACAGCTTCTAATTGTTTCATAATAGCTCCTGTACAACGACTATTAGGAATAGTATCATAACGGTAGCCGCGAGGATCGGTTGCATCAGATACTTTTAGGAATGATGTAGTATGTTCGCCAGATATATCAACACGCGTGAGCGAATGTGCATTTAGGAGGTATGGAATTTGTACACTACCGCTGAGATCAATGAGCCCCTTAATTGCATCATTATATATACCATCCTTATATGTTTTGTAATAGGGAACACTATAGCGCTCGGCTTTTTGATCAATTAGAAAGCGTTTTGCTTGAACGCGCTGCTGAATAGGAGTTTCAATATATGCTTCGCATTCAATACCGATGCCCCAGAAGGTATCACCAGGCTGATAGGCGGAGGCGTAAATTTTATGTTTATCAAAAATTTCTGGCTTATGAAGAATTGACATAGTTATTTATAAGTGAGAATGAAGAATTAGAACGCGATGAAAAATTATAATTATTAATTAGCATGGGTAATTTTGAATATGTTATAAAAGCTGAAGGACATACATTTCATTTATTATTAACAGAATTTAATGACCGTAATACCGGCAATATATCATCAATTAATATAAATTTAGGAGGTTCACATAAAAAATGTCTTAATTTAAATATATCAGCAACTGAATCTACTGGAAAACTTAGTTGGGTAGAAAGACATGAAGAATGTTCATTAGAAATAAATAATCCTCAATCGCAATTATTAATATTATTAGCAATATCAATTGCTAAATCAATAAATCCAAATATACAATATATTTATTTAGATGATACAAGTCATTTTCAATGTACTTTACCTGAAGGCAATGAACGTAAAATAGAAATGAAACCATTTCATATTGCATTTCATCAATCAAGTTGGTATGAATATTATTTTAATGCACATTTAGTAGCTGATCATAAT
>Ga0078894_10004949_pt1 | contig 10230 bp, 11 predicted proteins | sample LauGreSu1BDMLBSD_2_FD_67506 | JGI IMG/M metagenome (GOLD analysis project Ga0078894, IMG submission 67506) | Freshwater lake microbial communities from Lake Michigan, USA - Su13.BD.MLB.SD (version 4) (version 4) | ecosystem: Environmental > Aquatic > Freshwater > Lake | place: Lake Michigan...
ACCCCAAACGGATACCGCATTTTTGTAAGAAACCTTCTTACTTTAGGCCCTAACTCAGTTATTGGTCATAGTACTGGTTTTTCAACTGCTGGAACTGTTGCTCAAGGTGGGGCATCAACAGTTGCTGTAACCCATAGTCTTGGCGGAGCAAGTGCAACACAGACCGCTACAGCGCCTACAGCGGCTCTTGGTGGCTCGCAGTACTATCAGCAACCACTACAAGCAATTCGCGGATTTGCAGTAACTGCAGCAAGCACAACTCCAACATTCCTACGCGGTGGCGCAGGCGGAGCATCTGGTGCTGGCGGCGGAGTGGTTGTTATTAGTGCTCGTTACATCACCGTGTCTTCAGGAACGGCATATTTTAAAGCACCTGGAACCGCTGGAGCGGGTGGTGGCGGTGGCGGTGTTATTTTGGTAGTATCTTCTGCAGCGGCGCTAAATAGTTCCGTTTCAACAGATGTTACTGGCGGCACTGGTTGTTCCGCTGGAACAGTGAATTACATGCAGGTGGCGTAATGCCTTTAATCGACAGATTTTCACCGACACGAACCACTCCAGTGCAAAAGACTGGGACGGATAAAATATTTGGTAACGGAGTTGACGGAACTGTTGTAATTTCAACGAACACATTCTTGTCTAGGGATATGTACTACGACACATTGACTGTAAACAGTGGATTTACTTTGTTTACTAATGGTTTTAGATTGTTCGTAAAAAATACACTCACGAACAACGGAACAGTCGGAATGCCCGCTGGTACCGCTCAAACAACATCTGTTTTGGCTGGAACTGTCCTCACTAGAATAGATGCAACTGCTGGATTTGCAACTAATAACTCAATTGATTCCGCCAACTCTTCTGGAACTTTGGCGGTTGGCAATGTTAAGGACTACGAATCCCTTCTAACTGGTGTATATCCATCTGGTGGTTCTTTGGCAAGATGGTATGCGGGCGCAACTGGAACATCTGGCTCTGTGGGCTCAGACGGAACCAACGGAACTGCAAACGCTGGAGGCGCTGCGGGAGGCGGAAACTCTACTGCTGGAAACCCAGGAACGGCTGGCACAAAAGGGCTAAAAGGAAACTCTGGTTCTGCTGGCCAAGGTGGCGGAGTTGTAGTAGTTGTTGCAAAGACGATTACTGGCACTGGAACATTCGTTAGCGAAGGAACCTCTGGTAGTTCTGGTAGTTCTGGTGGTGCTGGAAACCCTGGCGTTAATGGAAACGCTGGTCACACTCAGGTAGGAACATCAGCGCATAACCCAGGCGGCCATGCTTCGGCGCATAACCCAACAGGTCACGCTGGAGCGCATAACCCAGGCGGCCATAACCCAGAACAGTCATTTCATCACCCTGCTGGGTGCTGTGCTTATAACGGCCACCACCATCATGACCATCATTCACATCACCATGTGAACGAAAATGCCCAGCACCACCCAGGAAATGTTTACTACTATTCGCATCCAGGAAACCAATACCACTATTCCCACCCAGGAAACCAGTACCATAACCCAACATACCCTGGTGGTGCTGCAGGAACCGCAAACCCTGGAAACGCAGGAAATCCTGGAGGAAACGGAACTAGTGGTAAAACTGGGGCGCTTACTGTTATGACAAGAGCAATTAGTACGCACGTCGCCTCTTCTAACACCACCTTCGTTGCAGACCTGGATGGGTAGTGTATGATTGATGATAGAGAAGTAAGACAAAGTTTGGGATTAAACGAGGAGTTTTCAGTGGCTATAGATTTTTCTACCATCGCCAGTTCAGAGCGACTTAATGTCGCTAATCGCGTAAAAGACATTACCTCACAGAGTGTTTATGAGTTAATTCTTCGTCTTGGACAGGACCCACTAACATTTGACGAAGCCGCTTTTGTTGTTCCAGAAGACGATTCTGACCCAGAGTACACGATAAAAAGAGACCTAAAATCAAGCATTGACCAACTTGCTTGGATTAATAGTTTTATTTCATCTTTGTAGAATTTGTTGTAGTTGCACTAAATAGGTTTTTTATACTATACTGATTTGCATGAAACATGTTGAAGTAGGACCGTGCATAATCCAGTACGAAAATCTATTTAGCCCTGGAGATTTTATTCCACTCTTAGAGGATGAGTGCAAGAGGGACTGGGGATACTTGAATTGGTATCAAACGACAGTCGGCTCAAATTCTTCACAAACAGTTACAAACTATAGGTCTTCTCTTGGGTGCGAACTAGCACCACTGCAAATAGAAAAAGACTCAATGAGCGTTGAACGGCTAAAACCACTTGCTGATAAATGGCTCTCAATCAGAGAAAAAATAGAGACCGCTATTTGGCACTACAGGAACATGTACTCATTAAATATGGAGCGCGATGAAGGTTTCCGAGTTCTTAAGTATGGTCGTGGTGCGGAGTATAAAGGACATGTTGACCACCACCCAGATAACGCCAGGATTCTCAGTCTTGTCGGATTCCTGAATGATGATTTCAGCGGCGGAGAACTTGTATTCCCATTGTTTGATGTGACAGTCAAACCAAAGGCTGGAAGCATTGTTTTGTTTCCATCAAACTTCCCTTATTATCACTACGCAAATGCGGCGGGCGCCGAAGATGAGACAATCAAATATTCATTTGTGACATGGTTTCAGTAACATGCAAAAAAATATATGCGTTGTTGGCTCTGGTACCGCGGGCCTACTAGCGGCGATAATTCTTAAAGGTCACTTCCCCAGGTATTCATTTACCGTAGTTTCATCAAGCAAGATTGGAATTATTGGCGTCGGAGAGGGCTCAACCGAGCACTGGAGAATCCATTTTCAAGATAGACATCATATAAATGTTGCGGAAATGGTTGAACAGTGCGCTGCAACACACAAATATGGGATTAGGTTTGAGAATTGGACCAATCACACTCCAGACTATTTCCACAGCGTAAGCGGTGGAGAGGTAGGACCCAATTATTTTGCTGCAAACTATGCATTTGCCCACGAAAACGGCATACTTTTAACCAATTCAATGATTGCTCACTTGTATAACAACAAGATACCTCTAAATAAAGAAAATCCGCACAATGGGGTAAATCAGTTTCATTTTGACACATTCAAACTGAATACATACTTGACTCGTGTTGCTAAATCACGAGGAATAAAATTTATTGACGACGAAGTCTCATCAATAAACCGCGATTCAGAGAGTGGCTTTATTGAGTCAATAAATTTGTCTAGAGGTGTTTCCGTATCAGCAGACTTTTTCATAGATGCATCTGGTTTCAGCAGAGTTTTAATGAGCAAACTTGTTGATGATGAAAAAGATTTTGAATCATACAGAAAATATATTCCATGCGATTCGGCAGCAGTATTTCAGACCCCTCTAGATGAATCTGGGGAAATAAGGCCATATACACGGGCCCGAGCAATGCCAAGCGGATGGATGTGGGAGATACCAACCCAAGAGCGACGCGGAAATGGGTACGTTTTTGCCTCTGATTTTTGCTCAGACGAGCAGGCTGTGAAAGACATATCTGTTGCTCATGGCAAGGACATTGAGCCAGCGCGAATTATCAGATTTAAGTCTGGTTATCACAAAACTGGGATTGCGTACAACTGTGCAACGGTTGGTCTTTCTTCTTCATTTGTTGAGCCTTTAGAAGCAACGGCGATTAGTACAGCAATTCAACAAGCAAGAATGCTTACATCTGTTCTTTCTGTTTTCAAGAAAGAATCATCTTCTGTAGTAAAACACTATAATATTCAGTTTAATTCACTTATGGAAAATATTGTGACCATGGTTGCACTTCATTACATTTCGGATAGGAATGACACTGAGATGTGGAGAGAGCAACAAAATTTAGATAAGCCAGAATTATTGAAATACCTACTTGAAATATGGTCTGAGCGCTGCCCAGAAATTGGCGACTACCCTTTATTCGGGTACGAACTGTTCCATAGCGCGCATTTATGGCATGTTGCTCAGGGTCAGGGTGTTATCCCAAGAGATGTTGCTACGGAGCAGTTAAATTCGTTTAGTTCAAGGAACCCAGCCGCTAAGATTATGGCTGACAAAAAATTTGAAGCACTAAAACTACGGTTGGTTGACCATGCGTCTATTTTCAAAAAAGCATAGTGTAGTAAAAGCGGATATTTTTGATGATATCCCAACTCCAAAGCCAAATGAACTTTTGGCAGTTCCAGCCTCAAATACATTGTGGCACCCAGATGTTGCGATGTACAAGAGCAGAGAGAAATACCCAGAATGGTTTAAGGAAGCCACTGGAGGGACGACTGGTCTAAAAAGATGCTATGGGCTTGGAGACTACATGAGGGTTGGCTACATCATTCCTCTCTGGGCAAAGTTAGATGTTCGTCTCCCAATTAGCAAACTTGATAATAATTGGGATGCTCGTTACGATATGCTCAACTCAAGCACATATGAACTAGAGACTCTTGACGAGCAAGAACTGCGCGAATACTTCTCTCGGCAGGCTTTGGTCGGAAATCAATTTCCCGCAGAACAGGCAGGAAAGTGTCCAGTATCATCAATTAAATCAAGAAAAAATTCATCATATTTAAAGTTGATAAACCCATGGCTATTTAAAACTGCTCCAGGATATTCAACGCTTTTTATACACCCTCAATGGGAGCCAAACAACAATTACCATGTTATGTCTGGTGTTGTTAATACAGACTACTACCATCACTGCAATGTTGTCATGAACATAACTACATCATCTGAGTTTTCGGTAAAAGAAGGAACTCCGATGTTGCATGCGATACCATTTAAGCGTTCAGATGCAATAAAAGACTCTGAACTGATTAAGGGAGACCAAGGCATGCATAAAATACTTAGCGGTTTGGGTTTCAACAATGTTCACAGAAACACAAACTGGGAAGGTGCTTATAAGCATGAGCAATCAAAGATGGACAAGAAACTAGGGTAAAATGGACAGAGTGGTTTTTTGCAATTCTGATGAATTTATTGATGAAGCAGTAAAACTGGCGAAGGAGTGGATGCTTCCAGTTCAGATTGGCGATTCAGGAAGAACTGAGAATTTGGATTTTGACAGAACAAAAGTCTCGGTAATCCAAATACCAATACACAATGGCTTTGGGGACTTCCCAGCAGTCGTGGAGCCAATGAAGTCAATAGTGCTTCATTACTATAACGACTATGCTGATTGCTCATCGTTAGAGTTTTTCCTGTCAACGGAAAACTCAATGATGACAAAAACAACAAAAATGAATGTGGTTATGCACGACATTCATCATGTCTCTGTGCCTCTTTTCCTTGGACTTGCTGGGTACTATTCTGTATCTGTTCGCAATAATACTGATGAAATAGCAAAGATATATTTTGCCGCAAGCAATGGAGATATTGACGAAATAACCGCCTATGATTGATTTTGCAGCACACAAATCACAGCATATAGCCTACGCTGATAATCTAATTTCTGGCGAAGAGTGCGATGCCCTTATAAATGAATGCAAATTAAATTACAATAAGTTGTTTTATTCAGGTCCAACTATTTCTGGCGTAAATACATCAGTCAAATCCTCAATGGACTTTAATTTTTCTCCTCAACTATGCAACGAATTAGGTGTTGGCTCGCCAGTATTTGATACTGCCCATTTAGCGATACATGAAGGTCTTTCATCGGCAATATCTTTATATATTGAGGCATACCCAGAACTTCAGCAGTCAGAAGCACTCTATGATAGTGGGTTCAGGCTTCAGCACTATCATAAAAATAGTGGTCACTATAGGAGGCACCACGATGGAGCCCCATGGGACCAGGACCCTTACAACAGACGAGTACTTGCGGTAATCATTTATTTAAATGATGTTTCACGCGGAGGCGGCACAATCTTTCCAGAGCACGGGGTGACAATAAACGCGGTTAAGGGGAGAATCGCTCTTTTCCCATCAACATGGACGCATCCACACTCTGGGTGTGTTCCAGTTTCTGGCGATAAATGGATTATCAGCACATTTATACACTGCAACAGAAGGGGAGAAAATTTAATCACACCCTCCCAAATGTCGGATGAGGAAATAGCGAATATAATTGATACGATATAAAAATGAAAAAAAATAATGAATATATAGATGTTTATTGGGCCCCATACTGGAACCCCGCAATAACATATGACCTAAATCACTTGTTTCCTTCTCCAGTTTCATTGCATGAGGACTGTATGAGTAAGTACATCCCGCAAAAACTCCCAGATGTTTTTTTAAACTGCCCAGCGGTAACTAATAAGATGAAAAACACATTTGTTTTTGAAAATACCGTTGAGACGCATGTCAAATTTGAAAATGGTAACGCTGTGTACGCCGAGCCAGAAAGGCTTCAAAGAACATCAACCCTGCTTCATAAGCCAACAATGACAAACAATATGCTTGTGAACTATGACTATTCTCTGCTTTTCTTCTCCGAAGAAAGTGTTGTTGCATCAATGACGTCTCCGTACTTTCATAATGTTGAGAGCAATAAATACGGGATGCTTGTTCCTGGAGAATTTGATATCGGAAAGTGGTATCGTCCCATGAATGCTGAGTTCAATCTGTGGGATGGCATAGACGAGTTGCGTGTAGCAGCAAATGACCCAATTCTATATGTTCAGTTTCATACCGATAAGAGAATACGCCTCCATAGGTATCAGGTAACAAAAAGATTAAGCACAATTGCAACATCTTTGATACACATAAACCCACTAAAGAGATTTGCAAAATTATCAGAAAAATATGAACTCTTTGGAAGGTCCCAACTACGCACGCAAGTATTAAACGATATCAAAAACAATATCGTACAGACACAAAAATATTCTTAATATAGGTGCTATACTTTTCCTCTAATGGACAAAAACCCAAATATTGCTTTTTTGACATTTGACTGGTCATGGGGAACTAAACCGCTTCAGCCAAATGGATGTGGCTGGTATCGCTGTCTGCTTCCTTCAAGGGAACTCAAGAAGCATAATTGGGGAACTGGTATGGGTTTTCCTGGATTTAATGAATCTTTCGGGTTTGGATTGATGGTTGAGGACGAAAAGGCAGTCCACGGGTGGGACATAACTGTTTTCAAACTTATTATGCATCAGAGGGTTTTGGAAGAGATGCACAAAGCAAAGGCGATGGGGCAGATTATTGTCGTGGATATTGACGACTGGCATGACGGTCTAGAGAAGACAAATCGTGCCTACGATGTAACGGACCCAGAAAAAAGCCCAGAGAATAACCGAGATATCTATAATCAAATAATCTCTCTTGCTGATGCCATCGTAGTGTCAACCCCATTCCTCGGCGACTACTACTCAAAGTTTAATGACAATGTCTTTATGGTAAGAAATGGCATTGACCTTGATAGGTGGAAGCAAAACAAAGTCAACTTTGTTGATAAGCCAACAATTGGCTGGGTTGGGGCTACTCCTTGGCGCTCAAGCGACCTTGAGTCAGTAGCGGATTCAGTAGGGTCATTTATTAACAGTAATGGTCTCAAGTTCCATCACTCTGGACACTTAAATGTGAATGCTGCTTACGCTGCTGACCAACTTGGAATTAGCAGAGATTCCACTACGACTCTACCGCTGGCCCCAATTCTTGATTACCCAAAACTTTTTGCGCCGATTGATATTGGGATTGTTCCGCTAAACAATGTTCAGTTCAATCATGCAAAGTCCTTCATTAAGGGACTTGAATATGTCGCTGCTGGCATACCTTTTATTTCATCATGGTCACCCGAATATGAATTCATGGCAAGTTATGGAGTCGGGCGTGTTGCACGGAATAAAAGCGAGTGGGAGTACCACCTGAGCGAACTAATGGACCCAGTCATGCGCAAAGACGAAGTTGAAGAGAATCTTGAAAATGTAAAGAAACTATTCACTATGGAAAAGCGTGGACCTGAATGGAATCATGTTTATCGCTCAATACTAGAAGGTGCGGAGAATGCATGACATTCCGTGGACCTTTGGGATAATCACTGTTTACGAAGATAAAAATAGACTTTCTGAAATTGTTGAAAACATCCGAAGTCTTGTAGTGCCAGAGTACGAAATACTTTTTGTAGGAGGCGGAGATTCGTCTGGGATTGAAGGCGATGACATCGTAAAGATTGACTTTGACGAGTCAATAAAGCCACGATGGATTACCCGCAAAAAGAACATTCTTGTTCAGAACGCGAAGTATGAAAACATTGTGTTAATGCATGATTACCACATTTTTGATAGTGCTTGGTATGAAGAGTTTAAGAAGTTCGGGACAGATTGGGAAATCTGCTCATGCCCCCAGTACCTAATCAATGGAGCACGCAATCCAATGGATTGGTCATTATGGGACAAGCCTGGACACGGTAGGGCCTGGTCGCTTGACTATAACGACTGGACTCAAACGCAATATATGTATATCTCTGGCGGGTTCTTCATGCTAAAAAAGCATGTGATGCTGGAAGAGCCGCTGGACGAGTCTCGCGGATGGAACGAAGAAGAAGATGTAGAGTGGTCAATGCGCGTGAGGGATAAATATCTGATGAAGTGCAATGGTAAGAGTATTGTTCGTCACAATAAGTGGCACAGACATGCAGGACCAAACCCACATGAAAAGTAACTTCCTTGTAATATTTGACCTTGATGGGGTTCTAATTGAATCACGGGATGTCCACTATGACTCCCTTAATATCGCCCTTAGTAGGATTGACCCAAAGTATGTGATTTCTCGCGATGAGCATCTGTCAATGTACGACGGACTTGGCACAACTACAAAGTTAAAGATGTTGAGTCAAAACAAGGGACTTCCAGAGTCCAATCACCAGCAGGTTTGGGAAGACAAGCAAGAAGCAACGCTAAAAATCTTGTCCGAGTTTCCAAAGAACTATGTCGCCATCGACATCATGCAAACGCTGAAAGAGCGAGGCTGGAAAATTGCAGTAGCAAGCAATGCAATTCGCGACACCGTAATCACGGCACTTGACGCCATTGGCGTTCTTAAATATGTCAGTTACATAATGAGCAACGAGGATGTAAAGCACCACAAGCCACACCCAGAGATGTACTGGCAGTGCATAGTCTCGCTGGATTCAAGTCCAGCAAATACTATTATTGTTGAGGATTCACATATTGGGAGGGAAGGCGCACTTAGTTCTGGCGCCAATCTTTTTGCAATCAAGAATGCTGACGAACTTAACAAAAACAGTTTGATGAAGTTTGTTGACGAAATTGAAACCCGCGGCAAAAAACCAGTCGCTTGGAGGAACGAAAAGATGAATGTTTTGATACCAATGGCTGGCGCTGGCTCACGCTTCGCTCAGGCTGGGTACACATTTCCAAAGCCACTTATTGAGGTAAATGGCAAGCCAATGATTCAGGTGGTTGTTGACAACCTTAATGTTGACGCGCACTTCATCTTCTTGGTTCAAAAAGACCACTACGAGAAATACAACCTAAAGCAGGTTCTCAACCTCATAAAGCCAGGATGCGACATTGTCTTGGTTGATGGAATGACAGAAGGGGCTGCCTGCACAACCCTGCTGGCTTCGCACCTCATCGATACCGACGCACCACTGCTCATGGCTAACTCCGACCAAGTTGTTGAATGGGATAGTAATGAGTGCCTTTATGCCTTTGGTGCTGACGAGATTGACGGCGGAATCCTGACATTCAAAGCAACCCACCCAAAATGGTCCTATGCAAAACTGGGAGATGATGGCTTCGTGTCAGAAGTGGCAGAGAAGAACCCAATCTCAGATAATGCCACCGTTGGAATCTATTACTGGAAGCACGGTTCTGACTATGTCAAATATGCAAACCAGATGATTGAAAAAGACATCAGAACAAACAACGAGTTCTATGTTTGCCCAGTATTCAATGAAGCGATTCGGGATGAGAAAAAGATTAGGATTAAGGAAGTTCCCAAGATGTGGGGAATCGGAACACCTGAAGACCTGAACTACTACTTGGAGAACAACAAATGAGCAAGGACAAAGACGATTACTTGGGTATGCAGAATTCGTACTATGACGAATATGCAGCAAAGTGGTCTCTTGATTTCAGGGACCCAGTAGTCGGCTCGTACGACGCTCACAACAACTGGTCAGACTATGACAATTTCTTATTCAAGGACTTTGACACAAATGGGCTTGTAGCACTTGAGTACGGATGTGGCCCTGGAAGAAACCTAGTCAAGTTCTCAAATCGTTTTGCTCGGGTTGATGGGATAGATATTTCTCATGTGAATATTGAAAAGGCGCG
>Ga0078894_10004950_pt1 | contig 10230 bp, 7 predicted proteins | sample LauGreSu1BDMLBSD_2_FD_67506 | JGI IMG/M metagenome (GOLD analysis project Ga0078894, IMG submission 67506) | Freshwater lake microbial communities from Lake Michigan, USA - Su13.BD.MLB.SD (version 4) (version 4) | ecosystem: Environmental > Aquatic > Freshwater > Lake | place: Lake Michigan, USA...
TATCCATATACTCCAGAAAGTTATAATACAGTTCCTGGTAACTTGAATCCGACTAATTATCCGTTTACTCCTGCATCGTATAATACGGTTCCTGGTAACAGCAATCCACCAACTTATCCATACACACCAGCGTCTTACAATACTGTTCCTGGAACAACAAACCCAACAACTTATCCATACACACCAGCGTCATATAACACAGTTCCAGGAAATTTAAATCCAACCAATTATCCATTCGTCCCTGCAAGTTATAACACTGTGCCAGGAACAACGAATCCTACAACTTATCCGTTTACTCCAGCATCATATAATACAGTGCCTGGAACAACAAATCCAACAGTGTATCCATTCGTCCCTGCAAGTTATAATACAGTGCCTGGAACAACGAATCCAACAGTGTATCCATTTACTCCAGGAATTCCAGGAACACCAACAACTGTTCTTGGTGTATACTTCCCAGGCGGTGTTGCTGGCGTTGCTCCATATGTTCCAGAAACTGTAGTGAATTATTGGGACTATCCAGATAATGCGACCTATCCAGTCACTGTTCCAACAGGTGCATACATAGTAGTGAAGATTGAATAAACTTGAAATTTTTTATAGATTGTAGTATAATGATTTAAATCTTGGAGTTATATTATGCCATCATTCACAAAGTACATAAAACCACTTCCTCAGTTTTGTATTGTTGATAATTATTTCACTGAAGAAGAGGTCGATAAAATTATTGATCTTGAAGAATTGCAAGAATTCAGTGAGGGTAAGATGGGAACTGGTCCATCAACAACCACTAATAAACAATATCGCGACAGTGACATTTCTTGGTTGAAATGGAGCCCAGATTCTAGATGGATATTTGATAAATTTGGTTCATTGATGGGTCAAGTAAACCACTCTCACTTCATGTATGATATTGATGGTTTTGATGCGTTTCAATACACCAAGTATAAACCAAAGCAACATTATAATTGGCACTTTGATGCCTTCACAGAATTTCATGGCTTCGAACGAAAGATTAGTGCAGTGGTAATTTTATCAGACCCCAAAAAATATTCTGGTGGAGAATTTCAAATTGTTGCGGATGGAAATATAGAAAAACCGCACTCAATAAAACCACCAAAAGGTTCTGTAATATTCTTTGCTTCTTGGATGCCGCATAGAGTTGCGCCAGTTAAATCTGGAGTTCGTAAATCTTTGGTTGCTTGGATTATGGGTAAAAGAGTATGCTAAACAAATTGATTCGTGTTTTTAAAAATGATGTGATTGAATTTTACTGTCACCCAAAGTTTGAGAATGTCATCCCTGAACCAAAACCAGCAATCAAGTATTTGCCTGAATGGTTTAGAATTATCCCTCCTGTTTCAAAGACTCGGCGAGATGAATACAATGACTTTGCGATGAATGCTAAGAAGTGTTTCCCGATGATTGATGCTATGTCTTTGGGATACACAATACCATTGTGTGGAGATCTTCATGTCATGGTCAATAACGATATGACAGAAATGAATTATACAAGCCCACCAGAAATGAAATTAGCAGATAGTCATAATGTTGAACAAATTGGTGGAGAGTCAGCCCCAGGATTTCCAATCAATCCAATCAAGTTTATTAATTACTGGATTGTTAAGACTGCTCCAGGTTGGTCGACACTGTTTATTCCTCCAATTAATCATGTTGGTGCACCATTTACTTGTTTGGGTGGATTAGTTGACACTGATAGATATCCGAAGGAAGTTAATTTTCCAGCAATTTGGAATCAGCCTGGATTTGATGGGTTAATTCGCGCAGGAACTCCTCTCGTAACAGCAATTCCAATTAAGAGAAACTCATTTCCGAAAAAACCAAAAGTTAGAAAAATTAAAAATAAAGAATTTAATGAGATTGAATTGATTCGAAAGAAACAAGTGACCAGAAAAAATGTATACACAAATGAATTGAGAGATGAACGATGAAATTTTTTGATTTTTTTAAACCTAAAGAAACATTTAATGATTCGATTGACGATGAGATTAAGGAAATCTCAAACACTTCTGTTGTTCAATCGACTATTGGTAGAAACAAGTTAGAATTTATCGATTCATCAGAACTCGTATTTGCTAGTTTACCAATTCAATTAGCAAAAGATGTTCCTGTAAACTCGCAAGCACATGTAGAAAAGCTCGGAAATAAGTTCACATTTCCAGTCTGCCCTGGCATGTTTGACTATTCGCGACTTGGCTACATTGTTCCAGCCTGGTCAGACTATCATTTTAAGATAAATAAAGCTGGATGTGCTGCATTAGTTGGTGGGGGACAAAAAGCATCTCCATTTAAGCCTCCAGTTCCGATGGCAACTGATGTTGTCGATGGTCTTTTTAAATTAAGCGACGGAATTCCACTTAAAACATATAATATCAATTCTCCTTGGAAAATATTTTCTTACGACAAAGATATATCAGCATTACTTCTTCCTGCTTGGTATCATGCAGACGTAGAGTTTTTAGATAATTTTTATGTTTATCCTGGAGTTGTTGATTATAATACATTTCATACTATGAATGTCATTCTTTCTCCAAAAAGAAAGTGTGAGTATACGATTAAAGCGGGAGATCCTTTATTACACGTCATTCCGTTTTATAATAAACAAATTGAATGTGGTTATGGACCACCAAACATAGAACAAAAAAGCATATTATCATACGATCCTAAAATCCACGAAACGCAATTTTATCGAAAGAATCATATGATTAAAAAGAGTTTCGCATTAGAAGAAAGCAATAAAGAATGAAGATATTTGTAAGCATATGTTCATACAGAGACCCTCTGTTAGTATACACTCTTAAGGCATTAATGCAGACCAAGTCTGCAATTACAGAGGTTGTATATGGCATATTCGAACAAAACGAAAAAGAAAATAGTTTAGAAACATTATTCCCAGAATTAGTTTCTAGAAGCGATGTAAAATACAAACGAATCGATCCACAATACTCAGAAGGTGTTGGCTGGGCTCGAAATATTAATGCTCTTCAGTTAACTGATGAGGATTTTTATTATCAGATAGACTCTCATATGGTTTTCGATAAAAATTGGGATCGAGACCTAATTAACGATTATAAAGAAGGTTGTAGAGCGGTCGAGTCGAACAAAGTTATTATCAGTTCGAATTGTAAAAATTTCGACATGGTCGATGGTAATGTCGTTCTAGAGCATGGCATGGACTATACATGTAGAGCAAGATTCTATCAGTTTAATCCAAACCTTTGGCTTTTTGCTCATGGCGAACATATTCCTCCAACTGAAACCGTGATGCCAGCGATACACATCTTTGCTGGAAATATGTTTACACATTCTGATTGGGTTCGAAATGTCGGAATCAATCCTAGAATATTCTTTCATGGAGAGGAGCAAGCGATAACTCTCTCATCGTTTGCTGCAGGATATCGATTTTTCCACGGAAAGAGGATGTCGTGCTATCACTATAAAGGATCTAATGAACATACATCAAAACAGGACTTTAAACCTGTTGTTCCTTTAGAGATCATTGAAGAGAGAAAACGTAGATCAGAAATTGAATTTAGAGCATTTTTAGACTCTCTCGAGGACGATTTACTCGAGGAATACAGAGTTTACTCTGGCGTGAATTATATAAATAAGAAAATAGAAGAACGTGCCATAACCCGAGTGATTAAACCAAGCATCGATATTGACTGGGAAGTAGGCGATTCTGAATAAAAAACATAGTTCATAGAGAATTTTCATGCCATACGCAGAGTTAACGGTTGATCAGGGCACAACTTTTGAAACTTCTATAGATTTAGTTGGCGATGATGGCGCTGCGATCAATATCGCAGGGTGCGTTTTCTTGGGTCAAGTTCGCAAATCTTATTATTCTTCCAATGTAACTGCAAATCTGACAATTACCACTTTAAGTAATACAGGTGGAAATCTAATCATGTCTTTAAATTCAGCAGTCACTGCAAACATTAGAGCAGGTCGTTATCTTTATGACGTAAAGATGACTGATACAGATAACATAACAACTCGAGTCGTAGAAGGTATTCTAACTGTGACACCACAGGTGTCCAGATAATGAAGATAACGATTACGAATAATAATCAGATTGGTAAGGTTACTTTCGGCAAAGTGACGAGAGTCGGCGATATATATGCAAACGATATTCTAGATCTTATAAACACAGTCGTTTATAGATCAGGCTCAACGATGACAGGCAACTTAAATGTTGCTGCCACAATCATTACGCAAAACGTAATTCCGTCTGTCAATAATACATTCAATCTTGGTAGTCCAACTTATCGATACAAAGATGCATACTTCGGTGGTAACACTGTATACATCGGCGGCTCTATACTATCAGCACAAGCAAACAGTATTGTAACAAATACATTTATTGCTACCACATCATTTGTTAGTGGTGGCTTAAACGTTCTAGACCAAGCAAATGCTGCATATGCTGAAGCCAATTCAAAACTCGGAATTGGTGGTGGTACAATTACAGGAAGTCTTATTGTAACTGGAAACCTCGAGGTTCTCGGTAATACAACATCACTTAACGTTGAAACATTGTCACTCGAAGACAATGAAATCATTCTCAACTCAAATGTAACTGGTGCACCATTACTCGACTCTTTCATAACGATTAATCGTGGATCATCGACAAATGCTGTTCTTAAATGGGACGAAAGCACTAATCAATGGAAGTGGTCGGATGGCAATGGTGTATATTATGCATTAGATTCTTCTTTGGGGGCGTATGCTCAAGCCAATGGAGCGTATGCGCAAGCCAATGGTGCCTACGCTCAAGCGAACGGAGCCTATTCTCAAGCCAATGGCGCATTTGCACAAGCAAACGGAGCATATGCTCAGGCTAACGGTGCTTATGCACAAGCCAATGGAGCGTATGCCCAAGCAAATGCAGCAAGTGATAATGCAAACACGAGAGTTCTAAAAGCTGGTGATACAATGACTGGCCAGCTGAACATCAGTTCAGGCGGTCTTATTGTCACTGGCAATATTGTTACAACTGGTGCAAGTCGCGACATAACTGGCGTCAATACCATTTATGCTGGAACATTCTCAACAACAGCTGGATTAAATGTTACTGCTCAAGCAGCAAATGCTTACGAGCAAGCCAATAATGCTAGAACAACAGCAAATGGTGCATACTTACAAGCCAACGGCGCTTATGCACAGGCTAATGGGGCTTACGCTCAGGCAAATGGCGCATACGCTCAGGCAAATGGTGCTTATGCGCAAGCCAATGGTGCCTATGCACAAGCGAATGGTGTTTATGCTCACGCTAATGGAATTTATGATGTTGCAAACGCTGCATATGCTCAAGCCAATGCAGACTATCAACCTGCTGTAACAAGATTTGATGTGACCTCTAGCGGAACATCAGCATACAGATTCGATCAATATGGCTCAATCGTTGACGATCCAACACTTTATGTTCGTGCTGGTGAAACTCTTGCATTCAATTTGAATGTAGTTGGACATCCATTCATGATCCGCCAATCAAATGGTGGAGCAAATTATAATACTGGATTGACTCACGTTGAAACTACAGGTGTAATTTCTACAGGGGCGAGTGCACAAGGTAAAACAACAGGTGTTCTTTATTGGAAAGTTCCATTTGAACTTCAAGGCAACACTTACGTTTATCAATGTCAAGTGCATTCTGCGATGGTTGGCAATATTGTTATTGAGCCACCATCAACGATCATTTATGCTCAAGCCAATACTGCGCTTGATACTGCCAACGGTGCATACTCACAAGCAAATGGTGCATATGGCCAAGCCAATGGTGCTTATGCGCAAGCGAATGGGGCTTATGCCCAAGCCAATGGGGCTTATGCCCAAGCCAATGGTGCTTATAGTCAGGCAAATGGTGCCTTTGCCCAAGCCAACTCAGCATATGCTCATGCGAACATAGTTTATGCTCAAGCCAACGCAAGTTTTGATCAAGCGAATATTGCTAGAACAACTGCGAATGATGCATACGCTCAAGCAAACACTGCAAGAAGCACAGCCAATGACTCATATGTTCAAGCGAATACCGCTCGCAACCAGGCAAATACGGCACGCGATACTGGCAACAATGCTTACGCTCAGGCGAATACAGCTCTTGATACCGCTAATGGTGCATATGCACAAGCCAATGGAGCCTACGCCCAAGCAAACGGTGCGTATGCGCAAGCAAATTTAGCATTTGGTCAAGCCAATGGTGCATATGCTCAGGCAAATGGAGCATATGCGCATGCTAATATCGTTTACGCTCAAGCCAATGCTGCATTTAATCAGGCAAATACTGGAAATGACTCTGCAAATGCAGCCTATGCCCAAGCCAATACTGCACGTGATACAGGCAACAGCGCATATGGACAAGCGAATACAGCTCGCACGACTGCTAATGACGCATATGCTCAAGCAAATACTGCACGTGGTACTGCTAATGATTCATACGGACAAGCAAATACTGCTCGCAATGTAGCAAATGCGTCTTATGATCAAGCAAACTCTGCGCGCGATCAAGCCAATACAGCTCGTACAACTGCAAATGATGCTTACGGTACAGCAAATACTAAATTGTCGACCTCTGGTGGATCTATCAGTGGTGACTTGACCATTTCTGGTAATCTTGTTGTTCAAGGTAATGCAACAACAATTAATGTCAGCAGCTTGTCAGTTAATGACTCTATAATTTTGTTATCAGCAAATAGTTCTGGTGACGCAGAAGATATTGGGTTCGTTGGACACATCACGCGCGATGCCGTGACTACTCATGTAGGCTTCTTTAGAAAAGCGACAGAAAATCAATTTTATGTCTTTGACAATTATGAAACTGAGCCAACAAATAACGTCATTGATATTGCAAATAATAATTTTAGAATTGGTAATGTTAGACTTGGAATTTTAAATGCGAATAGCGTTTTGTTGCTCGGCAATTCAGTTGCAACTCAAGCAAATCTAACGCTGGCTTACAATCAAGCCAACACTGCAAATAATACTGCGAATGGTGCATATTCTCAAGCCAATGGAGCCTATGCTCACGCTAATATAGTTTATGCACAAGCCAATGCTGCATATGATAATGCAAATACCAGAGTTCTAAAATCTGGCGATACAATGACAGGCAATCTCAATGTGAGTGCCTTCATCATTACTAATAATGTTCAGCCAAATTTAAATGTTACATACGACCTTGGTTCACCAACCAAGAGATATAAGAATCTTTATCTTTCAAATAATGCACTACATTTGGGTGATGCAGTAATCACATCAAATGGATCAACATTAATTGTATCTGGTGTTGAAATTGATGGCAGTGGAAATCTAATCGCTGCGTTTGATTCTTATGATCAAGCGAATACTGCTAGAGATACTGCGAATGCTGCATACAATCAAGCAAACGGTGCATTCAATCAGGCGAATGGTGCATATGCACACGCTAACATAGTATATGCTCAGGCAAATGCTGCTTATGACCAAGCCAATACTGCTCGTGGAACTGCTAACGATGCGTATGCTCAAGCAAATACTGCACGTGATACTGGTAACAATGCATATGCTCAAGCGAATACCGCTCGAGATACAGCAAACGGTGCATACAATCAAGCAAATACCGCCAGAACAACCGCGAATGATTCCTATAATCAAGCGAACACTGCTCGCAATACAGCCAATGATGCTTATGGTCAGGCTAACACAGCACACACTACCGCGAATGATTCGTATGCGCAGGCAAACACTGCTCGTAACACAGCTAATGATTCTTACGCTCAAGCGAATACTGCTCGTAATACTGCGAATGATTCGTATGCACAAGCCAATACCGCTCGCACGACTGCCAATGATGCGTATGGACAAGCAAATGCATCATTTAGTCAAGCCAATGCTGCTTATAATACTGCAAACACTGCGAATACAACAGCAAATCTAGCATATGCTCAAGCCAATACTGCACGCGATACGGCAAATGGTGCATATGCTCGAGCAAATATTGTTTACGCTCAGGCTAACGCTGCATTTGATACTGCCAACGGCGCATATGCCCATGCGAATATTGTCTATGCACAAGCAAACGCTGCATACAATGATGCAAATGGAGCATATGCTCGAGCAAATGGTGCATACTCACAAGCAAATGGTGCATATGGCCAAGCCAACGGAGCCTATGCACAGGCTAACGGTGCATACGCCCAAGCGAATATCGTTTATGCTCAAGCAAATACAGCGTATGAAAAAGCAAATGCGCCAATCACCGTTAAGGAAATTTATGCTGGCAATTCAACAGTAGTCAATACTTACACCAATATTAATACAATTCAATTCGATTCCGACTCTGGAATGGCAGTTGTAAATGCTGCTTCAAACACAGTCACGATTCAATTGAATAGTACGTTCAAGAATTGGAACGTAGATGGAAATACTGGACTTGTTGCTGTTGGTCTTGATACTGTAAACTTTATTGCTGGCAGCGGAATTACTATTGCTGCAAACAATAATGCATCACCAAAATCTATTACGTTCACCAGCACTGGTGGTGGCGGTGGATCAGCTTTAACTGTTAAAGAAGAAGGTGTAACACTTAATACTGCTGTTACGTCGATCGACTTTACTGGTATTGTGAGTGCGACTGCAAGTGGAAGTAATGTTACTATTTCTGTTCCAGCTGGATTGTCGAATACAATCATCAAAACAGTTTCTTATACTTCTGCTAGTGCTGCAGCAAATTTAACATACGCACTACCAACAACACCATCTGAGCCTTGGTATATCTTTGTTATCAAGAATGGTATTGTCCTAACACCAAACACAGATTATAGCGTCAGTGGTAATACACTAACGGTGATTGAATCTGGCGCAGCAAATGACTCCATTGAAGTTCGCTATTTCGATCAACTTAATCTTCAAGAATATCCAAATACACGAATCGAAGTTAATTCAAACACAGTCGCTTCACAAACGAATACATTCTATGTCACGAGTAATGTCGCTTCAATAAGCCGACTCTCTATCTCTAAGAATGGTTTGATGCTTACGCCAAACCTACACTTCACGGTGACTGGAAACACAGTAACGTTAAATACAGCTGCTGAGATTAACGATGTATTGACCTTTACACATATTCGTAATTTGGGACCATTAGAAGGTTCTGGATTAACAGAATACAACTATAACACAAGCACATCTTCTGTTGAAACAGTCGATTCTTGGTCTAAGAGTACATACCGTAGTGGTAAATATCAAGTTCAAGTTGAAAGCGGCACTGGATACTATGCCACTGAAATCATGATTATTCATGATGACTCTACTACAAATTTAATACAGTATGGAACATCTTCGTTTGGTTCGAATGTTGGCGTGTTTTCTTCTGATATCAGCGGAAGCAACGTTCGACTATTGTTTACTGCAACTGATGCTACTTCGTTTGTAACTTACAATAGAGTTCTTTTGACAAAGAGATCTTCTGAATCGTTACCGACAGATTTGATGACTGGAAGCGATGCGTATGATCTCATGTTAACTCTACCATTTAACCCAACAGACCTCAATTAAGGACTTCTTACGATAAATAATTGTACGATTTAAGAGAGAACTAAAATGCCAACAACATTACAATTTAGACGTTATGGAACTGCAGCCACTGCATCAGTTACTGGTGCAAATGGTGAATTGACGATTGATACTGATAAAGAAACAGTCATCGTTCATGACGGATCCACGGCTGGTGGGTATGCGCTCGTAAGAGATGGCGCTGCAACGATCAGTGATACGTTTGGGAATCTTCGTGGAATTCCTATCTCTGGATCAGAAAAAGCAACAAGTTATACTCTCGCTGCAAATGATGTTGGTCGTTTGGTGATCGTAACAACTAGCGGAAGCATTACAGTTCCGAACACAACATTTGGTGGTGGTAACGTTGTTTCAGTTTACAATAACACAAGCAGCAACGTTGTTCTCACGTTAAGCACTGCGAATGCCTTTGTTTCTGGAAATAATACAAATAGAACATCTCTCAATTTAGCAACTCGTGGCATTGCAACAGTTCTTTATATTAGTTCAAATTCTTGCGTAGTTACAGGAAGCGTATCATAAGATGGGTGGCATTCATTTAGCATTGATGGCTTCTTTTTCGACTGGTGGTGTTGCTGTTCCAGCAACCGTCATTCAATCATTCACATCAACTGGTTCTTGGACATGTCCAACTGGCGTGACTGAGATTGAATA
>Ga0078894_10004951_pt1 | contig 10229 bp, 10 predicted proteins | sample LauGreSu1BDMLBSD_2_FD_67506 | JGI IMG/M metagenome (GOLD analysis project Ga0078894, IMG submission 67506) | Freshwater lake microbial communities from Lake Michigan, USA - Su13.BD.MLB.SD (version 4) (version 4) | ecosystem: Environmental > Aquatic > Freshwater > Lake | place: Lake Michigan...
AATTTGATATTATTAATCATTATGTAGAAATATATAAAACATTTTTATACAAAATAATTTATACAAATGATGATAATAGTAATGATATTGTTTTTTTAAAAGATTTTGAGAAAATATCGGAATATTTGAATTCTTTAATAACCAATAAGTCAAGAATGGCAATGTTAGAAAGAATAATTCACAGATTATACATAAACATATATGACAATGATGAGTTTTTTTATATAATAACACAATTTGTAAAAAAAATAATAAAAAAACAGGACACTATTCAAAAGTGTGATTTGAAAATTTCTAGTGACGAATTTGCTTTGAAAATTAATGAATCAATCGACAAATTTGCCGTTTGGTTTTTATAAATTTTTTATTATCTAGTTATCTAGTTATCTAGTTATCTAGTATTTTATATTTGTATAACTATTTATCTCCTGAATTTACTTCTATAGTAATATTCTTTCTACGAATTTTCTTCTTTTTATCCTTTACATTCACTTCTGGTGCCTTTACATTTTTTTGACAAATAGTCTTGAACTCATTGGTTAATATGTTTTTAAGGAATTCATATATAATCATTAACACATTTTCATCACATTTGCCTACAATAAGTGCGCTACCAGTTCTAAATATCATAAACGAAACTTCACTAATATTTTTATATAAATGTTTGTTTTCCTCCGATATTTGACAACCGTTTTGTAATCCTACTTCAGGGTTATAATAAAATTTACACTGTATTCCAGGATAAGAACAAGGATCATATATACATTGGATGTTATATTTATACTTCAATATATCATATAATGATTCCCTGTTAATAAAGAACCCACAATTGAAGTTAGAATTTATCAAAACAGTTTCACTACTGTTATCTTTGTATTTCAATTCACCTTCAACATATGGCTGTAACGTAACAATTACTTGTTGTAATATCAAGTCAAATATGGGCTCACTTTGGACACCTGGTATTTCTAATTTACCTGTATTAAAAACCTTTACATGAAATTCTTTAAAAGATTCTTCTATCTTCATTCTCAAAATCAATACAAAGCAATTATAGAAAGCACTCTTCTTCTTACTACGATAACTCATAATATCCTTTTTAGAAATACCTATACTGACTTTTCTAATATCCTTGAATTTAATACGTCCGTTTGGATTATCAATATGTGTAATAATTTGCTCTTCAAAATACGTCTCATACTGTAGTTTTTCTTGAATAAAATTTAATTCTTCTTGAATAATAGAATTAAATTTCATTTGTTTTTTTATGACACCATTACATGGTTTTGCATAAGGTATAACATTTATTTTCCAAAATACTTGCTTTAAATCAATGGGTTTATTCAAATAGGCTATTTTCGTTTTTGTAGAGATATAAATATTGGAAGCTTTAGGAGTTTCTGTATTCAATTCCAATGAAATATTAGCAGAAATAAATTCGTTCGTTGTTTCTGCAACTATTTCATTAAATTCTTCATCATCACTTGATATTTCATTATTATAACCACATGATATAAAATTTTCCCATTCTTCATCAATATTCATGCTTATAGACATTATAAATATTTCTTTTTTATCTTTATATTCTTTATATTAATTTTATTTCAATTATTTTCTTTAATATATAATATAAAGAATGTTTTCCAGATCGCACGTCATCCATGAAAGGAGTAATATTATTCCTATAAAACAAAACTTATCTACATCTATGGTAAATTTAAGTCCAAAAGGAGAGTATAGTTTAAAAGAAAATTTCTTTGACCCATCAAAAAGTTCGCCACCTAACGATTTTATGATAAAATTACATAAAAGAATGCTAATTTATAACTCTTCTTTCAAGGATATGAGTGTTGACAATCTAGAAACCGCATAATTGACATGAATATTATTGTTCTGATTTTGTGAATGCATCAAATTTTCTACAAAATTAAAAAATTTATTATTTAAATAATATGAATGATTACGAATAATATAATTTAAAAAATCTTTAATTATATTTTTTTTATCAATGTTGTATTGTATGCTTATTGTTTGAACATATGCATTTATTGAATCTAACTTGTCTTTATTTTTCATTTTTTCAAGTAAAGTTTCCCATATTTCACTTTCAATAATGTTTATTGTAATGTTATTATCTTTAGCGACATCTTGATTTGACTGCATAAAATTTATCATACTCCTAATATCTGAATTATATAACTGTTGAATACATGATAATGACTTTTCACTTATATTTAGTTTTTCCTCCACTGATATGTATTTCAAAAAACGAATAATTTCTTTTTTGGGTAACTGATTAAAACGTAATCTTATGAATTCATTTTGTAACCCTTCATCAATTTTACTTATGTAATTACATATTAAACAGAATCGAACGTTGTTTGCGTAATTCTGTAATAAATACCTTAGTGCTTGTTGCGCGTTTTTTGTCATGTAATCCACTTCATCTAAAATAACGAATTTCATACCAGTATGAAATAATGGTTTTGAATTTACAAAGAAATTTATCTGGTTTCGTATAATATCAATTCCTCTCTCGTCAGAAGCGTTCAAATGAATAATTAGATCCCTGTTCTTCATGTTTAATTTAGTCTGGTAAGCGTTGATTAGATTTATTATAGTAGTCGTCTTACCTGTTCCAGGTGGTCCATAAAATAGCAGATTTGGAAAATTAGACGTTTCTATAATATTTTTGAGGATCTGTTTATTTAGAGGATCCAAGACAATATCTTCAAAATCTGTTGGTCTATATGCTTCTGTCCATGGTATTTTACTCATATTAGTTTATAAACTAATATATATTTAAATCGTATTATTTAAAATAATTGAAATTAAAATATTAAAGATAATTAATGACAAAAGATATAATGACATCTTCTAGTAACAGTGGCTATCTTGAGTTAATAATTGGTCCTATGTTTAGTGGTAAGACTAGTCGTCTTGTGGAAGTTTATAAACAATGCAAATTTTGTAATATTAGTGTAAGTGTTATAAACCATTCTATAGATAAACGTTACGATAATGAATTATTATCAACTCATGACAAAATCAAAATTCCTTGCACACAATTAGAGAGAATTCGTGAATTTTGGAATGAAACAAATTTAACTGATAATTTAATAGGAGATGTTATTCTTATAAACGAGGGTCAATTCTTTGAAGACTTGTATGAATGTGTTATTGATATGTTAGAAAAAGGTAAAAAGGTTTATATATGTGGTCTAGACGGTGACTTTGAGAGAAAAAAATTTGGGGCAATATTAGATTTAATACCATTGTGCGATAAAGTGAATAAACTTACCTCACTCTGTTCTATTTGTAAAAATGGAACACCTGGAATATTCTCAATGCGTTTGACAAATGAAAAAGAACAAACCGTTGTAGGTAGTGATAATTATATACCTGTTTGTCGCAAATGTTATAACAAGTAAAAATATTTATAAAGTTATTTATAAAACCACTTATTCATTTTTTCTTTTTTAACGAGTATAGGTTAAAATATATTTTAAAACGATTTAAATTATTCTTTATTAATTACTTTATAATTTAAAATGTCTAATAATATTGATATTGTAAATATAACAGGTAATATAGTAGCAAAAAAAAGAGGTAGAAAATCAAAAAAAGAATTAGAACTAGCATTAAAAGAACAAGAATTGATGAACAGTAATAATAAAAAAGACAATATTGCTGTTTTTATAGAAGAAACAAATAGTAATAATAATAGTAGTAACGAAAAAAATGGCGATATTCTTGATTCAAATTGTATAAATGAGATTTTAAATTCACATATAAACGAATCTAATAATAATGTTATTGATATTAATAATGCAGATAACAATGTAGATAACAATGTAGATAACAATGAAACTGATGACGTTTTAAAAAACACATTAGGTGTTGATGAACAAAAATCTGGAATTAAAAAGCGTGGAAGAAAACCAAAGGGTGGTAAAATAATACAACAAATCACACCTTTAAATCTAAATAAAGATTCAAAACCAAATATTATTTTACATTTGAAATGCTCATTAAAAGATCTACAATCAAATGCTATGTTAGATAATAATATTGAAAGCTTTACTTTTACTTCAAGTAAAAATACGACTAATTATGAGATCATTAGTGCTAACAATAACAATTTTTATAACTGTAATAACACCAACAATAACAGTAATATAAATAACGATAACAATAGTATTATCAATAATTATTACAATAAAAACAATAATGAGAGTGATAACGACGAATATGATGATAGTTGCAATGATGATTACAACAAAAGTAGAGATAATGATATAAGAGACATATGGAAGAAATTAAAGGCATTACAATATAATCTGCATATTAACAATATAAGCGATAAGAAATCGGCTTGTTTTTGGTGCACATATGAATTCGATAACCCACCTATTTATATTCCCAAATTTTTCATGAAAGACAGTTATCATGTTTATGGATGTTTTTGTAGTCCAGAATGTGCAACTGCTCACCTAATGGAAGAAAATATTGATAGTTCAACAAAATTCGAAAGATATCATTTAATTAATCATATTTATTCCAAAATTTATGATTATAAGAAAAATATTAAACCAGCACCTAATCCGTTTTATATGTTAGACAAATATTATGGTAATTTATCTATTCAAGAATATCGCTCTTTATTAAGAAATGAGCGTTTATTTTTGGTTGTTGATAAACCATTAACACGTATTTTACCAGAATTACATGAAGATAATGATGACTTCATTATTAACAACAAAATAATACCATCGAATTCATATCAAATTAAAAAGAAGCTACAAAAGAAACAACAAACTAAGAATAACATATTGAATGAAAAATTTGGAATGACTCAATAAATTAATAAAAAGTGTTCTAATAAAATAATATACTTTGTAATTTAGTATATTATTTTTTATATAAATATAGTATAATATGGATTACGACGAAAATACTTATGAAAATACTAGTGAATTATCTATTTGGGATATAAATTCAGTTATTAATTACATTAAAAATAATCTCGTGCAGATTTTTCTATTAATTTTGGTATTTGTTATAATTTATGTGGTAGATCATATTTCAAATATTAACGCAGCTATTTTTGGTGCTCAACAAATTATTCCTGGAATAGCTAACCCTACACAACATCCTAGCTCACAAATGAAAATGAGTGTTAAAAGTAAAAAGGATAAATCTAAAAAATAAATCTAAATAAGTATTTTGCCTAGTTATAAATTTATTTATATAAATAATATATTATATGAATAAACTACTATCCATCCATATTGATTATAAATCAAACAAGTGTTCCCTTTGTGAAATTGGTAAAAAATATGACACAGATAAATCATCACAACGCTCAAATGTTACTAATGTTAGACATTGCCATCCATATACTTTGTTTTATGACACACTTTTTAAAAATAAAAAGGATGATGTTTTGGATATTGCAGAATTAGGAATATTAGAAGGATCTTCGTTATTAATGTGGAGAGAATATTTTATTAATTCCAATATATACGGATTTGAGTATAACAATGAATTAATTAATAGTTTTAAACGTAAATATGATAATGATAGAATAAAACTCGCACATATTGATGTTACAAATAAAAATAGTATATGTAACGCTTTATCAAATACTAATATACTATATGATATTATAATAGAAGATACTACACATCAATTTGAAGATCAAATTAGAGTAATCGAAAATTCATATCAATATTTGAAACCAGGTGGGATTATGATTATAGAAGATATTTTCAAATCATACAATGAAATGAGTTATATTCATAGAATAAAACATGTTTTACAACATTTCCAAGATATATATTTTATATCACTTGATCATGTTAATAAAAATTCAACTGGTTGGAATAATGATAAATTATTAATATTGGTAAAAAATGGTGCTGAACCTATTTTTAAAAATAAAAACAAAATCACTATTATAACTCCATCATGTAGAGTAAATAATATACTTACGTTAAGAAAAAGTATTTGTTTAGGTTATTTAGACGAATGGATAATTGTTTATGATGGAAGTAAAATTAAAGAAAATCCTAATTTATTCAATAATCATGATAAAATTAAAGAATATGTTTATACTGGTCATGGAAAATCTGGCAATCCACAGAGGAATTTTGCTTTAACTAAAGTTACAAATGAAGACACATTTATATATTATTTAGACGATGATAATATAATTCACCCACATTTATACAAAATACTTGATATAATAGATAAAAATAAAATGTATACATTTAATCAAGTAAAAAGATTAAAAGGTAACAATATAAATATTGATCGTATTGATACCGCAATGTTATTAATAGATTTCAAATTATGTAAAAATATAAAATGGATAAATGATAAATATAATGCTGATGGTTATTATATAAAAGAATGTTATGATAAAAATAAAGATAAACATATATTTATTGATAATGATTTATGCTATTATAACAAAATAAATGAATTATAAATATATACAATAAATAAATTTATATTTGTTTTGCTTCTCCTCTCTCTACACGGTCTTTATAATCTCTCATATTCGTATCTAATCTTGTTCTTAATTGTTTATAAATTTCTTGATTCACAGATTTTATTTGTTGTTTTGGTTTTTCTTTTATGCCAAGGTATGATCTAATTACGGCGATTTCATCGTAATTAAATTCCTTTAGTTTCTCTCTTGCAACATTATCTGTATAATCAGTTTGTCTTAATATTTTTTCTATTTTTTCAGGGATCTTTTCGTTTTCGACTAGAGACATTGTATCTTCCATATATGAATTAAATAAATTATTTTTTAAATCATATTAAACGAATAGTTATATATAAATTATCAAAGAAATGAGTGAATACAAAAATACAAAATTTAATACTGAACCAATGATAAAAGAAATTGAAAATGTTGTTAAAAAAGGCATGAATCTATTATTAAAAGATTTTATGTCTAGATTTGAATTATTAGAAGAAACACATTCACAAATTATGAATTTACCTTCTGTAAAAGATCACATGGGGAAAAATATGGATGATTCTAATTATTATAAGTGTAATAATACTAGTTATATGGATGAAGATGAAGATGAAGATGAAGATGATGAAGATGATTTGAATGACTATGGAAAAGATAGTGATAAGACTATTATTCAAAGCATTCAAGAGATGACTGAGAGTATTGTGAAAGATGAGGTTAAAAACCAATGTGGTCTTCTTTTTCAAGCACTGAATAAAATTATGAATAAAATCGACAAGATGGAGAGTGAAATGAGAGGTTTAAAGAATGAACATGCTTCAAAAAATGTAGTTGATTTGACTATTGATAATATAAAAGTAAAGGAGGAACCTGTTGAAAAGGAAAATATTAAATTAGAAATAGAAGAGGAACAAGTTGAAGAAGAAGAGGAAGAAGAGGAGCAAGTTGAAGAACAAGAAGAAAAAGTTGAAGAAGAAGAAGAACAAGTTGAAGAAGAAGAAGAACAAGTTGAAGAAGAAGAAGAGGAGCAAGTTGAAGAAGAACAAGTTGAAGAAGAAGAAGAGGAGCAAGTTGAAGAAGAACAAGTTGAAGAAGAGGAACAAGATGAGGAAGAACAAGATGAGGAAGAACAAGTTGAAGAAGAAGAGGAACAAGTTGAAGAAGAAGATCAAGTTGAAACAGAAGCTGAAAGCGAAGAGGAAGAAGAGGAATTAACTGAAATTGAAATTGATGATGTTACATATTGCACAAATGATGAAGAAAATGGTTTTATTTATGAATTGACTGAAGAAGGAGAACAAGGCGAAAAAGTAGGATATTTAAAAGACGGCGAACCTTTCTTTTATGCGGATGAAAAATAATTATATCAATATAATATAGTAAAATGTTAAAATTATGCCCACCAGCAATTATTTATTTAATATTCTCAATAACTCAAATGCTTATTGATATATTTAAGGGACTTTATAATACCGCAATAATGAAATTAATTGTCACAATCATGGTAACACTATTATTGAATATTTTATGTGAGCAAGGGTTAAGTGTGGTATCATGGATTATAGTATTTATACCTTTTATTCTAATGACTGTTCTTGTAAGTATGTTACTATATATTTTTGGATTAAACACAACAACAGGAACATTAAATATGGATTGCTCAGGTAATACAACTAGCTGCGGTGATGGTGTTACAATTGATCAATCAGGTAATGTTGTAGTATATGACCCTTATTATAACCCAACTATAAAACCAGTCTATTATCAATCACCAAATATTATAGTGCCTAATCCAGATATATATCCAAAACCAACAACTACTACAACTACTAATACTACGGTAGTATATTATCCAACAGGCTCAAGTAGTCCTGCTTATCAAAGTGGTTAAAATAATAAAATAAAATTTTAGGTTAATTATATTTTATATATTTATAAAATTTATATATATATATATATATGTCGTTAAATTGGACTTCTAGAAATTCTGCTACTGATAATAATTGGAGAAGTATTACTTATGGGTACGATATATCTGGTAACGGATTATTTGTTGCTGTAGGAGAAACAGGAACAGGAAATAGAGTAATGACAAGTCCTGATGGTATAAATTGGACAAGTAGAACGTCTGCTGCTGATAAACAATGGCTTAGTGTAACTTATGGGTACGATACATCTGGACAAGGGTTATTTGTTGCTGTTGCTTTCGCAAATACTGTAAATGATGTAATGACTAGTCAAGATGGTATAACATGGACTTCTAGAACATGTCCTATTGGTTATTGGCATGATGTTACTTACGGTAATGGTTTATTTGTTGCTGTTGCTACTAATGGTAGAGTAATGACAAGTCCAAATGGTATAACTTGGACTAATAGAACGTCCGCAGTTAGTAATGGGTGGACATCTGTAACTTATGGTCAAGGGTTATTTGTTGCTGTCTCTGCTTCAGGAACAGGAAATAGAGTAATGACAAGTCCTGATGGTATAACTTGGACTTCTAGAACATCAGCTGCTGATAATGAATGGTATGGTGTAACTTATGGTAATGGACTATTTGTTGCTATTTCTAATAATGGATCTGGAAATAGAGTAATGACAAGTCCTGATGGTATAACTTGGACAAGTAGAACATCTGCTGCTGATAATGGATGGAGTAGTGTAACTTACGGTAATGGAATATTTGTTGCTGTCTCTAATACAGGGTCAGGAAATAGAATAATGACAAGTCCTGATGGTATAACTTGGACTATTGGAGCTTCTGCTGCTGATAATTTTTGGTATGGCGTAACTTATGGTAATGGAATATTTGTTGCTGTATCTGCTTCAGGAACAGGAAATAGAGTAATGACAAGTTCATGTGGTCCAACTTGGACTTCTAGAACTTCTGCAACTGATAATAATTGGAGAGACGTGACTTATGGTTACGATACATCTGGTAATGGTCTATTTGTTGCGGTTGCTAATTCAGGAACAGGAAATAGAGTCATGACAAGTCCAAATGGTATAACTTGGACTTCTAGAACTTCTGCTGCTGATAATAATTGGTGGGGTGTAACTTATGGTTACGATACATCTGGTAATGGTCTATTTGTTGCTGTTGCTTGGTCAGGAACAGGAAATAGAGTAATGACAAGTCTAGATGGTATAACATGGACAAGTAGAACGTCTGCTGCTGATAATCTGTGGGTTTGTGTAACTTATGGAAATGGGTTATTTGTTGCGACTTCGGTTGATGGATTTGTAATGACAAGTCCTGATGGTATAAATTGGACTATTAGAACTTCTGCTGCTAATAATCAATGGTATGCTGTAACTTATGGATACGATACATCAGGTCAAGGTTTATTTGTTGCTGTTTCTTATACAGGAACAGGAAATAGAGTAATGACCAGTCCTGATGGTATAACTTGGACTTCTAGAACATCTGCTGCTGATAATGAATGGTTTGGCGTAACTTATGGTAATGGACTATTTGTTGCTGTCTCTTCTTCAGGAACAGGAAATAGAGTCATGACAAGTCCTGATGGTATAACTTGGACTTCTAGAACATCTGCTGCTGATAATGGATGGCTGTGGATAACTTATGGTAATGGATTATTTGTTGCTGTTGCTAATACAGGAACAGGAAATAGAGTCATGACAAGTCCTGATGGTATAATTTGGACTATTGGAGCTTCTGCTGCTGATAATGGATGGAATGGTATAGCTTATGGTAACGGATTATTTGTTGCTG
>Ga0078894_10004952_pt1 | contig 10229 bp, 13 predicted proteins | sample LauGreSu1BDMLBSD_2_FD_67506 | JGI IMG/M metagenome (GOLD analysis project Ga0078894, IMG submission 67506) | Freshwater lake microbial communities from Lake Michigan, USA - Su13.BD.MLB.SD (version 4) (version 4) | ecosystem: Environmental > Aquatic > Freshwater > Lake | place: Lake Michigan...
TTGGCTCCAAGACTAATGATCACAGTCTTTGCTGGTTGGCTTGATGCTTTAGCCAAATAGTCTTTGTTCCACTGCCAACTGTTCCATCCGCCACGTGAATGGCTCACGCATTCTGGGCGAGCCATTGCTGTTCCAACGGCAATACTATCGCCAATAATTAAACATTCTAACATAAGACACCTCCTAGCTAATTGTAACATACTTAATACGGGTTTTGGTGATGCCCTATTTTGCACCCGATTTGTTTACCAGATTGTCACAGAATATTTCCCAAGCACGTTCCCATGTCCATCGACCGCTGCCTTCCCAAACTTTTTGTCTGTCCAGCATTAGTGCGTCTTTGACTGCTTGTTTTAAATCATCATTCATGCAGCCTGTGATGCCTTCGTCTACTACATCTAGCGGACCTTGCACTGGAAATGCCGCAACAGGTGTACCACAGGCCATGGATTCGATCATAACAATACCGAATGTTTCCCAACGACTAGGAAATACAAAAACATCAGCCTGTTGATAATATTCTGCTAATTCGTGTCCGGTTTTAAAGCCTACAAATTTTACATCAGGATATTGTTTTTCGTATTCTTTTCGCATAGGTCCGTCGCCGACCATGATTTTTTCTGCACCAGGGTAGTCTAGATTAAAAAAGTCCTCAAGGTTCTTTTCCTTAGACACACGACTAACGCATACTAATTTAAATTTAGAATATGGTTGCTTAGGCACTGGCTTAAAAATATTTCTATCCACGCCTCTTGTCCAAGACACAATATCTCCATCAAATCCATGATCACGTAACTCTTTAACCATTGTGTCAGTAGTGGTCAATACTTTACCACTGTGCTTATGAAACCAACGCACTAAAGGCCAAGTAAGGGCTTCAGGTATTCCAAATAAAGCACGGAGGGCTTCAGGAAACTTAGTATGATAAGCAGTATTGTAGCGAAGATTATGTTTTGAAAGATATTTTCTAGCAGACAGACCAATAGGACCCTCTGTGGCGATGTGGATATAATCCGGACTGATCTCCTCAATCTTCTGGCCCATCTTCCTTGGATAGGCAATCTTGACTTCGTTGTAGCCAGGACAATCAAAGTAGCGGAAGTCCCCGGGAGTAATGTAAACAACGCTATAACCATCCAAAAGCGCACAAGCCTCAATGTTTTTATAGGTTGTGACAACGCCATTAATCTGCTCCGGTAAATTATCAGTTACTATAAGAATCTTTTTCGTCATGTGTTTTTGTCCAAGTTACTATTTCCCAGCGACCATCGTGATGTTCTACAAGTGCCGAGCAAGATTCAACCCAGTCGCCATCATTCATATAAACAATGCCGTCTATCTCTTTTATTTCTGCGTGATGTATATGCCCACATATAACACCATCGAACCCACGCTTACGGCAGTAGGCTACCAAATTCTTTTCAAACTGGAATATAAAGTCTACTGCCTTTTTAACTCGTTGCTTGAGATACTTACTCAGGCTCCAATATCCAAATCCCATACGGTGGCGTAGCCAATTAAATTTGCTGTTGGCAGACAACACAAAGTCATAGGCCTTGTCTCCTAAAAATGCTATCCACGGTGCTAATCTTGTAATGCCATCAAACAGGTCGCCATGTGTTACCAAATAGTGTTTGCCGTCTGCGCCTATGTGTTCAAATTGATTCACAACTTCTACATTGCCAAAATTAATACCATAAGGCATCAGCGGACGCAAAAACTCATCGTGATTACCTGCCACATAAATTACCCTTGTACCTCGCTTGGCATGCCCTAGTATTCTGCGAATCACATTGGTATGACTTTGCTTCCAGCGCCATTTATTTTGCTGTATGCGCCACACATCAAGAATGTCGCCAACCAGATAAAGTGTATCGCAAGTATTGTTTTTTAAAAAATTATTCAGCTTGTCTGCTTGACTATCTCTGGTACCAAGGTGTACATCACTAATAAAAATAGAGCGATAAGTTTTGGGCATCATGTCCTTACTTATCGCTCTATGTATTACGATCTTATTACACTTGCACAATGGTCCACTTAGTTGTAAAGTGCTTACCTTCGGCCTTGCGTTTCAGTATCTTCGCAAACTCTTTTTTACGGAGTTCAGCAATAGTTTCTGTATCATGGTCAAAGCAAGCCTTGTACAACTTAGCAACTAGCTTACGTTGTTTCATAGCTTACCCCTCCTGTAGTTTATTTATTAACTGTTTAATACTTTTGCCACTGAATTCATCACACTGGCAATACGGCCAATGTCACGAAGCTGTTCTACTGTGTAGCCTTCTTGCTTTAATGTTTCGTAGTGCGCCTTAACGCAGAAGTGACACTTGCCAACAATACTTGCAGCCAAACTAAATGCTTCAAAGTTTGACTTAGTAGTTCCGCCATGACTTGCAATAGCGTTCATGCGTAACTGTGCTGGCAATCCTTTCAATGCTGGGTCATCTGCCATCTCAATGTAGGGATACCATACATTGTTCTGTGCCATAATACTTGCGGCGCACATTGCACTTTCACTGTGTACAGGAGCATCTGCTAACAACACAGCAAGTACCTTTCCGTTACCAGTTGCGGCTAATGCGGCTACGGCACAACCCATAGCAACATCTGCGTCTAATGTACTGCGTAGTAGAACAGCATCAAGATTTAACTTGGTGTCTTTTGCGTATTCTGGCAACGCACCTTTTACTGTTTCAATAAAACTCATTTTCGTCCCCATTTAATATTTGCCCAAAGTCTATCATACAGGTAGTATGATGTCATCCAAACACAATTTATAATAATTGTAGGAACAAGGGCCTGTGTTAGACTTTGTCCTGTTATCAACAACATCACATAGGTTGAGCATATAACCCAAATCCTATAGATGATAGTTTTAACTAAGGTCCTTGTCCTAGTTTCCATTAAAGCGTTTCGCCGCCTATTGTACGGTTGCAAGGGCAAAGTTCGCCAGTTTGCAAGGCATCTAGTACACGCAAGGTTTCTTCTGGGCTACGGCCTACATTGAGGTTATTGACTGTGACATGCTGAATCACATTGTCCGGGTCAACAATGAATGTGGCACGAAGTGCGGCGCCAGCAGGTGCATAGAATACACCCAGCTGATTGATTAGGCTACGCTCATCTCTAGCAGTATCAGCAAATTGAATATGCTTGATCTTCTTGAGATCTTCGTGTGCAGCCTGCCATGCCAGTTTGCAGAATTCGTTGTCTGTTGAACCAGTTAGCAATACTGCATCACGGTCAGCAAAGTCCTGTGCCAACTTGTCATAGGCAACGATTTCTGTAGGGCAAACGAATGTAAAGTCCTTGGGGTAGTAGACAATGACTTTCCACTTACCATCAAATGACTGCTCTGTAATGGCAAAGAAATCGTCTTTACCTGGGTTTACGCCGGTTACGGCAAATGGGGCGAGGGAATCACCAACTGTTTTCATGCTTATTTCTCCTTTGATTAAGCGAGTATAGCCCAAACTTTCATAAGCTTTGGGACAGACTGTATTTACATCTAATTTTAACTAACTGTGTATATATTGTCAATGATTGTCTTGCCCTTACCTATAATATAGGATTATGGCAAGGCATACTAGGTTAAATTTTTAATCAAGAATTTTAAGTGTACGATAAAACTGTGGTAACAGTCCGACCTTTTCAGCCGATCTAATTCTACTGGCATTATCAACATGTATTAGGCTGGCAATTCTAGAACCGCCAATCTTTTTAATTTCAGCTTCAAAAAATTCGTGTAGTATACCATTGATTCCACATCCGCGGAATTCAGGATCTGTAAAACTCAGCACAATCCAACCCATGCGTGTTTCGGACTCGTACTCATAACATATACCGCCAACTACTTTGTTGTCAAGTTGAGCCCACACCATACTGCTTTTGTTACGCCAAGCCACATTTGGATTGGCAAAGCCTTGATCTAAAATCTCTGCATAGACTTTTAGAAAAAGACTCAATGCTGGACATAGCGAAAGGCTGCTGGCTTGATACACATCCAGACTTCTTCCTTGACTATCGGTTTGACTTCCTATCTTATTCACGGCGTGATTCCTAATTTAACAATTTAATGTTGTTATTGACAACAAAGGTTCTTATGCGACTGTTGTTTTCAAGAGCTGCCTGTATATCCAAGCGACCCACACTTGCCACCACAAACAAACCAGCCTTCTTTAATTTTTCTTGCAACTCTGGATTTTCAAATGCCACGGACAGCAGTCGTGTGTATTTGTTTTTAGCATTTGGTTCTGTAGACCTAGCAATAACAACTCCTAGGTAACTGTCAAAGGGAAATTTTTCCTTAAACACCTGAAGCCAAGTTGGTAATCGTATTCCGTCAAGGTTGGCGTGGCTAGACATAACAAAGATCAACTCGGGATGGTCAACAAAGCCTCTCACCGTTGGGTAATTGGCAAACATGCAGTCCAAACTACCGCCTAGCATGTCATTGACTGCGGTGGCGCCGCCACGGCTGTAAGGCACTATGACATGGTTTTGCAGACCAAGTCGTTTAACCAAGGCTTCGGTGGCCAAGTGTTCACTGCTGCCATACCCAGCAACACCAAAATTCAATCGCATATTTGGTGCGATATCTGCAATTGATCTAATGTTCTTTTTCTTGTTACAGACTAGTACACTGGGCATAGAGCCCACTACACCAATTAATTCTAGATCTTGGTCTGGATTGTACTCTAGGTCTTTGCCAAACATCAGAACATTGTTGACATAGATTTGCCCCATGGTAGCAACCATTATTGTTTTGGCTTCCAGCAAGTGCTTGGTTGCCAAACGGCCCTGGGCACCGGGCCTATTAACCACAACAAATTCATTGTTCATGGCTTGATTTAAATGACGGGTCACGATATCGCTTGGACCACCCGGCGCATGATGAACTGTGAATTCAGCAGGTTGTGACCAACATGCTGTGGTCGCAAATAAACCAAAAAATAATGCTAATAATTTTATTTTCATTGTACTTTTAATTAGCTGTCAAACCCCAGGCACATTGGCCAATTAAATACACATGATGAATAAACAATACCATATTCCTGTACCAAAACTTGATCCTGGTGAATCTGATTGTCAATGGGTCATGGAAAACATTGCTCCTAGACTATATCCAGCGTTAGATATTATCAAAGGCGCCTTTGATCGGGTTGACATCCCGCAGACTGCTTTTATAGGATGGCCGCAACGCGATGCCATCCTGGCCCATTTCGACGAGCTTGAAATAAAAGTGAGACGATTTGCCTGTTTTATTGGACACCCGCACAATGCCACACGCACCGCCCATGTTGATGCTTATGTGCGTGGAGTTCCAATGATAGCTAGATTCAACATTCCCGTTCAAGGACGAAGTCCGGCCAGCATAAGCTGGTGGAACGACACAGTTGACAGCGACAAGTTTTATGTGAGAGAATTTACAGAACTTCGCAACGGACAAGAGCGCACGGCCTATAGCTACAGTTCTACCATACCAGACTGGGGAGATGCTCCTGAATACACAGTACACAATCCTGGAACTTGTTGGAATCGCACAGAGCTTGCTCATCGCCCCGGGGCCGGCGAGTGTGCAGTACCACGCATATTAATTACTACAGAAACAGCTGAACAAATTTCTTGGGCAGAACTAGTCAGTAGGTTAGAACGCCGGGGCTACTGCTAACGAATCCACAAAGCATCAGCCTGTAGGTTTTTCATAGGACCTAGATTATAGGTGTGGCTGACTACTTGCAAGCCATCAACAAATCCATATTCAGGCCTTTTTAAAAAAGGCTTCAACTTGTTTTTAACAAAATCAATGCCCTCAATCCAAACTTGTCCTGCGCGAGTGTCTTTGTACAAATCAACAAACCACTGATCAAATTCGCTGTGCCAATCGTAAATGGCTTTTTTTGCCTGATACCAATTTGGATTCCAAGTTGTGTACAGCAAGTTTCTTAATAGCTTGTCATGCACCAAGCGATACATTTCCTGTGTTACTGCATGTGACTGCCATATGGCTTGATTTTCAGGAAATGCTTCTAGCCAGCGTTTAATAACATGCCCTTGCTTGATAAGCAATTCAACCAAGTCAGGCGTCCAGTAAAAAAATTCAACTGTGCTGTTTGGGTATTCTTTTAAATGCTCACTTACTGTGATCATGTTGGCAGTTCGATCGCTAAAACTCATGATAAAATCTCCGCGAAAGATTTGTGTTCTTGGTTTTTCAATGCCAACTACAACTGCAATTTTACGATCTTTGTCAAACTGCCGGCGAACTTCATTGAAATGTAAAAAATTAAATCTTGTCATGCCTGCTGGATTTAGTCCTTCGCGTTTGGTTAATACCCAACTAGCATCACCTGCTGTTTCTAATTCATCGAACAAAGCATCACTGCAATCAGTGATCGTAATTTTAGTCTTAGGCATCCAAGAAGAAATTTCTTTTAACCTATGAATAGTATGTAACTGGTGTTCGGCCTCAGGTGCGTTGTGTGCGTCGACATTATTAGGGTCTACCACAATGGCCTTTGCGCTGGCCTTGGTCATTGTGTTTGTGATGATTTCATCAATGTGGAGACCCTGGCGATAAAAGCTCATTAAAATATTATGACTGTCTGCTCCGCCGCTGTAGCTCAACACAATGTAATCATATGATTCTCTTAGTTGCCTTGCTCGACGGTCATACAACTGATCAAGGCTTTGCTCTGGTTCAATCTTCCAGTCATGTTTTCCAAATTCGTCATTGTTAAAAACCCAAATAACTGGTTTTTTTACTTCGACAGCATGTAGGCAAGCTTGTATCTTAGAATCAAATTCTGTATCGCCAACAAAATAGTAGCCTAGCTTGCGATTGATGTAAGGGTTGTTTATTCTTGTCATGGTTCTGACCACCGTTTAATTTTATTAGTGCCCCATTGGGTTAAGTGTTCAACTAATTCGTCTCGATTAATTTGAATCTGCTGTTGGCGATACCGGTGTCTAAATTTTATATCCGCTGGATTGCAGATCCAATCAATTTGTCTTTGGCTTGAAAATTTAGGAAAGTATTCTAGTTCTTTTTTCCAATGTGTTCCTATAATTAAAGGCTTGACAAAATACTCCCAGTAAAAAGGCATAGGCGGGGCTTCACCTGATTCTTTTTCAACTAGGCCATTGCCAAGCGTATAGGATATTGAATTAATGTATCCATCAACCACAGGGTCGGTAAGATAGGCCAATGCAAACTCGTTGAACTCAGCACGGCGGTCAATGGCCACTATACGACCTTTTCTTTGTACCATGTCCAAGGATCTCATACGAGCCAGAGCAATTGTGGTCCAGGCTTCAAGACAATAACACTTGCCATCACTTTTAAAGATTAGATCTGGGCTGTCAATGCCTTGTAGTATGTCGCAGTCTCCTGGTAACTGTTCCGTAAACAAGTTCATTAGGTAATGCTCAGGAGGAATTCCAGTACGCAAAGAATAGTTCTCGGCTTCGGCTCTATGCTGGTCTGGATTCATTGAAATTACAATGCACTTGAATCCGTACTTGCGTTCCAAGAACTTAACTTGTTCTAGTTCAGTTTCATTATAACCCGGATGGTATAAAAAAGCAGCCTGATAATCAAGCCCCAGTGAGTGAAAACTATGAACTAGAATTTGACTATCTAGTCCACCGCTGAGGTGAATTAAAATATCAGTGTCTTTGGCTACTCTTGTACAGGCAGCTTCCAGCTCTTCTCGCACCGTGCCAATGGGCCTGCTACAGGCAGTATATTCTACATAAAATTTACCGTACTCGTCAATACCATATTTCATGAAGATACTTACCAGCGGCCACTGTCTAGAACTAACCGCACAGATACTGCTAGAATTTGAATGTGTAGCTCATGACGGTCAGGTGCCGGCCACTCAGTGTCAAACGGATCCTTGCTGATGGCAATGCGCCAATGCAAAGGATTAACGATCAGCGTGATCCACACTCCGCTGTAGCGTAACCAATCATACCACTTCATCGCGGTTGTCACTGGGAAATTTAGCACTGGTATAACGCACAATCAGCACACTAATTGCAATTACCAGGGTGGCACCAGCTACTGCCAGCATCTCATCAATCTTAATTGGACTATGACTCATGATATCAACCATGTGTCTAGTCAATGCAGTAATGGCAATGTACAAGAGAAATCGAACCGGCATGTGGTTGGTTTTAAAGTAAATGCCAACCATGGCACCTATTTCTAGGTAGATAAACATCAGCAAGAGATCAGCAATAGTAGCATGATGCTTGGTAAACAGGTCTAGAAAAGTCCATCCTGCGGCCCATACTGTGGCAGCACCAATGGTAAACAAAGCTAGTTTGTGAAACACCGTGACCAGCACATTACCAGCACGATCTATCTTTATATTAAGGTTGTTCATTGTTGTTCCTCATAGGTCCATCCCAGCGCCTTCATCATGCGCTTCTTGACTAAGAGATTGGGTTGTCTAAAACGCTCGGTGTCACTGAATCCCATCATTACACCCACTTCGCAGACTGCACCGCTGCGACAAATTCCTGCAAAGCAATGGACAACAACATTCATCCGATTGGCCAATGCGTATTGTAAAAGACCTACCAGTTGATTTGCTTGGTCTTGACTGCACTTCATTGCTTCGTCTAAGACTTCGTCATTTTCTTCTACATCTAAAAACTCAAAGTTATGAATCTCTTTGAACTTGTGTGCAGGGGTAGGTCGCCAACTAGCTGGGTCAACAATACTGATCAGCATACTATTTTCACCAGCATCGTGATGAAACCGGGTAGGTATGTCAGCGGCTGCTACATTTTCGATCCAAGGCATGATTCACTCCAATGTTAATCTAAGTAGTATAGACTAATTTGATTTGGATGTCAACGGGATTGCAAAAACTGCAAGTATTCACCAACTCTGACTTGAATAGCATCTTCGACTTCGTTGCGATTCCAGGAATTTTTATGTTGCTTTTCAAACTTCCATTTAGGCACACCCAATTGTATTAATTGTAGTATTTGCCATGACCCGTGCCTAGCATTGTGCGGTGCCACGGCAGGAAGAAATTCCTCGTTGAAAAAATTGAGAGTTTCTTTTTTGGTTCCCCAATCCGGATGTGTCCATTGATCATTGTGTCTGTAAGGAAAAGTATAGCCATACTTTGTTGCGTTGCGATCAAACTCGCTTAGATGCACACCCGAACCCGACGAAGGATTATGCAACCCCAGCAAGTGTGGAGTCATATTATACATATCATTCTTTGCAAACCAATCCACCCAGCTCATTGCAATTGTTCTGTTATCACCGGGTAGCCCAATGATAAATGCCAAAGTTTGATGAACTTCTTTTTTCCAAATGTTATGATATAGCTTGGGCAAGTATTCTCGTCCCGACGCCTGGCTCCATCCTTTGCCTACGGCCTGAGAACCTGGGCCTAGGCTCTCAATGCCATGGAAACAGGAAAGTAATCCAGTTTCTTTGAGCATATAAGGAACATCAGGAAATCTATGTAATAAGTCGGCTCTTATGTAACCTGTGTATTCAATTTTAAAAGGCAAGCTAGTTACCATGCGATGCCATGCTTGCATTTTTACTTCGGTGTCATTGAAAGTGTCACAGATAATGTAATAGCGAGTGGTGCCCCAATTTTCATAGTTGTAGAGCATTTCTTCTTGTACTAGTTCAATATCCCTGAGATAGTCTAGCTTACCTCGACCCAGCAATAGGTGATTACAAAATTTACATTTAAAGATACATCCGCGACTTATTTCAATGGGCAAAGCTTCGCCCTTGAGAATGCCATCGTCAGGGTGCCATTTAAAATCATCATTGACAATGTCAAATCGGTCACGGCTTGATTGGTAGGATCTAACTGGGTCGCCTTCCCTGTTAAACATTAGACTATATCGCGGTTCAGATCCCTTGCCTGTAAAGAAATTTAGCAAATCAATAAATGTATCTTCGCCATATTCTTTAATAACACCATACGGCACCGGAGTCGTGGGATTATCTACACAGGCCAGACCATAACCTCCGTAGATTAATTTTAAATTTGGAAATTTACTCTTTATTTCATTAATAGAATTGATCAATGCCGGCGGCATGTCTCTATAAGGCCATTCCAGTGCAAATGTTGTACTAAGCCCTAGTACCAAGGTATCATTGTCAACAAACTTTTCAAGTAACTTGGTTAATTCTTCTTGGGTAAAAAAATTGATGTGATCAATGACTTGAACTGTATACC
>Ga0078894_10004953_pt1 | contig 10229 bp, 24 predicted proteins | sample LauGreSu1BDMLBSD_2_FD_67506 | JGI IMG/M metagenome (GOLD analysis project Ga0078894, IMG submission 67506) | Freshwater lake microbial communities from Lake Michigan, USA - Su13.BD.MLB.SD (version 4) (version 4) | ecosystem: Environmental > Aquatic > Freshwater > Lake | place: Lake Michigan...
TGCTGTAGAGAAAGCCTATCAGAAGTATGTTATGTTATTGGAGTTAGCACGTAAATGACATTAGAAGAAGCAATATTAGAAGATGCGGCACAAAAGATATCTAATGACATTGATAAACAACTTCTTACGAGTATGGGATATGTATTTGATTTCTATCTAGAGTATGGAGAGGGACGAGTCTACGGCTCTCGCTATCTAACAGTAGCGCCTATGAACGCAGAAGGCAAGTGGGCTGACATGATGCAGTGGATGGTTGATACCTTTGGTGCATTAGACGATACTCAAGGCGTGTTTACGCCCAATCAACGTTGGTATGCTAACAATGCCAAGTTCTGGTTTCGCAATCAAAAGGATCGTGATTGGTTTGTGTTGAGGTGGTCATGAGAGAACTAAAGAAAGATTTATGGCCTTACAGAGTTAAGGTTAATGAAAAAGAATTTACTAATTCAATCACTGACATAGAACTATGGTTAGGAAAACAGTTAGGCACATTCAAAGGTCGATGGAATGTTGTTTATCAACACAACTGTACATATTTTTATTTTCGTGAGCAGAAGGATGCAAACTGGTTTGCCTTGAGGTGGTCATGAACGTAGTAGTTAAAAACAACTGGATGGTGCTACCTAAGAAGCCTGCACCAAATGAAAACTATAGTGTGCTGACTAAGTCAGTGGTCGATGGTGATCAGTGGTACACCGTTCGCTGTACTAAAGAAGCATCTGTATGGTTTAGAACAACATTTTCCCAGCATGAAAACAAATTGTGGTTTGAAAACATAGATCAAATGTGGCAGTTGAATAAGAATGTCTATGACATGCATGAGAAACTCTACACCTTGTTAGCTATGAGGTGGTCATGAATATTCAAGTAGAACGCTGGCCCTATCATCGCAGTCATCGCGGTGATGTTTATAGAGTTAAAACTATGCCTGAATTCCATGCTATCATTAAATGGATGTGGAAAAATAAGGTGGACTATTTACACGAGTTTACAGGTCCGCAAGGATACGGTTTTAGTGTAAGACCAGAAGGTCCTGGATATACAATGTTTGTCTTGAGGTGGTCATGAGACTTATAGATCCAAAATTAGTAAATCAGTTTCTTAACAAATGCTATCTTGATTATGATCCAGGTTGGCCTAGCTCTGGAGAGGATCGTATGATCGGATTCAAATATTATGTTGAACGAACAGCCGGACTTAGATTAGACTTGATGCCTAAACAAGATATATATGGTAGACACGGCTATGAAGTTGTGCAGATTGCAGTAACAGATGAAAGAAAATATACTATGTTCACGTTGAGGTGGTCATAATGAACATTGGTCCTCACGATACGTTTGTTGCTAGAAAGATTGAAGTGCTACCTTGGCATAAATGGTTTGCATGGAGGCCGGTAAAGGTACACGGTAAACCTGTATGGCTTAAAACTGTCTATCGTCGGTGTATCAATACCTATGTTGATTACGATGATTGGAGTCGTTATGAGTATGGCACACTGTTTGATGTATTGAAAGACTAATATGACAATTTATGATTATGATTATGCTCCGGGTGGTGAAGGCTATCAAGAAGAGCTCGCAGACTTCCGAGACCTTATGAAACTGCCCTGTGGGGGCATTGCCTACTACGATGAAAACTCTGGTATCAGCTATCGGTGCGCTCAATGTATGGCGGTAGTGGGCAGTGTAGGCATGCCCACGGAATGTAAGAGTGAAATGGACAAGTGGGACAACTGGGAAAAGTTAGGTGGCAAAGGCTGGGATTACTATTGTGATCCAGAGGAGTGGGAATGACTGTATTTGCACCTAAGATACTACACAAGGTTGCAGGAGGCTGGGTCAATCCAAGCCTCATGAACATGTTAAACAAGCAACCAATCATACGTTGGCAACAACTACCCGGACGCAAACTCAAAGCCTATGCTGAAGTTGGGCCCAGAGGATTTGAACGTGGGCTACGTGACGGAGATATGGACGAAATACAGAACTGGATTTGGACTAATATACCTTCAGCCAAACGACTAGCGTTTGACATGTGGATATTCAAAGAAGACAAACACATTACACTATTCCTAATGAGGTGGAGCTCATGAAATACACAATCAAATGGACACAGCCATATAGTCTTGACTATGGCTATCAAAACGTGTATAATACACAAGAACAGACAATAGAAGCTATTCTAGCAGTAAGTCCAATGTTAGAAGCTCTTGCAGTTATTAATAGAATTAAAAACTTATGAAGATTGTAAATTGTGAAGTTGGTATGTTTAGATTACCCGGCGTCATAATTGAAGCTGAGGAAGACGAAACCATTACTGAAGAACAGATTAAAATGATGGAAGAATGGTGTAACAGTGAGTTTGGTACAGGTATGCGCATGACCGACAGACTGTTTAGTTTTCGTAAAGAATCACAAAGGTCTTGGTTTATTTTAAGATGGAGCGGAGAAGATAAATGAACGAACGTATTAAAGAAATTGCTGTTGCTGCCAAAGTGGAACATTGTATTAGTCATGTTAGACTGCAAGAATTTGCTGAATTGATTATTAAAGAATGCGCCAAACAAGTAGACAATATCTACAAGCAAGGCGGCGGAACTTACGGTGAAACTATTCTTAATCACTTTAAGATCAAAAAATGAATAAACTAGCGGCATCTTTGCTGACAGCAGTGAGCATCAATGCAGTGGCATCATTGCCTATCACACCAATAACTGTTGACTGCAAATATGCGGCAGCGATGTCACGTGACCTAGAGCAGATCATTGCCAAGCCAAGTATTACTAACAGACAATGGGACGCTTTGTTTGCCACAGTATCAGGTAATCAAACAGATCAACAACGACTTCAATCAGCGAAAGTAGTTCTATGGACCATAAGAACGCAGTGTGTGGGCTACTGATTAGCCTAACAGCACTAACAGCCACAGCCGAATGTTATGTACGAAATGTCACAGTTAGCAAACTGGTAGGTGCAATTGAGCGCACCACTGATGTGCAACGCAGTATTATTCCGCATGGTAAGAATGGGTTCAAATGCCTAATCTCATTTAGAGCATACATTGACGGCAAATGGCATTCAGCTATGGGCGAAGATATTGGCACAGAGAATTCTAGTTTGGATCAAATCTGCGCCAAGGCTATGAACGCAGGCCGTATTAACATTATGGAATCTGTTTCAGGTACACGGGTAACTGGCAGTCAGGATATGATCTGTACAGATAAACCCATGCCCGAAACACGTCCAGTAGTAAATGTTGGCGACACTGTTTGGGAAAGTGAAGTCCAAATGCATCCATTACATCGTAATCCATTTAGCTATCGCGGCAGCTATTGTCGTTGGTTTGTAGAGTCCAAACCAAATGCAGGTCGAGTGGATTTAAATCAAGGAATCATCTGTCGTAGTCGTGAACAAACGGCTTGGATAGTTGTTGACAAGTGGTAATAATTCACGTATAATAAACACATCGCAAACACACACAGAAAGGCTTATATGCGAAATTTTGTTATTGGTACTGTCTTTGGACTAATCCTAGCCACTGTTGGCTTCAGCGGTATTGCTCGTATGTTAGACAAAGGTGTAGACACAATCAAGACTCAGTCACAGGAGATTGCAAAATGAGAATGTTGATCGGCATTGCACTTATTAGCCTGCTGTCAGCCTGCGGAACAGTCCGTGGCACTGCTAGCGGATTTGTAGGAGGTGTTGGCTATGACATCAACACTGTCGGCGACGGACTTGGCACACTTGCAGAAAAAATTAAACCTGAAAGCAGAAAATGAAACGACTTTTAACTCTATTACCCATTATAACTTTACTGGCCGCATGTGGCACAACTGATCCTATGGCCAAACGTGCTGAACAAGAACGTGAACGTCAAGTACGACATGTTGAACGCACAATTGACAAAGCACCTAAGTGGATGACTGACCTGCCAACTAGTTCGTCAGCTGTATATGCCGCTGGTACTAGTGTCAGTGGCGACTACTCTATGGCTATCCAAAAAGCCAAAGCAGATGCTTACGGTAAGATCTGTATGAGTGTAGGCGGTACTGCCAGTCAGCAGACTAAGATCTATCGCACTGACAGTGAAGTGACTAGCACAGAGTTTAGCGAAATGGCTTTAAAGACCAGCTGTAAAGAAGTAGATCTTACAGGTGTAGAAGTTTCAAAAGACGGCATTAAGATGATTGCTGAAGGCAATAGATATCGTGCCTATGTGCTGGTTGTTATGCCAACTGGTGATGCCAACATTCTACGTCGTGCTAAAGAGGCTGCACGTCAACGTGAACTGGCAGCGGCACGAGCACCACAGGCACTTAAAGAGTTGAACTGATCGTGCTAAGGCTTGCTACTGTCATCACGGCATTGGCAAGCCTTAGTGGGTGTGCTGCCTATAACACTGCCAGTGTAACCAGTATAGTCGCCACAGGCAAAAGTCTAGCAGACCACGGAGTTAGTCTAGCTACAGGTGCTGACTGCAATACGATTAAACACCTATGGACAGGCAAATACATTTGCGAGCAGTCTCCTACATACAATCAGAATCCATTATAGCATGTCAAGCCTAGCAGAATACTTTGAAGCCAATCGTCCTACGCCCAAATACAAGTTTGGTGATAGGGTCGAAGGTACTTATATGAAGATACCATACGTAGGTACTGCCTATACAGATAACATGCGCAATGAAACTGAAGGCCCTATGGTATCTATACATTTAGATCTACCTATGAAGATAGGTAAAGAATGGCACGAGTATATACGTGTCAAATATAAAGACATTAAAGGATTAAGAACATGCTCAAAGGAATAAACTCAAGCAGCCGTTATCTAACAGTATCTGGAGGAAGCCCGTCTAGTACTTACATCAGTCCAGGCGCAGCCGGTGCAGGCATGATGCGCTACAATGGCAATATGAACTGTATTGAAGTTAATGATGGCAACTCATGGATACAGTTACAATCAAGTTATGCCACCGTTGAACTAACTCCAGAAACAGAAAGTCTGTTAGAATGGGCAAGGCTTGAGCGCACTAAACAACGTGTAATGGAAGATCGTATCAAGAAACATCCATCCCTACAAAAGGCTTACGAAGCTATACAACGTGCAGAAGATAACTTTGAGATCTTAGATAAGATCATCGGAGATGATAACAACTCTGGACAAATGATTTATCCAGGCGGCGGTCTTGTGACACCGGTTGTACCATGAAACGAACACTTATAGCACTGGCCCTTTATGCTGCCAGCTTTTCATATGCTAGCGGCAGTTATGCCCTCTACAACTATGAAAGAGAAGAATGGCAAGTAAGCCATAATTCAAACGAAGTTCGTAGTATTGCCAGCATTACCAAACTGTTCACTGCTATAACTATTCTACGCAGTGGTGTTGAACTAGATGAGAAGGTCAAAGTCACAGGCAAGAGCGGAGGCAGATTTCCCCGTGGTACTCTAGTTAGTCGCAATGACCTAATGAAGGCCATGTTGATCTCCAGTGACAACCTTGCAGCCGAAACACTTGCCAATACCTATCCAGGTGGATTTAATACCTATATTGAAGATGCCAATCGTTGGATCACAGGCTGGGGATTGATTGATACTCGTGTAGTCGATGCCAGCGGACTAATGGCAGGCAATGTTAGTTCAATCAACGATCTAGTCAAGTTCCTAGCTAGAATACAAGACAACTCTGTTATTCGTAACATAACCAAAGAACGTAATACTACAGTGAGTGTGCCTAAAGGTAAGAAGACTATAACTATCAATCTCAAGAATACCAACTCATCATTGTTTCAGTTTGATAACATCTTGATCAGCAAGACTGGCACTACTAATGCCGCGGGCAAGTGTGTGATCATGTTAGTAGAGAAAGCTGGCGATCCTTATGCAGTGGTTGTACTTGGACAGAAGAATTCTAAAGCCCGTGCAGAACTTGCAGGCGATTTGATTCTGGCCAGGCCTAACCCAAAGATTGAATCGATTGAGCCAGAACCTATTGAGTTTAAGTTTCCCTTATAATGGCTATATCTGGAATGAACGACAGAGGACTTGATTGGGACACTAGGACTGGCCCAATTGGTGCTCCTAGAGGTAAGATCAATCAAGATGTTATTGTCATAGACGACAAGGCTGTTCGCATACACACGATTGTGGCGCATACATTTAAGATAGGAGATGTAGAAGATCCAATACTCTATGCCGCACAACCTTTATATGAATGGGAACACAGTGAAGAAGGACAGTGGATCATGAAACACGCTGTTGAAACACCTGAGTGGCATAGACAAGCAGATCCATTTAACTATGGCTACGTATTTGCAATCACAGCCAAACTCAAAGAAAAAGACTACACACATTGGCTAATCAAATGGAAGAAGCTGTCAACATAGAACGGTTAGTCAAAGAGTATATGGCTCGTTTCTATAAGAGCTACAAGATACCCAGACACGGTATTGATCATATTGAACTTTGGTGCAAAGCCAATTTGGGCTCAGAGTATAAAGATTGGACCTTGTACCGCGGACACACTAAAGATCCACACGCTAGTTTGAGCATCATAGATCCAAAATGGTGTACAATTTTTGAGCTAAAATTCTCAGATTATATCATAGGGACTATTGACAGAAAGTAACTGTTCAAGTATAATTAGAACTGTTAGCGTGGTGCTAACAAATTTTTAAACTTTTGGATAAGGAACTTTATGACACGAACAAAACCCTCTCTTGCGACATCACTTCTTAGTATGTTGCAATCACCGCAACTTGCAGTTGCCAATTACCCTAATCAAGGGTACCCAGATGCTATTAAACAAAAGTTCGGAGACAATCTTGAACTGGTATTTGGACCAAAAAATCAACGAACAGATTATCGCCAGCTAAGCCAAAAAGATATTGCAGAACGTCTTGAAAAGATTCCCGAGAAACTTTGGGTTAATGCAACACGCGGCGGTATGATGTCTATCCTGGACAGTTGGATCCTAGCTCTTGACGAGCTTGCTGATTCAAAAGCTCTTTGGGGTGTAGATCTGCCCCAACACTCTTTTATGCCTATGGAAGGTACAGAACGACATGCTGTAGAAAATCTTTGGATCAACTATGGTAGCCAGCGTATCTTGTACCTGCGTCACTGCATTGGCATCGTGTTTAAATTTGACCCATGGTCGGTGTTTAATGCAATTGGACGAAAGGACAGTTCTGGCCACGTATATGTTAACGATGGACAGCATCGCACCATGGCCTGTTTGTTCTTTGGCATGCGATATATGGCTGTACAATATAGAACTAGCGATGATCCTACAGTAGACATTGATCAATTCTGTGCATGTAACGTAGATAACTTGCCCAGCGAGCCATACGACAACTATCGTAACCGTTCAAGCCGTGCTGAGATTTATATTAACAATGGCAAGAAGCCCTTCCGTGAAGATCAAGAGATGCTTGACATTAAGCACTGGTCGACACGTTGGTCAATCCGTATTTGTCGTGCAAATGATCCTGCAGCCAGTAGCAACCGCGGCATTAGTCACATGGGTGACTTGCTAAAGTCAGCACGTATGGGCATTGACAACATGGACATTGCGGCAGCAATCCACATTCGTTGCTACGACGACCAAACCATTAAGTCTGCTAACTTGCTTGGACTTACTAACTTGATCAGTCAACAAGACAATACTTGGACTATCTCTAATCTAGCAACAGCATTTGACAAAGGTAGCTTGACTAACGTTAAACTAGAACACTTGTCAAAGGTAATCCTAGACGAGTTTGGTACTGGTAGCGAAAGTCTTCATGCTACTTGCAAGAAAGCTGTTAATGATGAGTACGGCAAAGGTAACGGCATTGGTCCTGAGATTAAAGTTGGACATGCTCTGTATCATGTTTACACAGCAAAAAGCAAGAAATACACATTGACTGCGCCTGTGAACAAGTACGGTGAAACTATCCGTGTACACAATTGGTTGATCTCTTAATGACAACGAACGAGCTCATTTTAGCTAATGAAGCTCGTCCTAACAAGATGCCAGATGCAGCCACTTATATCAACGGTGACTACCATCTGGCAGTTATGGAAGGACGAATGGATTTAAAAATGCTACGTTGTATCTACTGGAGCAGGCAACCTGAGTATGATGCAACACCTGAAGAGCTGTATGCAATATGTCCTGACTACTTTGGCAATAGAAAAGTCTGTTACGGAATGGGTGCTAATAGAGTAACTGATGACTACATGCACATACCAAGTCCAGATCATAAAATACCTAGAGTCAAAGGTGGCGTATTAACAATTGACAATTTGGTTATTGTTCCTTTGATCTATAACATTTGGAAACGTGACATACTCAAAGAAGAATGGATACAGTTTAGAGATTGGATGAACGGTCATTTGGATTGTTAACTAATTGACATTCTAATCATTTGGTGCTACAATATACATATCGTCAACACACAAAGACACAAAATGAACATTCAAAAATTCTTAGCACAGGACATTGATAAACAAATTGAAAAGGCCTGCATTTGGGGTCTGCGGTTGCACTACCTGGCTAGCGACCTGCGTACCTTTGCTAACGAAGTAGGCAGTAAAGAGTTAGCCACACTGGAACAGTATCATTGGTTCAATCAACATTTTGGTCCTGGATTTAGTGCGGGCCTAGGTTATCGTAGTGCATCAAATGAAAACTACAATAACTTGGGATTCTGTATTCGTGAAACACAGAGTAATGTACTCAACACTACAGAGAAGAAAGGCAACTTGGGTGCAGATCTTATCACAGGTTACGGTCTAAGCCAAATGCTTACTAATGGCCTTAGTGGCCTTAGCACAGACGACTTTCATACTAAGGAAGGTGGCTTCCATTGTGAACACAACTTCCAAGTCAATCACATTAAGAAGTTAGCAGTAGAAAAGATCCTTAACAACAACAAGATTGATCCAAAGAGTCTTGTTCGTTTCGTTATGGATTTGAGTCTTGTAGTCACAGTTCATAACAGTGAACGCAAAGATGGCGGCTCTAATACCAATAAGAACATTGCTCCGTTCTGGCGTTACGCCAATGTCGGTGCCAATGTCTTGCAATACACAGACGATGGCTTTGAAGATGTAACCAATTGTACCATTAACGAAATTAATAGTAACCGTTGGAATCGCAATAAATATTTTGCTGAGTTTAGAAATCGCTTTGAAGCAATTGAACAAGATACTATTGATCATTACAGAGAAGAAGTATATACTAGTACATATTTGAAAGAACCTTGTAGTAGTACATCTCCTGAGTTAAATGAGGAGAACCTAAAACTTTTAGTCAGTAATGATCCTAGTGCAATTGCTACAGCATTCTATCCAGATAAATTCAAAGACAGATGGAAAAAGGCAAAATGAAAAACTATCAATGGCACGAATGGGATATTAATCACTTTAGGACTCTAAGTCCTTTACAAAACGATCCAACAAAAGAACTCATACACAATCGTATGGGTAGACTGTATTGGGTTACAGCAGGTGACGCACTTTATGTACAACGCTTTGCAAGAGAGAACGGTCCATATCAAGGACGCAATTTAAAGTTTCTGCGCAAATTAAAACCTAATGCACGTACAATCTGTGATGTAGGTATGAACGTAGCAAACAACACAATGGAATATGCAACATGGGCACAGAGTGTACATGGCTTTGAACCGTTTCCAGAAACGTACAAACTAGCAAAAGCAAACATTGAACTTAATCAACACGTTGAGTTGAAAGGTCGTTACTACGACACAAAGACTGTTAGTACAAAATTAGATCCTAATCATGCAGATGGTTGGTACAAGACTGGTAAAGACCAATTTGCCAGTTTAACTATGACTGCCAATGTTACCGCACACAATGTAGGCTTAGGTGATGCGCCTGGTAGCTTTGAAATGGAAGATCATCCTAACAATGCAGGACATAACTGTATCCTTACTGATGATCGCAAAGCTAAGACAAAGTACACAGTACACACAGTTCAAGTCAATACCCTAGACAGCTACAAGTTTGACGATGTTGACATTATCAAAGTAGACTGCGAAGGCTATGAACTTCCTATTCTTAAAGGTGCAATACAAACTATCACTGCCTGCAGACCTGTAGTGCAATTAGAAATTGTAGAAGCACAGTGTAAGAAGTTTGGATACAGTCCAGACGACATCTGGGATTTCTTCTTAAACACCATAGGTAACTATTCAGTCTATGACTTTAGAGGACAGAAGTT
>Ga0078894_10004956_pt1 | contig 10227 bp, 7 predicted proteins | sample LauGreSu1BDMLBSD_2_FD_67506 | JGI IMG/M metagenome (GOLD analysis project Ga0078894, IMG submission 67506) | Freshwater lake microbial communities from Lake Michigan, USA - Su13.BD.MLB.SD (version 4) (version 4) | ecosystem: Environmental > Aquatic > Freshwater > Lake | place: Lake Michigan, USA...
AGGGTATTGGTAAAGTATAGCAAGTCGTCGAAATCCATGGCGCCAGCCTTTTGACATCGGTTGGCATACTGAACATAAATTCGCCCTATTTCAGGACGGCGTGACATGCGGTCTTCCCCTTGAATCTCGTCGTTGTTGCAGTAGGATTCTGCTGAAATTAAGTTGTTTTTTGCAGCGGAAATTCTACTTAATACACCGCTGGCTTTGTAGGTTTTATCATCCAGCGCAAATTCCTTGATGATGTCTTTGATTAAACTTTTACTGTCTTGAGTATCGTAGATGGTGAAATTGCTCGGAAAACCTAGACGGTCTGCGTTGTATCGAAGAATCCTAGAAAAAACCGAGTGAAAGGTCCCCATAGTGATATTCTTTGCTTCAGAAGCTCCGGTAATCTTACCAATTCGCTCAGTCATTTCACGAGCGGCCTTGTTGGTAAAGGTGAGCGCCATAATGTTGAAGGGATCAATTCCCTGTTCTATCATGTAGGCAATGCGATAGGTTAATACCCTGGTTTTCCCTGAACCAGCCCCTGCAATGACCATCGAAGGGCCATAAATGTGCTCTACGGCTACGCGCTGACTTTGGTTAAGTTCATCCAGGTATGACATACAATCGGGCTAAGAATCAAAGGTACAAACTTTTTCTGCGCGAGCGTGGCCTATAAATAGGTTTTCACAGAAGTTCTCAACAATAAAAGTCGGTGCTTGAGGGTTAGAATTAACGCGATCACTTGCGTAACTTTGCCCCATGAAAGTTCTTATTTACCATAATCCAAGATGTCAAAAAAGTAGAAACGCCTTAGCTTGGTTACAAGATCATTCACTTGAGGTGGAGGTTCGACTTTATTTGGAGCAGCCCTTGTCCTTGCAGGAGTTAAAGGATCTACAAAGAGCCTTACAGCTGCCTGTTAACGAGTGGTTAAGAGAAACGGAGTCTGAATTCCAAACGTTCATTAAAGGACAACTCCTTTCCGAAGAACAGTTGTTGGAAATATTAACGTTGCATCCGAAACTAATACAGCGACCTATCGTAGAATGCCACGGTCGAGCAGTGGTGGCTCGTGATTTAGGGGTTTTAGAATCGTTTAACTTTGAATAATGCGTACAAAATACTTTGATTTAATTGACCAAACGTTTGATTTTCCACAGAATGAATTCAACCTACGAGAAGATCGTCTTTTTTTTCATGGTATCGACTTAATGCGTTTGGTGAACGATTATGGTACCCCCTTAAAATTCAACTATTTACCGCAAATATCCAACAACATTCAACGGGCGAAAGGATGGTTTCGAGAAGCGATCAACAACCAAGGATATGCGGGTAAATATTATTATTCGTATTGTACGAAAAGCAGCCACTTCGCCTTTGTGTTGGACGAGGTCTTGAAAAACGACGTGCATATTGAAACTTCTTCGGCATTCGATATCGACATTGTCAATAACCTGGTGGATGCAGGCAAACTCAAAGAGGGTTCATATGTCATTTGCAACGGGTACAAACCCGAGAAGTACATTCAAAACCTAAAAAGCCTCATCGAGAAAGATTTTCTCAAAGTAATCCCTGTGGTGGATAATGCAGAAGAAGTATTTAACCTGCTAGAAGCAACGGAAAAAGATATTTCTATTGGAATACGAATTGCCGCAGAGGAAGAGCCAAAATTTGAGTTTTATACCTCCCGATTGGGAATGCGTTATCGGGAAATTGTGCCTTTTTATAAGTCGGTGTTGAAGGATAATCCGCGCATAAAGGTGAAGATGCTTCATTTTTTCATCAATACGGGAATCAACGATACTGCCTACTATTGGAACGAATTAACGAAATGTTTGCGTATCTACAGCGATTTGAAAAAAATCTGTCCCGAGTTAGATTCCTTGAATATTGGAGGCGGGTTTCCTATTAAAAAATCTTTAGCCTTTGATTTTGATTACGCCTACATGGTACGGGAAATTTTGCAGCAAATTAAACGGGTATGTACCGATAGCGAAATTCCTGAACCCAATATATTTACAGAATTTGGATCATTCACGGTGGGCGAAAGCGGTGGCGCTATATTTAATATTTTGCACCAAAAGCAGCAAAATGACCGGGAAAAGTGGAACATGATTGATTCTTCGTTCATGACCAACCTGCCCGATACTTGGGCCATTAACCAGCGTTTTATCATGCTTCCAGTGAACCGCTGGAACGACGATTATGAGCGAGTTCTTTTAGGGGGCTTAACCTGCGATAGCGACGATTACTACAATTCGGAGCAGCACAGCAATGCCATTTATTTGCCTAAATTCGAAAAGAACAAGCCCTTGTATATTGGGTTCTTCAATACCGGTGCCTACCAGGAAACGATTGGAGGCTACGGTGGTCTAAAGCATTGTTTGATCCCGGAACCTCGCCATGTATTGATATCGAGGGATGAAAACGAGAAAATTGTGACGCGTTTGTTCAGTGAGGAGCAAACCGCAGCCGATTACCTGCACATCTTAGGTTACGACAAAAAAGTATAATTACCGCAAAGTTGCTCCTAGTTTCTGTTCAAGGTGCAAACGAATTGCTTCCATTTCCCCATCAATTTCTGCGTCGGTGAGGGTTTTATCTTGATCGCGAAAATGAAAAGCTACGGCATACGACTTTTTACCTGCTGGAATTTTATCTCCTTGATATACATCAAATAAGGAAGTTTTAATCAGGCGCTTTGATGCGGCTTTGCGCGCCTCATTTCTGATTTCCTCATAAGTTACAGAGGGATTTAAAACCAAGGCAAAGTCCCTTCGAACTTGAAAGGTTTTAGGCAATTCTTCGAATTCGGTTTGCGATTTATTGCTAAACTCTTGCAATTTTTCCCATGCCACCAAGGCTGCAAAAACGGGTTGTTTAATGTTGAAATGGGATTGCCATTTTTTGGAAATGATTCCTAAGGTTGCAATGCGTTGTTTTCGGATTTCAAGGTGGATTCCTGCATCAAATGCTTCCTCATCGGTAAAGGAAATTTCCACTACATTGTCTTTTAAGTAAGAGGAAATCACATTGATAACTGTTTCTTTTAATTGGAAGAAGGAAGCATTGTTGCTGCTTAACCAGGATTCAGCATTGAATACTCCAGTTATTGCCATCAGCAGTTGGTTTTCTTCTATTGCTTTGCTGTCTGCTTGCCGATAGGTTTTACCGAATTCAAACAGCTTGAGGTTGGGCGACTGACGGTTTTGGTTATATGCTATGCTTTCTAAAGCACCAAAAACAATCGATCTTCGAAGAACGGATAAATCACCGCTTAACGGATTTAAAAGCTTGATATCATGGTCCTCAAGTTCGGAAGGGTATAATTTGCCGTAACTTGCTTTTGTGAGCGAGTTATTCATGATTTCGCGGAATCCTTGGGAGGATAGCAACAAGGAAAGATCTCTTTTAAAACGGAAAGGCGTTGGCTTGGATTCCACAGGCATTGAAAAGGACCATTTGTCGGGAAGCGGAACCGATTCGAAACCTGCAATTCGAATGATTTCTTCAATCACATCAATCGGACGTTGGACGTCGCAACGATACCTTGGGATTTCCCATAAATCGCCTCCCAGTTTTTTAAAGTCCAAGGAATAAAGAATTCCTTCTATTTGGTCGTCGGTTAAATGGCTTCCAAGAAAATTATTGATGTAGGCAAAATCAAGGGTAACATTACCAGGTTCGGCAGGATGTTGAACAACTTGTTGGATTCCCGCCAAGGTGCCTCCGGCATTTTCAAGAATTAGGGATACCGCTCGTTGCAAAGCAATCCATGTGAACTCTGGGTCAACGCCTCGTTCAAACCTAAAGCTAGCGTCGCTGTGAATGCCATGGAGTTTGGCGGTCTTACGGATTTTCGAAGGATCAAAAATGGCAGATTCTACGATTATATCAACCGTCTCCATTCCTACTCCCGATTCTTTGCCTCCCATAACACCTGCTAGGCAATGAGCTTTTCCATCCCCTGCAATGACAACATCGTTCGAGGTGAGTTTTCGAGTTGCTCCATCCAAAGTAACCAATTCTTCTCCCTTTTCAGCAAACCGAACGTCCAGCTTATGTTTGAAAAACCGTGCATCAAACGCGTGCAGCGGGGTTCCGAATTCGTGCATTACATAATTGGCGCAGTCAACAACATTGTTAATGCTCGACACACCAATTTTTTCTAGACGTTGGCCTATTGGGGTGGATTCGGTGGAAATTTTAACACCTTTGATCACCGCTGCGTAGTAGGCAGTACAACCGGTATCGTTCGAAACCTCGAATTGAACCTTGCTAATGGGCTCATGTGCAAATTCAGGGCTATTGAAAGGAGTTAATGCTTGGTTAAGTGCTTCATGGTGGTTCAAGTAAGCCCTTAGGTCACGTGCCACGCCGTAGTGCCCCATCGCATCGCATCGGTTGGGTGTTAGTCCGATTTCTAGGATAAAGTCGTTGTCGAGCTTTAGTGCTTCAGCAGCGGGAATGCCAACGGGTGTATCCGACGGTAATACAATAATTCCTTCATGTGAGGTGCCTAAGCCAAGTTCGTCTTCGGCGCAGATCATACCGTGGGATTCAACACCGCGTATTTTTGCCTTCCTGAGCGTTATGGGTTCTCCGGTAATTGGGAATAGGGTGGTTCCAACGAGCGCCACGAGCACTATTTGACCTTCCGCTACATTGGAGGCTCCGCAAACGATTTGAAGGGTTTCATTCCCAATATCTACGCGTGTTAATTTGAGTTTGTCGGCATCAGGATGCTTCTCGCAACTTTGTATTTTTCCTGTCACAACTCCCTTTAATCCTCCTTTGACTGAACCAACTGGTTCAATGTTTTCAACTTCCAGTCCCGTCTTGGTTAGTATGTCTGCTACTTCTTCCGGAGATTTGTCAAAATTCAGGTAGTCTTTAAGCCAATGGTAGGAAACTTTCATAGGTATGCAATCGACGCGAAGATACATAAATTGCGATTAAAGCACCTTGAATTGTTAGGGATTATTTAACATTGTTGAACCTTTTCATTCCTTCAATGTTAGTACCTTTGTGTTCGGTTATACACCTCTAAATGAAACAACAATCTCCAGTATCTCTTCGTTTTTATATACTTTTTACCGTTTTTACTTGGTTTGGAACATCGCTCATTTTTGCGCAAACAAAGCATACGGTTAGTGGGTATATCACCACACTATCCTCAGGCGAGGCACTTTCGAGCGCCAAGGTTTATGTTCCCGCACTCAATAAAGGAGCCCTGTCAAATTCCTATGGTTTCTATTCGTTAACGCTGCCTGCAGGCATCCATGAAGTCGAATTTCGCTATAGCGGTTGTCCTACCGTACGAAAGACCTTGGATTTATCAGCTCAAGATGTCACCATGAATATTGAGTTAGGTTTAAAGGACGGGGAAAAATCATTTGACGAAGTGGTGGTAAATGGAAAGAAGGGCGACAATGTGAATTCCACGAAAATGGGTCAAATTGAATTAGATATTGAACAGATTAAACGGCTACCTGCTTTTATGGGTGAAGTGGATGTGATAAAGACCATTCAATTGCTTCCGGGTGTTTCTTCCGTTTCCGAAGGGGGACAAGGTTTTTACGTGAGGGGAGGCGGACCTGACCAAAACTTGGTGTTGTTGGATGAAGGGGTTGTTTACAATGCGGCTCATTTATTTGGTTTCTTTTCGGTGTTCAATTCAGACGCTGTGAAAAGCGTTAATTTAATCAAAGGGGGAATGCCGGCCAATTACGGGGGAAGGATGTCTTCCGTTTTAGAAGTGAACATGAACGAAGGCAACAAGAAACGTTTTGGAGTCAAAGGTGGTATTGGCTTGATTTCCTCGAGGCTCACGGTGGAAGGTCCGTTGAAAAAGGATAAGGGAAGTTTTATCATTTCTGGAAGGAGAACCTACATCGATGTTTTAGCAAAGGCAGCCATATCCGATACTTCGCCCTTTGCGGGATCTGGCTACTTCTTTTACGATTTAAATGCCAAATTCAATTATCAGCTTGGCGAGAAGGATCGAATTTTTTTCAGCGGATATTACGGCAAGGATGTTTTTACTTTTGCCGACCGTGAAGGAGGCTTTAGTGCCGATATGCCCTGGGGTAATGGAATTGCTGCTTTTCGATGGAATCACTTGTTTTCAAGCAAGTTGTTCATGAACGTTACGGCAACGTTTACCGATTATAAGTTCAAGTTTGGATCGAAACAAGATGAGTTTAAGATCGAGTTTTTGTCGGGAATTCAAGACTATAGTACCAAGGTGGATTTTTCGTATTACCCCAACGATCGACATCGTATCAAGTGGGGTGCCAATCACATCTACCACGTATTTACCCCTTCGAGCGTTTCAGCAGCTCAAGACAGCATCGTGTTTAATACCGGCAATGCCCAAAAATTGTACTCCCACGAGGAGGCAATTTACCTCATGGATGAATTCGACGCCAATGACCGCTTGCGGATTAATGCGGGGTTGCGATATACCGCATTTCAGCACGTAGGATCTTTCACGCGTTATGTAAAAGGAGATATAAGTAAACCTGACACAACAATTACCTACGGAAAAGGAGATTTAATCAAGTTTTACCATGGTTTGGAACCTCGCATTTCCTTCAGGTATTTGACGGGTGAACACAGTTCTATCAAGGGAGGTTATGCCTATAATTATCAATTTGTGCATTTAACAAGCCTTAGTGCGGTATCCTTGCCAACCGATATTTGGTATCCAACTACGGATATAGCCAAGCCGGAAAAAGGTTTCCAGGCTTCGCTTGGGTATTTTCAGAATTTTTTCGACGATAAATTAGAGACATCCGTTGAAGTGTATTATAAAGGCATGAAAAACATGGTGGAGTTCAAAGAGGGGGCCTTGCCGGGGGATAATGTCAATGATAATACCGATAATTTGCTGGTGTTTGGCGAAGGTTGGGCCTACGGGGCTGAATTCTTTATTAAGAAGGCCACAGGTAAATTTACAGGTTGGATTGGTTATACCTGGGCAAAGACAGAACGCCGGTTTCCGGACATTAATAATGGGAAAATTTACCCAGCAAAATACGATAGAAGGCATGATTTAAGTGTGGTAGGAATGTATCAATTCAATGATCAATGGACTATTTCCAGTTCTTTTATTTATGCAACAGGTAACACGCTGACGCTCCCAACGTCGTGGTACGTGCAAGATCAAAATTTGCTGTTCAACTATGGCGCAAGAAATTCAACCCGCATGGCACCTTATCATCGCTTGGATATTTCTGCAACATGGTATGATAAAGCCTACAAAACGAAAACAGATCCTGCAACGGGAAAGGAGATAGAAGTCAAGAAAAAGCTGAGAAACAACGTGGCTATTTCCATTTATAATGTATACAGCAGAGCCAATCCTTTCTTTCTATTTGTCGACAACGACGGAGATTTTTTAAACGGCGACTTTAAATTGACGGTTAAACAGGTTTCTTTATTTCCTATAATCCCAAGCGTAACATGGAATTTCGAGTTTTAATCTTTTTGTGCGGCTTGTTGGTCCTGAACTCGTGCACCAAAGAAGTCAAAATTGACATCCCTGGCTATGAAAAACAGCTGGTAGTGGATGGTAGCATCCGCGAAGGTGAACCGCCGATAGTGCTGTTGTCTACGACCCAAAACATTTATGCGCCAACCGATATTTCTGCTTACTTGGCCAGTTTCGTATCCGATGCTGTAGTGACCATTTCTGATGGTACGAATACCGTTACTTTATCGAAGGTTTGTACCGATAATTTACCTCCAGGTACGGAGCCCTATGCCGAAGCTATTTTTGGGATGTCGATTCAGGAACTTCAAGCCTTGCCTTCGCCCTTGTGCGTGTATACTTCTTTTGACCCGAGTATCTTCGGTCAAATTGGAAAAACCTATACGCTAACGATCAGCCATCAAGGTAAAACGTATACCTCTGCTACCAAAATTGAAACGCCGGTTGGCTTGGACTACTTGAATTGGAAGCCGGAAGCGAATGCTCCTACTTTGGGTAATTTATATGGTTTTATGACGGACAATCCCAACACATCGGATAATTTCATGTGGGAAATGAAGCATATAGGTGACCCCTTCTATTCAAAGCCCTTTGGTCCTTTTTTCAACGATCAGTTTTTTAACGGTTTGGCGTTTGAATTCACCTTGTATAATCCCATGTCGTTCAATGATAGTACCTACACAGAATCGGAAAGAGGATTTTTTCGAGAAGGTGATACGGTGGTGTTACGTCTTTCAAAATTAGGCAAAGCGGAATATCAATTTTTTGATAAAAAGTACAACCAGATTTTTTCCTCAGGAAGTCCTTTTGCAACCCCGATTAACATACCCAGCAATATCCAAGGAGGGGCTTTGGGGGTGTGGGCTGGATTTTCTGCTTGGAGCGATACGGTAATCTGCCTTCCTTAATCATTCAATGGGGCGTTGCTCTTCTCTCAGAGCTTTTACATTTTTGAAGAAATAACGCACATCTATCCCAAGAAAAGCACCGGAAACATCGCCGTATTGTGAAACCTTGTAGCCTTGGTTTCGGTAGGTTGCTATGTAGGTAAATAAAGGAGCGGTCGGAAGCCGCACGGTAGCGCCAACGTAAAAGAACCCTGATTTTTTACTTCGGTATTCAAAACCTAAATTTCCGTTGAGATCAACGCTGGCTTTTTTATCAACGAATCCTGTATGGTAAAAAAACTTGGAACCGCTAACATTGTTTGAAGTGGCCACACTCGTAGGTTTAAATCCAGCAGTTGCTCCGAGGCTTGCATTGGCGAAGAATCGTTTGCTTAATTTAATATAAATGAGACCGTTAATCGGAACATCGTATTGAATAAATCCAAGATCGTTGTTAACGAAAATACCTGAATCTGCAAGCGAACCTTGTAAGGTAAAACGCCGTTGTGTAAAATTGATTCCGGTTTCCAGCGAAATGAGTTCGGTAAGCCCAACCCGAACAATGCTTCCAAAAGAATAGCCCAGCGTTTGGGTTAAAGAGGCCTTCATTCCATCTTTTTGAACTTGAGTGACGGGGTTTCCAACAAAAGAACTCGGGATTACAGTTCTCAGTTGAACACCAAAATAGGAGGGAAGCTTAGTGTCGCCTAATTGGGAGAAGACGCACAGAGGCAGTAAAATCAACCAATAAAGGAAGAATCGTTTAATCATGGTGCCATTGGGTATGATACTCAAGCGGAATGCGATGGGACTCCGGCCATTCGATGTTTGGATAACCGAGGTATATTAAACCCAAGCATTTATCTTCTTCGGAGAGCCCTAAAAAGTCGTTCATTTCTTTGGAATAGATCAGTTTTGGGGTAGACCAAAACAGGCCGATATCGTAAGCAGTGCAGGTTAAATGCATGTTTTGAATGGCGCAAGCCACTGCTTCTACCTCTTCAATTTCAGGAATCTTCTTTTCTTTTTGTCGCGACATGGAGACCGCAATTACCGCGCTTGAAAGGATGGGTCTGCGCATGAGTTTAGCCAATTTGGCGTCGTTTTGAAGTTCTTTCGGGGTGAGGGCGAGATAGGTTGTACCTAAAAACTGACTGAGGCGCTCTTTGCTTTGGTCCATGAAAACATGAAAGCGCCATGGTTGGGTGTTGCCATGCGTAGGAGCCCACTGGGCGTTTTGGAGAATGAGTTCAATTTGTTCCTTATGGACTTTTCGATCGCTGAATTGTTCAGGGTAAATGGTCCTTCTGTTGCGGATGAGTTCGGTAATTTCGGATAAATTATAGCGCATGAATTGGTGTAATATAGCCTTTAAAAATAGGCATAAATTCACTTACTGCTTGCATTTACTTACAATTGTACTATCTTTGCAGAGTTGAAAAACGGAAGGCCTTGTGGCGCAACTGAATAGCGCACCTGATTACGGCTCAGGAGGTTTCAGGTTTGAATCCTGACAAGGTCACAAAAGGAAACCCTGATGGTAACATCAGGGTTTTGTGTTTTGTATTGTGTCGACAATTCATTGGCGTAAACAAATAAAAACACAAAACAGAGTCTTGTGAAACAAGGCTCGGGTTTCTATGCTTGGTATGAACCAATCTTTGGAACACGCGCTAGCGTAATCCTGAGCGAATAAAAACACAAAACATACTCCCGCTCGCCTTCGATACGTCCTTTGGTCTACTCAGTCGACGCGGGAAGGGTTTTAGCTTGTTATGTAACTCCCAACGCGGAACACGCGCTAGCGTAATCCTGAGCGAATAAAAACACAAAACATACTCCCGCTCGCCTTCGATA
>Ga0078894_10004959_pt1 | contig 10222 bp, 9 predicted proteins | sample LauGreSu1BDMLBSD_2_FD_67506 | JGI IMG/M metagenome (GOLD analysis project Ga0078894, IMG submission 67506) | Freshwater lake microbial communities from Lake Michigan, USA - Su13.BD.MLB.SD (version 4) (version 4) | ecosystem: Environmental > Aquatic > Freshwater > Lake | place: Lake Michigan, USA...
GGAGCTGCAGGAGGAGCTGCTGGTGGTGGGCCGGATCGTGGCGGCCCAGGGCCTGAAGGGGGAGCTGCGGGTGAATCCGCTGAGTGATTTCCCGGAACGCTTCACCCGCCCGGGCCGCCGCTGGCTCAGCCAGCGCCAAGGGCCCGCCCAGGATGTGCAGCTGCTGAGCGGCCGGCAGCTTCCCGGCAAGGAGCTGTTTGTGATCCGGCTGGAGGGCGTGGCCGATCGCAGCGCCGCCGAAGCGTTGGTGGGCCGCGAGCTGCTGGTGCAGAGCAACGACCGGCCGAGGCTGAAACGCGGCGAATTCCACCTGCTGGATCTGGTGGGGCTGGAGGTGCGCCTGCTGGAGTCCGATGGCAGCGCCGGCACCACCCTGGGCCGGGTGCGCGACCTGCTGCACGCCGGCAACGACCTGCTGGAGGTGGAGCGCCCGGCCGGCGATCCGCTGCTGATTCCCTTTGTGCAGGCCATCGTGCCGCGGGTGGAACTGGCGGAGGGCTGGATCGGCATCACCCCGCCACCGGGCCTGCTGGAGCTGGGCGATTCCGGCACCAGCGCAGAACCGGAGCAGGAGGGCTGAGCGCTCTCCAGGCAGCGTCTGGCTTCTGTACAGCCCGTACAGACTCAGGGGCAGGCGCCGAACCTGGCGCTGCCACCCGGGATCACAACAACAACAAGAGCCAGTCCGCACCCGAATCCGCGGAGCTGGCACAGCCTGTCGGGCCCCTGGCAAGGCCCTGGGTTGAAATGGACCCACGACAACGCCACGGACGCGCGATCAATGGCCGCACTGGTACCAGTCATTCTCTGCGGCGGCACGGGCACGCGGCTATGGCCCCTGTCGCGGGCGAGCTATCCCAAGCAGTACTGGGCGCTGGCTGGTGCGGGTGATGCAACGCTGCTGCAGCAGACGCAGCAGCGGCTGTCGGGGATTGAAGGTCTGCAGGCACCGCTGCTGATCTGCAACGAGGACCACCGGTTCATCGTGGCCGAGCAGATGCGGCAGATCGGCGTGGAGCCGGCTGGAATCCTGCTGGAGCCGATGGGCCGGAACACGGCGCCGGCGGTGGCGGTGGCGGCACTGCAGGCCACCGGGCGTGGCGAGGACCCGCTGCTGCTGGTGCTGGCCGCCGACCACGTGATCCGGGATGCCGCCGCCTTCCGGGCGACGGTGTCGGCCGGGATGGCTGCCGCGGAGGCGGGTCAGCTGGTGACCTTCGGGATCGTGCCGACGGCACCGGAGACGGGCTACGGCTACATCGAGGCGGCCGAGCCGCTGCGGACGGGCGCCGGCACGGTGCAGCAGCCGGTGCCGATCGCCCGGTTCGTGGAGAAGCCGGATCGGGCCACCGCGGAGGAGTTCCTGTCGACGGGTCGCTTCACATGGAACAGCGGCATGTTCCTGTTCAAGGCAAGCGCGATCCTCTCGGAGCTGGAGCGGCTGGCACCGGAGGTGGTGAGCGCCTGCCGCGGTGCGCTGGAGCACGATTGCGCCGACCTGGACTTCCTGCGCCTGGAGCGTGAGGCGTTTGCGGGTTGCCCGACGGTGGCGATCGACGTGGCGGTGATGGAGAAGACCGACCGTGGAGCGGTGCTGCCGCTGGAGGCGGGCTGGAGCGATGTGGGCAGCTGGAGCGCGCTGTGGGAAACAGCGGACCAGGACGATGACGGCAACGTGCTGCGGGGCCGTGTGATCCAGGAAGCGAGCCGCAACTGCTACCTGCGCAGCGAACACCGGCTGGTGGTGGGTCTGGGAGTGGAGGATCTGGTGGTGGTGGAAACCGATGACGTGGTGCTGGTGTCACACCGAGACCGTGCCCAGGATGTCAAGAGCATCGTGGGCCTGCTGGAGCAGGAGGGTGCGCGGGAGAGCAAGGCGCACCGCCGCATCTACCGGCCGTGGGGGAGCTACGACGGTGTGACGGAAGGAGAGCGCTGGCAGGTGAAGAAGATCGTGGTGAACCCCGGCGCGAGCCTGTCGCTGCAGATGCATCACCACCGGGCCGAGCACTGGATCGTGGTGCAGGGCACGGCGGTGGTGGAGAAGGACGGGAGGGAGGAGCTGGTGGGAGAGAACCAGAGCACGTACATCCCACTGGGCTCGAAACACCGTCTGTCGAACCCCGGCAAGATCCCGGTGGAACTGATCGAAGTGCAGAGCGGGCCGTACCTGGGGGAGGACGACATCGTGCGCTTTGAGGATCGCTACGGCCGGAGCGATTCCCGCAGGTTGGAGGTTCTGGCATGAGCAAGACTGCTCTGATTGCTGGTGTCACAGGCCAGGATGGGGCTTACCTGGCCCACCATCTTCTGAATCTTGGCTATCGCGTGGTGGGTACCAGCCGCGACGCACAGATGTGTGATTCATCAAGGCTCGAGCGTTTAGGCATAGCCAATCACATCGAGATTGTTTCGCTCGCCCCCAATGATTTCCGCAGCGTTCTGAAGGTTGTTTCGGGTACAGAGCCCGATGAGATCTACAACCTTGCAGGCCAAACGAGTGTGGGGCTCTCCTTCGAGCAGCCGGTTGAGTGCATGGAGTCGATCTCGGTGGCCACCTTGAATCTGCTGGAAGTTATCCGTTATCTGGGCGAGGGTATTCGATTCTTCAATGCTGGCAGTTCGGAATGCTTCGGTGATAGCGGAGAACAGCCTATGGATGGGGAGAGGATACTGCAGCACCACAGCCCTTATGTAGTTGCCAAAGCCTAGTTGTTTCGGCGGGCATCTACCTGCCGTGAGCTCTTTTGTACGTTCTTATTCTCGGGCATTCTCTCCAACGATGAGCTGCTTCTGTCGACTAAGAAGTTTTTGTCCGGAGAGCCATTGATGGAATCAATTAACTTATCACTGTCCAGGGCGATAGGATTCGGTTCAGCATCCACGAATCCTTGTCAAACTGATGCCTAGTCACTCGCAATCATAGCATTGTGCCTCAAAGCCATAGCCAAAAAAACAGTCTCTTCGGCTGCTTCATCTAATACAATTGTCTTAGGCCGTCTTGCTTGGTGCAATCTTTGCTGCTTAAGCTTATTAAGCCGAGGTTGTCTTGATGTTATTTGTCAGGCTTAGATGTCCGATAATGTGAGCCCATATTTATGCATGGTGAGCTCCATGAGAGTTGAATTTGTGATGTTGAATTGGATGGCTGAGAAAACCTTCGATTTGATCGGCGTCTAAAACTTGTTCAAGCCATGGTATGATTGACCTGCTCTTGTCTACAGTGCCAGCTCGGGCACTCGCCGATGGCCAAAACCGCAATCATCACTGGCATCACTGGCCAAGATGGCTCTTACCTTGCTGAGCTTTTACTCGAGAAGGGTTACATTGTACATGGCATTAAGCGCCGAGCTAGCAGCTTCAACACTAGCCGTATAGACCATTTGTATCAGGATCCCCATGAGCAGCATCCCCGGCTTGTTCTGCACTATGGAGATCTTACGGATAGCACCAATTTAATTCGCATAATTCAACAGGTGCAACCTGATGAAATATATAATCTTGGCGCTCAAAGCCATGTGGCTGTCAGCTTTGAGGCGCCGGAATATACGGCTAACAGCGACGCTCTTGGCACGTTACGCATTCTTGAGGCTGTACGCATGCTAGGCCTTGTCAAGAAAACGCGTGTTTATCAGGCCAGCACTAGCGAGCTCTATGGATTAGTCCAAGAGATTCCCCAAAAAGAAACAACACCATTCTATCCTCGCAGCCCTTATGGAGTCGCCAAGCTCTACGCTTATTGGATCACCGTTAACTATCGCGAAGCTTATGGAATGTATGCATGCAATGGTATTCTCTTTAATCACGAGTCGCCTCGTAGAGGTGAAACATTTGTCACTCGAAAAATAACGCGCGGACTGGCACGTATTAATGAGGGGCTAGAAGATTGCCTTTACATGGGTAACCTCGATTCCTTGCGCGACTGGGGTCATGCTCGCGACTATGTTGAGATGCAATGGCGAATGCTGCAACAAGAGGGTCCCCCAGAGGATTTCGTAATTGCTACAGGGCGCCAAGAATCGGTTCGCCGCTTCATTGAGCTCACAGCACTTGAATTAGGCTGGGGTGCTCTGAAGTGGGAAGGAGAAGGGCTAAATGAAATCGGCCGACGAAGCACTGGCGAGGTAGTGGTGCGGATCGATCCGCGCTACTTCCGGCCTGCGGAGGTAGAAACTTTGCTCGGCGATCCCACTAAAGCACACGAAAAATTAGGTTGGTCACCTACCACATCCTTGGAGGAACTGGTGGCTGAGATGGTCGCTGGGGATAAAGAGGGAGCGCGCAAGGAGGCAATCCTCCGCCTCAAGGGATTTAACGTGCTCGGATCGATGGAAAACCCTCCAACCAATCTAGTCGCTATGGCTTCATTCGGAAACCAATCATCATGAATCCCCTCATCTCACCACAAGATCGGATCTTTATAGCTGGGCATCTTGGCATGGCGGGAAGTGCCATCTGCCGTGCATTGCAGCGAGAAGGCTATATCAATTTGCTTACAGCTAGCCGTAGCGACTTAGACTTAGAGAATGTACTCGCCGTCCAGCAGTGGTTTAACGAGCAGCGGCCTTCTGTCGTCGTGCTAGCTGCAGCGAAGGTGGGGGGTATTTATGCCAACAAAACCTATCCTGCCGACTTTCTGCTTAGCAATCTAAAAATTCAGACTAATGTGATTGAAACTGCTTGGCAGGCTGGCGTGAAGCGCCTACTTTTTCTTGGCAGTAGTTGTATCTATCCAAAGTTTGCCGAACAGCCGATAAGGGAAGAGGCTCTGCTGACTAGCTCTCTAGAGTCCACGAATGAATATTATGCAATAGCCAAGATTACAGGCGTGAAGCTATGCCAAGCACTACGCGATCAGTATGGCTTTGACGCCATTAGCTTAATGCCCACTAACCTCTATGGGCCTGGCGACAACTACCATCCAGAAAATAGCCACGTTGTGCCTGCTATGATTCGGAGATTCCATGAAGCATCCCTTCGTGGCGATCAAAGCATCACATGCTGGGGAACAGGCCAGCCACTTAGAGAATTTCTACATGTCGATGACTTAGGTGATGCCTGTGTATTTGCACTTGAGCGATGGTCGCCAAAAAAAGGTGATCTAGCTTATATTAATGTTGGGACTGGAACAGATCTGTCAATTCGCGAATTGGCTGAATTGACCGCTTCTGCCACAGGTTATCAAGGCAGCATCGAATGGGACCCACGAAAGCCGGATGGTACTCCTAAAAAACAGCTAGATGTTTCAAAAATGGACTCACTTGGATGGAAAGCTCAGATACCGTTGAGTACGGGCCTGCCTGAAACAGTTAGAGCATTCAAATCCTCTTGGGCCAACAATGATTTTCGCGCTTAGTGCAGCACAGATTTTGTTCAAGGCAAGACCTCGAAATACATAATCTGTGAGCGCTTGACCCAAAGCGGCTAGCTTTGAATTCTTCAAATAAATATCGCAAGATGTGCAGAAAAACGCATATTCTAACTGATTAGATTTAATCCCACACATTTAATTCCTGCATTTCAGAAATGTTCTCCGCCCCACAAACTAAATTGTCAAATCGCAAAAAATCAGGCAGTTTTTTCCCATGTCTGCATTTTGCAAATCCAGTCTTGCTCGGCGGTGTTGGTGATATCATTCTTTCAATTCTTGTCTTAATGATTCGGGCTGAAGCCGAGAAGTTCCCGATTCGAACTGTTTTTGTATCTACTAGTCAGGCGTCAAAAGTTAGATCACTCATGACAATAATGGCATTGCGACTCCCACGGCTTGCCCATACACTAGAAGGCGTTGATATTACCGAAATTCAGGATGACTTACTCAAAGAAATTACTAAAAGGCTTCAAGATTATGCCCCACAGGGCAACATCTGGGGCCCTAGACTGTTTATCTGCAATCAAATCGAAGACCCGCTGTTCAGTGTTTGGCCAGGAGCCTCATCAAACCTTGGAGATGTTCTTGAAACCAGCGCTTCATGGAGTAGCAGCTATATTCGTTACTCTATAGATACTGAAGCTGTTGGAGAGGTTTTCGAGGTCGACTCGACGTTGATGGCTAATCCCTCCTTTGATACAGCATTTATCTCATTGACGGCTAACTCTTTTAGTGTTAATCAATTAGAGCTTGTTACAGCTTTGTCACAAGTATTCGAAAGCTTAAGAATCTCACTGAATCGGATCATCTATAACACCATAACAATTCCACAGGAGAGACCTGACATAGTGCATAGACCTGGGGAACATGGTAATATCGATACAAACCACATCACTCAACTCTCCCAATACGCCGAAAAATGGCTATCCGTAACTGACGTTCCATTTATGCAAATGGTTGCCCTCATTGAGGAATCTGACATTCTTATTGCTTTTCGCTCAGGCATTACTGACTTAGCGGCACTCCTAGGAAAAAAGCTCATAACCATCTATCCATCTATGCAAGAATTTAGCTGGTTCAAGGTCTCTTCACAAGAGAAGATTGTTTCCACCCAGGGTCAATATGTTATAACCTACTGCTCACCCAGCTTCTCGATCGACAGCCTTCCTAAGATTACTTGTTTCTAATTTCAATGCTCACAATAATTACCACAACCAGAGACAACACTGACGAACTAGGCCGCACATTCACGAGCCTTGTCGAACAAGATACGCGGAGTTTTGAATGGTTAATATATGATGGATCTCGCCACACCCCAATTGACGAACTAAACCATTTCGCTGATACAGCCACCGGCCACGGCATATCAGCTTCTGTTATTCATGCACTTGATACGTCTATCTATGCTGCCATGCAGAACTCCATTAAATATGCCAAGGGGGAATGGTGCTTGTTTCTTAATTGTGGTGACATGCTTTGCCATAAAAGCACTATCGCGCATATCTCTAAACATATTCAGCCTTCAGTTGATATGATTTACGGGGGGAATATATACATTGATGTCGATCATACAGTTCATTATCATCCCGGGTCAAGTCCTGAAAAAATAAAGCAGGTTCTTGAAACCGGTGAGACCCCTTATTACTATCATATGGTTTGTCAACAGTCGATAGCATATCGGCTCTCATTGCTAAGATCACTTCCGCTCTATCCCGCAGATCTGCGTTTGGCTGCTGATCATAATCACTTTTTGCGCACAATTCATTCAACCCCTAATGTCTTATTTACTAATATGCCGATTAGCATATATTTCGGAGGCGGATCGTCTCATCGATATATTCTGAATACATACTACGAGTGGATGTATAATAATATTGCATTCATTGGTGAAAATGCTAAGCTTCATGACCTGTGTGATCACTATCTCGATCTCATCTCCAGCCAAATTCAGGAGTAAGTAAATGCATAAAACTATTATTCTGTCTGTATCCAGAGAAGCTTCCAAGTCGAGCGTGTACTCTTTTTTACGATTGTACTCTACCACTAGGCTTGCACTACTAACATCAGACCAGCTCACAATCGAGCTGATTCTTCATCTAACTCTAGTCAAGCTTCATCGCCTATACAGCAATGGCATATATTCATCCACTCAGTATCATGGATTCATCTCGCAGCTGCTTATGTTAATCAGGCATAGCAGCCTGCCCTCTTCAGGGATGAGAGATCTCATGAAAACCGTTCTCAAGTTCTCATCCAAGGTAATGCTGGCTCAATCTGAATATAAGGCAAAATCCGCTGCTGGCTTACCTGCTTCCGAATCTGTATCCATTAATGCAACTCTAACTCATCTAATTGGCGCGCATGGATGCCAGCAAGTTGATCAAATACTAGGCGCTTCATATATAGCCTAGCAAGCAGTAACGCGAACTAAACTTTTTTAGCCTTAGGGCCTCATCTCTAATCATTCTTTGTAATCCTAAGCTCATGCCTATCTCAAGCGACAAGTCTGCTCGAATCGCAGTTATAGGTGGAGGCATCTCTGGATTAGCAGTTTCCCAAATGCTTAAACACAGAGGATTCACACCTACAATCTTTGAAACTAAAAATAAAACCGGAGGTCTTGTTTCATGTACAGTAGAACAAGGACATTTATTCCATAGAGTAGGCGGCCATGTCTTTAATTCAAAAAACAAGGAAGTGTTGCATTGGTTTTGGAAATTCTTTGATCAAGACTCCGAATTTCGTCAAGCCAAGCGTAATGCCGTCATTTACATGAATGAAAAATTTATACCCTATCCTATTGAAAGAAGCTTACGCTATCTCTCTCCTGATGTCGCACGAGCTGCTACCAGCGAACTATTGCATTTATATCTACAGTGCCCTGATCAAGCTAGTAAAATAGAAAATACCGACAACAGCTCGTTTGGAGATTTCCTTCTTGCCAATTTTGGTGAAACATTGTGTAAGCAATATTTCTTCCCCTATAATAGCAAGATCTGGAATCGTAATCTATTCACCATTCCTCTACCCTGGCTTGAGGGAAAGCTGCCAATGGCTACGCCAGCTCAGATAATCCAAGACAATATATTGTGTAGACCAGAAGCGGAGATGGTTCATTCCTCTTTTTACTATCCTCAAAAAGGCGGCTCTCAGTTTATTGCAGATCGACTATCTGAAGGTTTAGATATAGTATTCGAGGAAGTCTTCAGTCTGCGTTCCGAAGGAAAGAAGTTTAGGGTTAATAATCATAATGACTTATTCGATCGAGTTGTCTTTACTGCAGATATACGGAATCTTTCGAAGATCCTGATCGCCGATTCACTGGCAGCACTGAAATCCTTTCTTTCTGAAGCAACCGCAGGCATAGAGCTTGACTCAAATGGGACATCTAATCTCTTGTGTGAGTGCGATGCCAATGACTATTCATGGGTATACCTTCCCTCTGATAATACGATAATTCACCGTATTATCATGACCGGAAACTTTTCGCCGAATAATAATTCAAAAAGTATTTTGCCTGGGCGAATCTCCTGCACCGTTGAGAGCTCTGGATACCATTCTCGAGAGGATCTTGAGCAACAGCTGCCCAATCTTCCATTTGCGCTAAAGCCCGTGGCTTATAACTACTGCGCTAATTCATACATCATTCACAATTCTTCTACGTCTAATCTTATCAGTAATATCAGGGGGGCTTGCTCGGATTATGGCATATATCTCAGTGGCCGTTTCGCCGAATGGGAATATTTTAATATGGATACAGCTATTGAATCAGCGATGGCTACTGCAGATCAGCTAATTAGTGGATTGTGAGAAGATCAGTTTTGATTCTTTCCCTGCACCCGGGTGATCCAAGATTGTTCCGCAATTTACTGGATATTCCCCGCGATCTCAAATATCTTAGTCTCTCGTAAATAAAATAATTGATCTACAGTGCTAAGGAGAGTCTGGATAACTCAGGAAATTGCCCAAGGCAGTGACTGAGACTCATGCCCCATCTTGATCGCGATTTCTCAGCGGGAGGTTGTCCAGACCTTCCCTCAGCCCCAAGCATCGATCATGTAGAGCTTCCTGAGAAAGCCCTCTTTAAGAGTTGGCGATGCAGACCATTGCCTATGCATACGCCAGGGAGGATCTCTTGTGCTTGGGGCTTTCTCAGGAAGCCCTAAATAAATAGCAAATGGAAACCGTGAAGATTGATTCATTCTATCCGACTGGTAGGCTTTGTGACACTAATATCCATTGGCTGTATCGACAGCTGTTGAGATAACTCGTCTGCGCTATCAGGATTATGAACCTTATGAAAGCAAGGCTCTCTATATTCTGAGGTTGATATTGTTAAAGGCTTTATGTGTTAGGCCTTCATAGTTTAAGCGGAGGCTGGAAAACCACGCACAGCCGGAAAGGGGAATCTAGCCTCGCTGCATACACGAGAGATTTGGCCGGTATTTTAGATAAAAGCTTCATCACGCTTAGCGCAGAAAGCAAGCCGTTGTTCAGATCCAGTAGTGGTAGTCCGAAAGTGCAATTAATCGGTTGCGAATAACGTTCTGCTCGGCAAAAAAAGTTATGTACTCTCGAAGTTCTTGCTCGGGCAGTGCGTCTGGGCCGCGTAGATACAAGACGTCTTGTGCCATCCACAAGAGAAGATTTGTGGCTGCTAGTTTCATCACAGAGCCAGTAAAGTTATCAGGCAAATTATCTGTATGGATGGTTGTAATCTTGTTGAAAGCACTGGATGAGCCAGGGCAAGACGCTGCTATGGCAGACTCGATATCACTGATTTGCATCCCAGTTGATTCTTTCTGCTCAGTTGTCTTTGCAAAATATTGCTTAACGACGAGTATGGAAAGG
>Ga0078894_10004960_pt1 | contig 10222 bp, 9 predicted proteins | sample LauGreSu1BDMLBSD_2_FD_67506 | JGI IMG/M metagenome (GOLD analysis project Ga0078894, IMG submission 67506) | Freshwater lake microbial communities from Lake Michigan, USA - Su13.BD.MLB.SD (version 4) (version 4) | ecosystem: Environmental > Aquatic > Freshwater > Lake | place: Lake Michigan, USA...
GTGGAGAAGATGTCCGCAATGAATTGACCCAAGTCTGCAAAGAGGAAAGCTGCTTCCCTGAGCGAATTCAATGCGACAATGGAAGTGAGTTCATTTCAAAAGAAGTGGATCGATGGGCCTTTGAAAATAACGTCACTATGGATTTCTCCAGGCCAGGCACACCCACGGATAATCCGTACGTCGAGTCCTTTAATGGGAAGTTTCGGGACGAATGCCTATGCATGAATTGGTTTATTGATCTAGATGATGCACGAGAGAAGATTGAGGAATTCCGCATCGATTACAACACCGTGAGACCACATTCGTCCATCTTCGATTTGCCACCCGAAGAATTCATATATTTACATCAAACTAACCCCGAATTCTCTAGTTAAAAGGGTTACTAATAAGGGGAGCACCTCAAGGAAGGGGTCAGGGATATTTAATCCTCTTTCCTAATTATTATTAACACATTTGAAGCAAAGATTTTAGCTCCGAGGAATTTTGCAAGATGATTAAACAAACTAATCACAATAGCTAGTGGAAAAAAATGTAAAATAATCAATTGCCCCATAGTGATATATGAAATCAACCCTTATACCCTTTTGATTTTTAAAAAATCTTTCCAAAGAGTACGCATTGCCAAGAGTATAAAAAGCGGGGTAACCTGTTACCTCCTCTGAACCCTTTCGAATAAGTGGGATGACTTTGCGTGCAAATTTATTTCCTATAATTTTATTTAACAATGAAAAAGGATGAAATCCAAGAGGATACAGATGTATCATTGTGCCGGAGGGATTAAGTGCTAATAGTTGATTTTCGTAACTCGTTTTAACATCTTTTACATGCTCCATTAAATACTTAGAGAAAATCAAATCACCCTTTTCCGGAAGTTGATTTTCGACGCTTTGACAATAAAATTCATCATAGAAATTATCATGTATAAATTCATCATCAATATCTATCCCGACATATCTGTATCTTTCATTTTTTTTAGAACAGGGCGCGACACACCTCCTAACTCCAAAATAGTACTACTACTATTAGAGGCTATAATTTTAAGATCTTCGAAATGCTTATCAATATTATATTCTAAGTTTTTAAGTGGTTTCGACAACCACTTTTTAAATTTAATTATCATAGTTTAATTAATTTGGTTACGATTCGTTCAGCAGTTTTCCCATCCCACAATTCTGGAATACCACCTTTCTTCCATTCTCCTGCGAAAAGAGTTTTCATTGCTGGCGCAATGTTATTGGGATTTGTACCTATAAGCTCGTTGGTTCCTACTGTAATTGTTTCAGGACGCTCGGTGTTATCACGTAGTGTTAGACACGGAACTCCCATGACAGTAGTTTCTTCAGTAATGCCACCCGAATCAGTAACTACAGCAAATGATCTTTCCACAAGGTAGTTGAACTCTAAATAGCTCATTGGATCAACCATGTGCAATCGCTCATGTTCAATACCTAGCTCATTGAGCATCTTCTTAGTTCTTGGGTGAACCGGAAATATTAATGGCATGTCCTGAGAATTATTGATTATCTCTTCCATCAACTCCTTCAGTTTTTTACCCTCATCAACATTTGCTGGTCGGTGAAGCGTCATCATGAAATAGCTATTATCGATAAGTTCGAGCTCTTCCCAAATAGAAGGCTGAATAAATCTTGGCCTGTTCGCAAGAAGCGTATCAATCATACAGTTTCCTACGAAGAAGATTTGATCATCACCATAACCTGATGCCTTGAGGTTTGCATTAGCTACATCAGAAGTCGTAAAGAAATAGTTAGTGATTGCATCCGTTACCAAACGATTGATTTCTTCTGGCATCGACCAGTCATTCGAACGAATACCTGCCTCGACGTGCGCGACCTTAATGCGTAGCTTTTGAGCTGTAATTGCACATGCCATTGTAGAAGTGACGTCTCCCACAACCAAAACAAGATCAGTAGGATTATTCATCAAATACTTCTCAAACCGAATCATTATAGCACCGGTCTGTTCAGCTTGAGTACCCCCACCTGCGCAAAGATTCGCATCAGGCTCAGGAATGTTCAGCTGTTCAAAGAAGTCTCCAGACATCTTTTTGTCGTAGTGCTGTCCGGTGTGTACTAATGAGTAGTCTATATCAACTCCTTCAGCTCTTCTTTTTCTAATTTCATGAATGATTGGAGCCACTTTCATAAAGTTCGGACGGGCTCCTGCGATAATTGTAATGTGGTTCAAAGGTCAGTTGTTATCGTTTCTAATACTTGTAGCGCGATTTGCTTTCTGTTAAATGCCTCGGCGAGCTTTTGACAGCCTTCTTGATATTCTCGGTAATTTTGTTTATCTATGATGGTCTGGCACTGTGCAATAAAATCTTTTTCGTTTTCTGGTTCAAAGCAAGTTCCCGCATTATAAGATTCAATAATTCCTTTTGTTTCACCTTCTAGCCCGAGCAATATTGGTTTTTGTAGTGCTGCTGCTTCGAAAATCTTACTTGGAATAACTGTTTTAAATGTGTCACTTTTTTTCAAGTTGACCAAGGCTACATCCATCAATGATAAGTACCGAACAACCTCGTGTTTCGCCACAAAAGGCATAAAAGTCACATTCGTCAACTGAAGATCATCAGCCTGTTTTAAAAGATTTTCTTTTTCAGCTCCTTCACCAATAAAAAGAAAATGAGCTTGAGGTAAACTATCTTTAAGCTTGGGTAGGCAATTTAAAATGAACGAAAGACCATGTGCCATGCCATGAGTTCCTATGTAAGCAAATACTTTTTTCCCTTTGAGCTGAGGATTAGTTTCCATGAGTACATTATCCTTTGGTCTAGGCTCAAATAGATCTAGTATAACACCATTTTTATGTACGTCTATTTTTGATGAATCAATACCACGTTCAGCAATTTTACTTTTGAAGGTATCTGTGACAACGATTATCTTCTTAGCTGATTTATAAAGTCTTAGCTCCAACCACTCTAAGAATTTATAAATTATACCTTCGTTCATTGCGCCAACGGCAGAAATGGACTCTGGCCATAAATCTCTGACCTCCATTATCCATGGCCTCAACTTAAAGAATGACAGCCATCTACCCGCAACTGCAGTAAAAAACTGAGGAGAAGTTGCTACAATAATATCTGTTCTAACCCAAAGGCCAACCAAGAAGGCCATAACTGCAAATGATATGTAATCGAGTATGCGTTTGATGAACCCTTCGTTTGCAGTTATATAAGTCCAAACCCGGATTACTTTGATTCCGTCTTTTACTGCTCGACTAATTAATTTATTTTTAAACCCTGGGTAGACTTTTCCATGTGGGAAATTTGGAGCACAAGTAATTACGGTGACTTCAAACCCTTTTGTTACCCATTCACGCGCGTGTTCATATGTTCTGGTCGCTGGAGCATTTACCTCCGGCGGAAAGTTATCTGTTAGAAAAAGTACTCGTTTAACTGGCTTCACGAATCTGGATCGTAGTTTGTTCAAAAACAGAATAGGCAAAAACGGTAGCATTTACGAGCCTATTATAACCTTTTGCATAGCTATAGTTCTCCATCTCTATAACCATTGGATTATTCTTATCACCTTGAAACGTTAACTCTATTTGATTGTTAATTAAATAGGTAGTTTCATCCATTTGTTCTAAAGACACGTCTGGATGAAGATGGAGGTAGCCTTTAGCGCAAAAACCATTTGAATTCGATTGTGCTGTCAACTTATCCGTTATAGTCATTTGAACTAATACTGTACTATCAAAAGTTCGTGACACTATAGTACCATACCCATTGTGCTCTGCAGTTAAGTACTCGTTTTCATCAATACTAATATTGACATTTGCTCTTTGCCCAACTCTAAATCCCGACCAAACATCGCTCGAGTTCCTTTTTACCACAACACAGTTATGACTGCGAGTTGATCTTTCAAGTAGTCGTTTATTGTTTTTCTCGTAGGTACTAACCCCCGTATCAACTATGATAGGTATTCCTTTGTAGAATAATTCGAAATTTAATTCGTCGGCATGGGCATGACCTGGCTGATACGTTGGAGCAATGGCGCCCACGTTTGCAAACAAACTAAGATTTCCAGCATTCAATCGGCGGTATCCAGAATCCTTTAAATCACAAGACGTGGAAGGATAATCTGAACCCAATAATCTCTTCGCGTAGTCAAGAATGACAGGAACTGGAAGGGCAATGTCACAAGCACTATCCTGCATCAACGGCATTCGCTCAAGGTCTTCCCAGTTTTTAGCATGACCAGTCATTCTTACAGCATACAACTCTAAAAGGGACTTTATGTCATCACCAACTGCCTTGGCAAAATTCAAAGCATCTAATAACCTCTCTAGTATAATTAGATGGTACATAGGACTTCGTTCATAATGCATGCCATCATTTAGAATTTGCTCTTTGAGCTCACGTATAAGCAGCTTCTTGCCCGATTGAGTAAAGTCTTGTTGCTTGGTAATCACACCACCAATGAAAAGAGCAAAGGCATTCTCTAGAAGGTGGTTCGCTAAAAGATGGTACTCTAATCTTCCATTAAGGAACTTTAGGTCCGACACCAATTCCCTATAGAGCCAGTCGTCCTGAATGCCCCACTTTGAAATGAACTTCGCAGCATTTATTATTCTTAGCGAAGTGGGGTATGGATGCAGAATTATAGGATTTTTCTCAGCAGGGGTGTGATAGAACTGACTTAAAGTTTCTAAACCTTGTTCTTTTGATATTCCTAGCTGGTGTAACCAATCAAAGTAGTTGAGATTGTAGGTCCACAACATACCGTAATCTGCAAACGACCAATCAAGTGAATCTTTAGAAAACGATTTCTCAAGGTTCAGAAAACTATAGCTCCATACATGATTGCTCAGCAATAGAGACATTTGCTTTTCTGGAAAATCAACTAAATCAACTTTAGCAAAGCTCCCTTCGCAGGTAGTAGCTACTCTCTTGGGTTTAACCAGTCTATATTTGATTTGATGGTACACCTGTGTGAACTTCAGGTGCTTAAGAGTGTGATATAATCTCTTTACTTGATAGAGATCCATTTACCTTGAATAAAAGAATCCACAGCAGCTAGAGTTGCCTTTGATGTATTCAAGACCTCTGCCCATGGAATGGTTGGCCCTAAACCTAATTCAATATTCTTTAATAATAACTTAAATTGGCTTAGATGACCCTTATCTTGTGACCACGGCGACTTTGATCTAAAACCTTTAACGCCGTAACCGGTCAATTTTCGCCAATTATCAAGTATTAATGTCGAGTTCTGCTGGTGAACTTCGATTCTCTCCTTAGAATAGGTCTTAGAGCCATTTGAGAAGTAGTTAATTACAGCATTACTACCGTTCTCATATTTAAGAAGTATACTTGCGTTGTCTGTATTTGCTTTAGCATCTGGCCCCATAGCATTCATGCACACATCGGTAACTTTAGAACCTGTGAAGTACGTACAGAGGTCAATAAAGTGACAAGCCTCACCAATGATTCTTCCACCACCCGCTTTCAGATCATGCACCCAAACCTCCGGTGGGATAAACCCTGCATTCATTGTGGCAATGATATTCATTGGAGCAGGCGACAAGCGCTTTTTAAGTTCTAGTGCTAAAGGAGCAAAACGTCTGTTGAATCCAACTGTCACCCATCCTTTTGAATTTTCAACTGCCTTTTCAACTCGTTCCAAGCCTTCCCAAGTAGTAGAAAGTGGCTTTTCTACAAAAACATGCTTATCACTCTCCAAAGCCTCACTAACAAACATAGCGTGACTGCCATGTTGCGTAGTAACAAGAACTGTATTAATCTGAGAATCAGCTAAGATTCCTTTGTAGTCGGTAGTGCTGTTTTCTATCGAGTGTTTTTTCGCTTGAATACTACCATTTAACCCTTTTGAGCTGGCAATGCTCTTGATTTGAGCACCAGCTGCTTTAAGTTTTGGAAGAATCGTCGAACCAGTGAAGTTACCCGCTCCTATCACGCCCAAGACTGGCATACCAGCTGTGTAATTCTTAGGCTTAGTTATTTTTACATTTTTTGGATCAGTGTTCTTCTTCTCAGTATTATAGACTAGCAAAGATGCAATACTATTTCCTTTCCCGATGTTGTCGTAGATCTCGGAATATCTCTCAAAAGGCACTCTCTCAGTGATGAGTGAATTAACATCTAAAGACCCGTTTGAAAGTGCAATCAATACTGCCTCAAAGTTGCGTTTCTCTGTCCAGCGTACATAAGGAAGTGGATAATCATTGCCCCCCACTTCATAGCTGGAGTCATAACGACCTGGTCCATAAGAACACGATACCTGGAACGATAACTCTTTTTCGTAGAAATCTGAACGCTTTATGTCTAAGCCAATCACACCAACGAGAACAATACGCCCCCTTTTTCGAGACATCTGTGCACTTTGGCTAATGATCTCATTCGAAGGATTAGATGCTGTTATAATTACAGCGTCACACCCTACCTGATTGGTTTTCTCCAGAACGTATTCGACCTGTTTAACTCCCTTTCCAGGATTTACAGCGTCGATTCCATAAGTTTTAGCTAAATCGATCTTACTTTGATCAAAGTCGAAACCAATCACATTGCAACCATTAGCCTTTAAAAGCTGTGCTGTAATAAGACCTATAAGACCTAAACCAACTACAACGACAGTCTCACCTAGAGTTGGATTAACTAAACGAATACCTTGAAGACCGATGGAACCAATTACTGTAAAAGTAGCTTGCTCATCACTTACACCATCTGGAATTTTAGCAACGAGGTTTTTTGGAACGCTTACATATTCAGCGTGTGGACCATTAGAAGCTACACGGTCACCAACTTTAAATTCAGTAACATCACGACCCACCTCAATGACAGTCCCTACGTTACAATAGCCAAGGGGTATAGGTTGATCTAGTTTATTTTTAATAGCTGCAATGGTAGGCGCAAGCCCATCAGTTTTGACCTTAGCAATAGCCTCTTTGACCTTATCAGGCTGCTGTTTGGCTTTCTGAAGAAAAGAACCCTTTCCAAAGTCTACCAACATCTTCTCTGTTCCTAGCGAAACCAAAGTTTGCGTAGTCTGGATTAAAACGGAACGGGAATTGCATAAAGGCATAGGAACCTCTTCTAAACAAGTCTTGCCATCATTTAAATTTTGAATAATTTGGATCATCGTAGGGCATGCTTTAATGCATCAATAATTTTAAGATTCTCTTCAAAAGATCTACTCGCGACCCTTACGAAACTTCCCTCCAATCCTATCTTATCAGAGCAGTCTCTAACATAAACACCTTTTTCTAAAAGTTTTGAGAATAAATCCCAACTGCTCATACCTTCAACTTCTAATAATGCAAAATTGGCCTTGCTAGGATATAGCTTAACCTTAGGAATGGTATTAATTTCGTTAAAAAACATTAACGTGTTCATAATGTATTTTTTCCGAACAACCTCATATTTTAATTGAAACTCCTCATTAGAAAGTAACTTGAAAAAGTAGGCTCCGAGACCAGATACATTCCATAAATATCCGTTCTTCAATAATGCATTAACCCGAATCGGATTCATAATTCCATAACCGCATCTTAGGCCCGCTACACCAAAATCTTTGCTCAGTGATTTGACGATAACCACATTATGATATTTATCCACAATATCTGACCAAACAACATAAGACAAAGAAGCATCTTCATATGCGAAGTGTTTGAAACTCTCGTCTAGTAAAATCAATTGCAAAGATTTATTTTCTTCTAAGAAAACCTCTATTTCATTCTGATTCAAATACGCTCCGTTCGGATTGTTCGGATTAATTAATACGGCAGATGAACAAGAATTCTCTTTAATAAATGCAGAATACTTCTCCAGGTCAAGTATGTAATTATTCTCTTTACCTAACCTGAAATATTTAACGTCACATACATCTTGAGAGTACTCATAATAAGAGCTAAATGTTGGAATGGGCAATGCCATACATTTACCCGCAAATCTATGGATAGTCGCTTGAATCACTTCTATTGCACCATTTCCAACAAATATTTGATCAGACTTAGCACTTTCAAAGGATGCAACATGTTCAGCTATTTGTCGATTCTGAGGGGGGTAAAATTCAAGAAGATCACGAAGCTTATCTTTCTTTAAAATATCTTTTTCTAAATAATCCATAAACAAGTCGGTTGCATACGGATTAGAAAGAAAACAAGCATCGACATCGATTTTAAACTTGGTTTTTTCAAGTATTGTCTCAATAGAGGGTGAATGACTTCCGCTCGCTTCCTTTAGTTCTGCTAATATTTCAATATCAGTTTTCATAAATAACTCTTGGTGTTTTTCCTTCAGCAATTTTGTTAAGGTATTTCACGTTCTTTATTTCAGGGGTTAATTTCGTATTCGCTAATCTGTCTTTGAGTTGTGTCAATAACTCTGCACTTTCGATTTTTCCTAACTCTATACCTGTATATGCCAATACTAAGTCATCGGTTCTTTTAATAATAATTTGCCACTCTTTAATTGTGGTATAATACTGCATCATAGTATAGAAGTTAACGGTAGGTATAGAGGAACCATTTGAGTCTTTTATTAAAACGTCGTTTCTGCCAATAATAGCTTCTACCTGAATACCAGCTCTCCCGCAAGGACATTTGACACCAGGCCTAGCATAAGCTAGATCGCCGGTATCATACCTAAATAAAGGCATTAGGTCATTATGAAGATTAGTTCCAATTATCCTATAGATATTTTCCTCTTCAGTAGGTATCAACTCACAGTAACCATATTCATTGTAGTTATGTAGGATAGAGGATTCTGAGCAATTTCCAAACATCACTATTTGTTCCGCTAATCCATAGTGGTTACCAATCTGTACACTAAAAACTTCCTCTATGAATAACCTGTCATCCCGTGAAAGAACTTCAGATGCAGTAAGGATGAATTTTAAACTAGGTATAGTGTATCCATTGTTCTGACAAAACTCTGCGAAAATTTTTAAACTACTAGGATAGCCTCTTAAATACTTCACCCTCTTTGATAACATATGACGGTAATACTCCTCCATGTGTTTGTTATCCAAATGAAATGGACTATAATAATAAGTATTTAAAGACCAACTGTACTTAATTAATGGCTCACCCTCTTTTGGCGAATAGCTTCTTAACATAGCACAGGTATCTCTAAATTTATATCCATGCCATTTCCAGTGTCTGTAAATAACAGCTTGTTCTACTATCCAATGACGCCAGCTTATATATGCTTTCATTGGCTTACCTGTAGATCCACTTGTATAAAACTCCAAATCAAAAAGCCGAGGTTTACGGACCAAAAAATCGTTAGGATTTTCTTTTACACTCCTTTTGTTCAAAATAGGTGTGTTTGTGACATAGCTCTCTAAAAATAATTTATCTGACAGCTCTAAATCAATCAAAGACTTGTTAGTTCCATTAACTCTTCGTAATTGAGATTTTAAACGCTTAACTTGAAACGCATATATTTTCTTGTTTGTCCAATATTGAGAATTCCGAAAAAACAAGTAGTAATACAATATACCTAAAATACTATACATTTCCCCTTGCGTAAGCTGATAACTGACCAAATGAATCAACCAAAAAAGCCTCTTGACCAGCATTTAACATTGCATAATCCCCTTCTGTGTTACCGTAAGAAGCCATGATTTCAATATCTTTACCTAAACGCTCATAAAGTACTTCCAACTTCCTTTCATAATTTATTGAATTCTTAGAGGGATAAAGGAGCGAATTAGCAATAATTGTAGCGGGAAATAAATCCGCAATATATCCTTCAATTACTTCGAAATAACCTGCGCTTATAATAACAACTCTTAAGTCCATTTTGACATATTTTTTCACCACATCTAAAGTACTTTCAAAAAATATATTTGCTTTGTCTAAATATCTAAATTTCAACATAAGCGTTTGCTTATTATTCAGCAAAACCCTTCTTCGGCACTCAGCCAACACTAATGCATTACCAGTGAATATAAGTATCACAATTCCCTTTAGATTAAATAAATAATAATGTAAGATGAAACTGAACCAATTTTCAAACAAAAGAAAAAATGCTTCTTTAGTTGAATCTCCTCGAAATAAAGTTCCGTCGAAATCAAATAAGACTATCCTTTTAAACTTCATACATCAAATTTTTTTTTTTAAGTATCTCTTCCGGATAAAATTTTTAATAACAGTATGCCAGTTTTTCACTTGTTCAGTCGCATTTCTAAAAATCCCTTCGTCATAAGATAAACGAAGATCATGCGTCGCATAGAAA
>Ga0078894_10004961_pt1 | contig 10222 bp, 12 predicted proteins | sample LauGreSu1BDMLBSD_2_FD_67506 | JGI IMG/M metagenome (GOLD analysis project Ga0078894, IMG submission 67506) | Freshwater lake microbial communities from Lake Michigan, USA - Su13.BD.MLB.SD (version 4) (version 4) | ecosystem: Environmental > Aquatic > Freshwater > Lake | place: Lake Michigan...
CGAAGCAGCGGAGGAACGGAATCGCGGAGCCGCGCAGCGGGCGCAGCGATGGAGAGGGGGAGCGAGCGATGGAGAGGGGGAGCGAGCGATGGAGAGGGGGAGCGAGCGATGGAGAGGGGGGGCGAGCGAAGCGCGAGTGGCTGAGAAGTGGAGGGTTGGTCCACGTTAGTGGACCGAGACGCAACGCCTCGGACACGAGTTTAGTATTCCGGTGTATGTTTCTTAAACAAACACCCGTGTGCTGTAATTCCTTCCAATTCACGGATGACACCCGCATTTTGGAAATTACAATTCGCCATCCAGATTTTTATAATACAGAAATTCTTCTTCGGTGAAATCGTTATACCATTCACAATCGGAATCACATTCATATTGGTTGAAATGGTTTCCCCGACTGTGACATATGACAATTGCTTCCACGCGCTGTTCACCTCTTTATTGGCGACTTTATACGAGAAGCACCCTCCATTTCGATTCTGAGGGTCTTCCCACATTGGGACAATACCTGACCGCATCAGAAATAGCATACAGTTCATAATGAGTTTCGGCGGCAGAACTTCAAATATTGCGATGGCTTGTTCTGCTGTGTCAAACTCGTAGATTTTCTTATAACTTCCAGCAGCCCAGTTGGTGTCGTGAGGCAGATGCGCCCATAACGTCCAACGATGTGAAAGTTTATGATACTGCTGTGTCGGAGATAAAGAAGCGGTGTTCGCATTGGTAGTCGTATTCGTATTCGTAGTCGTATTCGCCTCAGTCGTAGATTTGGATGTCATTGTATCCGATATATTTCAATCAAGAAATGAATTCCTGTAAAATGATGTGGATGGGATAATACACACCGTATATTATACAATCAATTTTATTTTATACTCTTTATTGTGTCTATGAATCTTGTTCCAACATTTCGAATTCTGGGTCGTCGATTACGGTTGGATTGGTAGTGCCGTCGCTGTTTTCGCCTTCACCTTCGTCACACTCGACACTGATATCGGTAATTGCGGTGCTATCGTCGTCGTCATCCTCGGCGGTGGCGTCATCGCGGTCGCGGTCTTCACTCTCATTGTCGCTGTCACTTTCCGAATAATACGAGGATAGAACCCCACTAATATCAAATACTTGTTTCTCATTGGATTCAAAAATAGGACACCTTAATACAGAATCTACCTTTACAGCATAACATTTGCCAATTAAAATAGAATTAGTATGATTGATTGTAAATGCAACTACGCGATTTGGACCGGCATCGGCGGCAGTCGCAGCAGGAACGTCATTGTAATACATTTTTATAACGTAATTTGAAAATGGCATACCAATAGAATTGGCAATATCTTTACGACCGAACTCATTGTATAATTTCCACTGGATGAACTTCTTATCAAGAATCTCGTTTTTTTCAAGAAAAAAGTTGTCGGGGTGTTTCAATGAAATCATAAATGTCTCGGAGACCGATGCGTCTGCGTCTGCGTCTGCGTCTGCGGTAGTCGTCGTCGCTACAGTAAGTTCCGCAACACCCTCAAATTCATAGGATTTATGAAATGGACGGTAATTTTTACAGAATAAGGTATGAGTTCGGCCTGTAAAATCACCGCGATGAATACGCGTATATGGTTGTCCATCTACTTTGTGTAGTATAAAATCATAGATGTCATTCCGTGTCTCGGTGAGTTCCGGTTCTTCACCATTATACTGACGTCGGTATAGGTTACATTGCGCGTCAATCCATTTACATACATTATACTTCGCGCGGTCAATTTTGTAAACGGTGGATACATCGGATGGATAGTAATAAAACATAGATGACGCTTTATAAATCTCGCGTCCATTTTGAACGACCGTATATGTGCTAAATGAATATTGTCCGAAGACTCGCAGAAGCGAATAAGTAAAATCGGTAATGAATTCCTGAACTCGTTTCATCGCACTGAACATACCGGATTGAATGCATCGCCATATCAGCATAATTGGCGTAATATTTCCGGTGGAAATTATAATATATAACAAAGGAAAAAGTATATATAATGACGTGTATGCGAATATCAATTCAGCATCTGTCATCGTATTTATCGTATGTCTATTAGATATTGTTGTAGGTGGAGGAGCAGTAGTAGGCGTCAACTTTATGACATATGAAAAAAGTTCGTTTTTATTTTCAGTAGAACACAAATATCGGGTGTTTGTAACGTCAGGAAAGCAAAACATTATGTCGTGTTACTATGTATATTACACATCAAAATGTTTTTATGTTGTTATTTTTGAGGAGGCGCAGCAGGACCTTGCCTGCCTTGCACTTGTTTTTGAACGCGGACGTTCGTTTTCCCAGGGTTGATTCCAAACACATAGAACAACACGCTGCTGATGTAAGTCAATAAAATAATAGGGATAATCACAATGAACCAAACGAATTTGGTAAATCCGTTTATACACAAAATATTCAACACGGCAGTAAAAATAAACATAATGATGAATTTCAAAAGTGCGGTATCATATTCACCTTGAAATAAATCAATTGTGATTTGAATCATTGAAAAAGCTAAATAAAGAAGTGCGGGTGAACATATTTTTTCAAGCATTGTATGATGTACCCGATATATTTTGCGATATATATTTTGTGATATTTTATTATTTCTTGGTCTTGTTGAAAACGGCGACACCATTTTTGAATACGCCGACTTCGTCGCCAACATCGTCATCTACACACGCATAGATGATGCCGTTGACCGGGTCAGTCGTGAAATAGGTCTTTCCTTTGATTTTCACTTCAGACACTTCAATTTCAGCCTCCTCCGGCTGCGCCTCCTCCTCCGGCTCTTCCGCCGGCTCTTCCTCCGGCTGCGCCTCCTCCTCCGGCTGCGCCTCCGTATCTTCCTCCGGCTCTTCCTCCGGCTGCGCCTCCTCCTCCGGCTGCGCCTCCGTATCTTCCTCCGGCTCCTCCTCCTCTTCTGTTTCCTCCGGCTGCGCCTCCGTATCTTCCTCCGGCTGCGCCTCCTCCTCTTCTGTTTCCTCCGGCTGCGCCTCCTCCTCTTCTGTTTCCTCCGGCTGCGCCTCCGTATCCGTTTCCGCATCTAGTAATGCTTCTGCCTCTAATTCTGCCTCAGCAGCCGCTTCAGGGTCTTCCTCCGATTCTTCTTCCACATCAGGACACAATGCTTCTGATGAAATGATGACATTTTTGTGTCGATTTGTTATTACGATATTCTCTTCTCCGGATGTATCGATTACATCGTCGTCTTGTTCTTGGATTTCAAGTCGAACGGATTCTTCTTCTTCTTTTATCGTAATATCTGGCGTCGTCGTCGTGGCCGGTGTGGCCGTGGTGGCCGCCATCGTAGATTTCACATCAACCTTTGATTCAAGTGCGTGAATATACCGATTCAAATCAGCAATTGCGGATTGTAATTGTGCGATTTCATCTTCACGAGACGACGACAAAGTGCCGCCACTGCCGCCGCCATTGTCATTTAACTTGACGCTCCCACCACCACCACCGTTGCTTTCTAATTCCACAATTCTGTCGTGTAATCTGCGAACACACGGTAATCCCATAATGGTATCGTGTGTCTCCTTATATATCGTATATTCACCAATGACACCGGACAATATTGTAGTGATATGCTTTGTCATCACTTGAGATACGTCTTCAATCATTGGACGGATATCAATTGTCATTCCGGAAGACGCAGACGCAGATTCAGACATTATGTTTCACTGTGCTGTATTCTCTACATTGTTATATCTTTATTTCAATTTTAACGAATTAGTATATAAATATATAAGTTCCCTTATTTTATTTAGAATGTCGATTAAAGAAACGTCTACAGCATCGGCGCCTCCTCCATCTCCCGCCGTGTTAGATACAATGGTGCGTGTTATTATGGGTCAAACCGAAATGACACACGATGAAATCGTTTGCGCGTTAGAGCGAACAAATTATGATATAAAGCGGGTGATTCGTGACTATATCCAGGGTGGTAGCACCAGCACCAGCACCAGCACTTGCTCTTCCCTTTCCGCAAATCAGCTCCGGTTTTCCGAAATTCGGAGCTTTATGGATAAGTCGGACGCAATGTATTATCGTCGTCAAGAAATGACGAAGATTTATAACCAAGTTCTTGAGAAAAAGAAGGCAGCAGCAGCAACAGCGGCAGCAGCAGCAGAAGCAGAATCCGCTTCCAAATTATAACCGATGAACTACACATTCCAATCGCTCAATCCCTTTTAAGTATTCTTTCGGCAACAGTTTTACACCTGCGAACTTACTTGTCGCCGAATTCATCTTCTCAAATAATACCGCGGTAGAATATCGTTTGATTGGTGGGTTCAAATTTTGTTGAACAACCAGTGTTTCGTGTGTTTCCGGGTCATTTTTCCAAATCAACGCAACGTGTCCATATGGATAATCTGGTTTTCTATACTTCCAAAATAAAATACTGCCGGGTCGTAAATAATAGGATGCTGGACGTGTATATGGAAACGCACACGTTTCTAGTTTTACAGGCGTCGCACCACTTCCACCATTTACTCGTGTAAATATGGTAATTCGTTTGAATAAGTCGCTCGCATCCACGACATCCGGAAACGTAAGTCCTCTATGAATCGAAAAGAACCGGCGTATTAGTTCTACGCATTGGAATTCAATGCCATATTTCGTCGGATAGGTCGCATTTTTGTGTTTTTTGATGTAGAGAACGATGTTTTTTTCTTCTTCTTGTTTCGACATTTTCTATATAATAATGGTATACTATTATTATACAAATTCCATTCGATTCCATTCCATTATTCCGCCCCACTTTGAACCACCATCGTCTTATATTTCTTCTTCATTTTCAAACTATTCGTCGGTATAACTTTGCTATTTACCATAAAATCATTGTTGTCTTCGTATAATTCTGGCAGAATATGTGTCAACGGTTTATTCACGATATGAATCATCGCCGACCCTTTCGCGAGCGCACGATACTCTTGAATCGTTAAATTACCATAATATTTATCCAGCAAATAGTGTGGATTCGGTGCGGGTTTGAACGCCTTATTATTCCCATTTGGAGACCCATATAGTAGTTGTAGTAAATGCATTCGTTCAAACTTCGTAGATGTGTCAAGCGACTCTTTCAATAACGCGGCAAGAGCGCATTGCGGAGAACAATAACATCCACTCACTTGAAAGATACCATTTACAATCATTATCGGTATATAATATACCGGTCCATCAAACTCGCATGTATCCCAAAAACACGACGATTTATTATTCGTTTTGGTTTGAATTGTTTCGCCATTATGAAAGGAGTGCTTCAAGCGTTGGATTTTCTTCATAATCTCGCGCTGGGCGCGTTCATTTAAAATTCCGGATTCGACGATGTTCGTATGTAATGAATTCGCGGACATTGCCACATTTGCGTTTGCGCCACCGAGCACGGACAAAGGTGCGGGCGCGGGCACAGACACAGACACAGACATAGGCACGGGCACGGGCGCAGGTACCGACACATTTATTGTCGCGCCTCCCGTCGCAGACGCGGTTGTGTTCACCGCGCCCCCTATCGCGTGTATCGATGTTTTAACACTCAACCCGCATCGATTGTGACCCATTTGTGCGTGTTCATCATCACTGTCATCCGTATCGCTCATCTTTTTCACATTAATGTCCGAGGATTGAAGATATGCAGAATGCGCGGTATATGATTCAACTTCATTTACACACGGGACATAGTCGTAATTAGAGATGGAATCATTTGTTTTTAAATCGGTCACGTGACACTTCAAATGTAATATAATGTTCGGAACCTCAGCACAGTCATACAAACCATTTTTAGCATTTAGGATAAATCCGGCTTTAGGTTTACGTCCACGTTTTTTACTGATTTGACCTTTATGGATTTGGTTCGGTGAAACGAGGTCGTCGGAGCTTTGAACGGGATAATGATTATGTTTTACGATATAATTGTGTTCGGTTTGTTTCAGTATTACAATATCTGGAAATGTTGGTTCGTTGGTATTTGTCGAGTTGGTGTCCAATTCGTCTGCGTCGACATCGACATCGACATCGACATTGACATCGGGGTCTGTTTCTGCTTCGTTAGCCTTCGCAGGCACAATGTAACCCGGGGTCGATGGAAATGTCGGCATATTCAAAGATACATTTGATACGCTCGTTATGTTTATACCCTTTTGCGCGTCTGTCTACGAAGAAAAAGAACTTAAAGACAAATGTAGAATTCAAATGTCCGCGCCGCCGCCGCCGCCGCTTTTGTTCCGCGTTTCTCGTTGATAACACCCCCGGCACAATGGTAAATAATTGGATGACCCGATAATGACTTGGTCTGTTTCGTTTGTAATACGAAAACTGAATACACCAGGTGTTCCATCACGGCATATACTACATAGTGACTTCAGTTTAATGATATGGTCACTAAATGGGATGAGTTGAAGGAGCGCACCCATCGGTTTTCGGTTGAAGTCGCCGTCGAGGCCACAAATATAAACGCGCTTATTTTCTTGTTCAACGAGGCGACGAACTTGAGATTCAATATCCGGGAAGAACTGTCCTTCATTGATGAGGATGGTCTCTGCGCGAGCAATCGACGCTTCATTGTCGCGAATGGCTTCTTCCATCGTAGTTGCGAGAATACACGGTATCATTTGCTTGTCGTGAGTGGCTAACATTGCTTCGGTGGTATACCGATTGTCTGCGGCAAAGTTGATGACAGTGACAGGAATATTACAGAACATACATTTCTTGTATACGTCCAATAAATAGGATGTTTTTCCTGAAAACATAGAACCGAGAATTAGTTCTAAATACCCAGACCCAGAGGCAGTGGATGATGACGCCATTGTTGCTATGTTTCTATAATAGAAATACACAAGTATATCTTTCAATTTACGCAGTATACTATCTTCAATTTTACTTCATTATTATGACATAAAAATACTTCTATGTAAGATATTACATCTGAAATGGCATCTGGAATCACCGCGACGACGGCGACGGCGACCGTAAATGACGCGATGCCTTGGGTTGAAAAATACCGACCATCGTGTTTTGACGAAATTGTTCTTGACCCGATGAATCGCACCATTTTATCTAATATTCTTAAAACAAACTATTTCCCTAACCTCCTATTTTATGGTCCTCCTGGCACAGGCAAAACCACAACCATTATTAATCTCGTCAACGCGTATCAATCCAAATTGAATATGCGGAATAGAGGTCTAATGATTCATTTGAACGCATCAGATGAGCGTGGCATCGACATTATTCGCAATCAAATCAATAGTTTTGTTAGCACAAAATCAATGTTTGGCAATGGAATCAAGTTTGTGATTCTAGACGAAGTGGATTATATGACAACCAACGCACAGATTGCTCTTCGGTATCTCCTGACAAGTTACACAGACAATAATGTGCGCTTCTGCTTGATTTGTAATTATGTGTCGCGCATCGATGAATCTCTCCAGACCGAGTTTGTGCGTATGCGTTTCAATCAATTGCCCGAATCCGATATTCTTGCGTTCCTTGGTAAAATCCGTGACAATGAAAAATTGAGACTTACCGACGCCAATCTCGTAGCAATTCAGCGTCAATTTCATTCTGATATTCGCAGTATGATTAATTATATCCAAACGAACCAAGACCATTTACAAGAAATTAATGTCATTACAAATGCTGTATGGGAACGGATGGTGGGTTTGTTTCGTAGTCCCGCGGCGGATATTCACGAAATTATGTCATATTTCCGAGAGATTAGCGCGACTTACTATATTGACCCGCGGACCGTCATCAAACAATTTTTCTATTATATTGTGCGATATCGTTCTTCGGAGATGGTGACTGCTGAATTATTACATAGTATAGAGCATGTCATTCATTTACATCATATCCGAAATGAATATATTATACATTATTTTATACTGAAGTTTCGGTCCTATTTTTGCGGGGTAAATACGGCAGTCGAAGCGACAGTTGAGGCGGCAGTCGAGGCGACGACGACGACGACGACGACGACGACGACGACGCCAGAGGCCGTAGATAAACGTCGTGTCATCAAAGTAAAAAGAAAAAAAGATTAAATTGAAGTTGTTTCTTATCTTGTGTATACATCACACAGACGCACGAAATGACAAGCGAAATCGACGCGGATACGGAATGGAAGAAGTTTATGTCACGACTTACACGACAGCAAAATTGTGAAGATGACGATGATTCAGATGATAATAGTGGTATAGAACAATACACTTCAATCGGGACAAGTGCTGTGAGTTCCGGAGCGACGGCGACGGCGACGATACCTAGACCCGGGTCAGTGGTGTCCATCGGCGTTGCGCCGAAAACAAAACAACGCAAATCTTGTATTTCAAAAAAAACCCAACGCAGGTCGTATTCATTTGTGGATGATACGCTTTCAGGGCGCGCACGTATCGCTGTCGACACCACCGACACCACCGCCACCGCCACAAGTGATGACAGTCATCGCGCGATGACAACAACATCCGAAGGAATACGAATGCAGTTCTCCCCCATATATATCTCCACCAAAACCAAAATCGCTTATTTGAATAAGCCGATTCATATCTATGATGTATTCTGGGATATCCCAGTTCAGCATTATTACAAACGACGTGAAGGCGTTATCAAGAAACAAATCAAGTTTCAAACCACCGACCCATCCGTTGTCGCGACGATTAAGGAGAAATTACAGCAACAACCACGATATTATGAAGAGTTCATCATCGAGCACATCGACAACCCAACTGGACGAATTCCTTACAAAGACCAACGCAAGGTAAGTATCGGGTTATCCAGAAAAGATATTGGTTTCGGAAATAGTAAGAAAAAACGCGCATTCTTTAACTGTTTTGTACTTATCTTACGTATCAATGGCGGAATCGCGCCGCCAGAAGAGCGCGCGCCTGACGATGACATTTTATATAAGGAGATGCATGTGAAAGTATTTAATACTGGAAAACTTGAGATACCAGGTATTCAAGAAGACGGGACGCTGGTCCAAGTTCTTCAGTTACTGGTTCAGGTATTGCGCCCCTTGTTGGGCGACGACTTGGATTATATACGAAATCGTTGTGAAACCGCACTCATCAATTCCAATTTCAATTGCGGATTTTATATTGACCGAGACCGCCTCTTTCAGCTCTTGAAATACAAGTATCGGATGAATTGTAATTATGATTCGTGCTCTTATCCCGGGATTCAAAGCAAGTTTTACTATATTCCAACCAAGCGAACCGACGAACAAAACGGTCAACAACCCGTATCATTGGACACCCCGTATTATGAAGTATCGTTTATGCTGTTTCGCACAGGCAGTATTCTCATTGTTGGAAAGTGTAATGAGGAAATATTAAATGTTATCTATCGGTTCATCTGTTCGGTATTAGAGACGGAATACGCAACGATTCAGATGGGTCCAGTGCCATCGGCGGCGGGGTCGGGTGTGTCGTGTAGCGGAGGGGTAGATGCTTCCGCAGCGGCAAAGTCAGCCAAACTTTCGCGAAGAAAAAAATGTTCGGCAGTAAACATTCAATTCTATGAAGATTCGGATATTTAGGATAAAATACGTGTTTGCGCGCGTTCGTAAAGAATATAAAGATTTAAAAATTGTGTATTCTATATACGATATTTTATGTCATCCACAGTAGGACAGAATGGAGGAAGCGCAGCAGTCGTGGCATCGACGAGCAGCAGTGAAACCCAGCAAATTAGCCGCATACCTACGTATGCTTGCTTCCAACACGCGACAAAGGTGGCGATTTTAGAAGATAAGCCGATTATTCTTGATTATTGGATGAGTTCATTGGAAAAGACGTGCCTTATTGGTGTTCGTTCTAACAACGAAAAACTCCTCGTGAAGAGTGAAGATGAGTATACCAGTCCGATTGCGAAGATTTTTAAGGTGGATACGGAGTATATCATTGTGACGGCCAATTCCGTTTATATTGTTTCAGCAGATATTAGCACAAGGAGGATTAATTAATGCTGCGGGTTGCGCTGCGGGTTGCGCTGCGGGTTGCGCCCCGCACGACGCTAGGCGATGGATTGCGCCGCAGGGTTGCGCTGCGGGTTGCGCTGCGGGTTGCGCCCCGCACGACGCTAGGCGATGGGTTGCGCCGCAGGGTTGCGCTGCGGGTTGCGCTGCGGGTTGCGCCCCGCACGACGCTAGGCGATGGGTTGCGCTGCGGGTTGCGCTGCGGGTTGCGCCGCAGGGTT
>Ga0078894_10004962_pt1 | contig 10222 bp, 7 predicted proteins | sample LauGreSu1BDMLBSD_2_FD_67506 | JGI IMG/M metagenome (GOLD analysis project Ga0078894, IMG submission 67506) | Freshwater lake microbial communities from Lake Michigan, USA - Su13.BD.MLB.SD (version 4) (version 4) | ecosystem: Environmental > Aquatic > Freshwater > Lake | place: Lake Michigan, USA...
CCGAACAGCACGGGCGGCTGCGGCTGCGGCAGCTCGTTCTCGGCCTGATTCACCCGATCGCCCGACGGGCGATCACCCTTCACACTCCCCGTATTCATGTCACCAGCCACCGGATCCCCGGCGGCTCCTGACGTCTCGCAGGCCCGCGCGCTCGAGTCGAGCGCCGGGCTTGCGCGCGTTGAGGGCTCGCCGTTCCTGCACGCGGGCGTCGCCGGCACGGCACGCGAACGCATTTCCACCGTCATCATCGACGAACACGGCGCCATGGCGCGCGTGGTCGCCGGACGCATCGCCGCGCTCATGCGCGCTCGCGCGGCCGAGGGGCGCCCGATCGTGCTGGGGCTGGCCACCGGCTCCACCCCGATTGGCGTGTACCGCGAACTCATTCGCCTGCACCGCGAAGAGGGGCTGAGCTTCCGTCACGTGATCTCGTTCAATCTGGACGAGTATTATCCGATGAAGGCGGACAGCATCCATTCGTACCACCGGTTCATGTGGGAGAATCTCTTCTCGCATGTGGACATCGCGCCGGCCAACGTGCACATCCCCGACGGCACGCTCGATCGTGCCGAGGTGGAGCAGGCGTGCGCCGCGTATGAGGCGGCGATCGATGCCGCCGGCGGCATCGACTTCCAGTTGCTCGGCATCGGCAAGACGGGTCACATCGGCTTCAACGAGCCCGGCTCGGGTGAGCAGAGTCGCACGCGCCTGGTGCACCTCGACTCGATCACGCGGCGTGATGCGGCGGCGGACTTCTTCGGTGAGGAGAACGTGCCGCGCGAAGCGCTCACGATGGGCATCGCGACGATCATGGGCGCTCGTGAGATCGCCATTCTTGCCACTGGCGAGCACAAGGCCGGCGTGGTCCTTCGCGCGGTGGAAGGCGAGATCGACCGGGCAGTGGCGGCGACGTTCCTCCAGCGTCACGCGAATACCACGTTCTACGTGGACGATGCGGCGGCGGCCGCGCTCACGCGGGTGGCCACGCCGTGGCTGATCGATGAAGTGGCTTGGGACGAGCACCTGGCCGTCCGGGCGGTCACCTGGCTCGCAGGCAAGCAGCAGAAGGCGATCCTCAAGCTTACGCAGGCCGACTACGCGGAGAACCATCTCACGAGTCTCGTCGCGCGTCATGGATCGCCGGGGGCGGTGAACGGGCTCGTGTTCAACATGCTGGGCGCGAAGATCCGCGGAAAGAGCAAGCTGCCGCGCGGCCTCAAGGTGATCTGCTTCTCGCCGCATCCCGACGACGACGTGATCTCGATGGGTGGCATCCTCCGCAAGTTCGTGGAGAACGCCAACGCCATGACCGTGGCCTACATGACGAGCGGTAACATCGCCGTGTTCGATCACGACGTGCGCCGCTACATGGATTTCCTCACGCGGCTCGAGAACGAGCGCCTTGGGGAGCACTCCACGGTGCGCAAGCTCGCCGACACGGTGCACGCGTTCCTGCAGCGCAAGCAGGCGGGCGAGGTGGACATCCCCGAGGTGCAGGACATCAAGCGGATCATTCGCGAGTCGGAAGCGGTGAGCGGCATCGAGGTGATGGGGCTGACGAAGGACCATGCGCGCTTCCTGAACCTGCCCTTCTACCAGACCGGCAAGGTGCGCAAGGATCCGATCGGACCAGCCGACGTGAAGATCGTGGCGGAGCTGCTGCGCGAACTGCAGCCCGATCTGATCTTCGTGGCCGGTGACCTGTCGGATCCGCACGGTACGCACCGCATGTGCAAGGAAGCGATCGACCGCGCCGTGGCCGAGGTATATGCCGGCGCCGCGGCAGCGTCGCGCCCGGAGATCTGGCTGTATCGTGGTGCGTGGCAGGAGTGGCCGATCACCGATGCCACCGTGCTCGTGCCTCTCTCGCAGGAAGAGCTCACGATCAAGATCCAAGCGATCTTCAAGCACCAGTCGCAGAAGGATTCGGCGCCCTTCCCCGGGCAGGACGAGCGCGAGTTCTGGCAGCGGGTGGAGCAGCGCAATAAGGGCACGGCGCGGGAGCTCGACCAACTCGGCTTGGCGGAGTACTTCGCCATGGAGGCGTATGTCGTGGCGTAACGTTGGCGAGGCGCCCCGAGGATGAGCAGTACCTTCAATCTCCTCGACCTGCTGGTGCTGCTGCTGTACCTGGGCGGCACCACGGCGCTGGGCATGTGGATTGGCCGCGACCAGAAGTCGGCCAACGACTACTTCGTGGCCGAGCGGGCCATCCCGTGGTGGGCCGTGCTGTTCTCGATCGTGGCGAGTGAAACGTCGGCGCTCACGTTCATCAGCATTCCGGGGTTGTCGTACACGGGCAACCTCGGATTTCTCGAAGTGGTGGCCGGATACATTCTCGGGCGCATCGTGGTGGCGTACACGCTGCTGCCGCGCTATTTCAACGGCAATCTCGTCACGGCCTACGCCCTGCTGGAGACGCGCTTCGGACTGGGCACGCGGCGCTTCACATCGGTCGTATTCATGGTGACACGCGCCATGGCCGATGCCGTCCGCGTGTTCGCCACGGCCATTCCGGTGGCGTTGATCATCGGCCCCGTGATGCCGCGCGAGTACACGATGCCGGCGGCGATCGTGGTTCTGGGGGTGTTGACGGTGATCTACACCTACCGTGGCGGCATGAAGGCGGTGGTGTGGACCGAACTGCTGCAGGCCAGCATCTACGTGATGGGAGGCATCGCGGCCATCGTGCTGCTCGGGCGCGCGGTGGACGGCGGCTGGAGCACGATTCTCGAACGTGCGGGCGCAGCGGGCAAGTTGCAGGCGATCGACTGGTATGCCGGCATTGATCGACCGCACACGATGTTTGCGGGCTTGATTGGCGGTGCGTTCCTCGCGATGGCGTCGCACGGGGCCGACCAGATCATCGTGCAGCGCTTACTGTCGAGCCGTTCGCTCAAACAGGCGCAGGTGGCGATCATCGGGAGTGGCGTAGCGGTCTTCGCGCAGATGACGCTCTTCCTGTTCGTGGGGCTCGGGCTCTGGGTGGTGTACAACGGTCAGGCGTTCCCGCAGGCCGACCAGATCTTCCCCACGTTCATCATCGAGCGTATGCCGCACGGCCTGATCGGGCTGATCGTGGCAGCCATCATTGCGGCGACGATGAGCACGCATTCGGGGGCCATCAACGCGCTCGCGGCGAGTTCTACATACGACATCTACCTGCCCTTCACCGGGCGCAGTCCCGATGACCCGCGGACACTCAAGGTGAGCAAGCTGTTCGCGCTCCTCTGGGGGGTCGGGCTCACGGCAGGCGCCCTGCTCTTCAAGGAGCAGGGTACGCCCGTAGTGGTGATTGCCCTGTCCATCGCCTCTTTCACGCAGGGTGGGCTGCTGGGGGGCTTCTTCCTCGGGATGTTCTGGGACCGGGCCAACCAGCGCGACGCGATCCTCGGCATGAGCGTGGGGATTGGCTGCATGGCATTCATCGTATTCGCCAAGCAGATCGTCGCGGCCTACCCAGGGATGGCGAGCACCTTGGGCGGCGTGGCGACGATTGCGTGGCCGTGGTACGTCCTCATCGGCCTCACGATTACCTTCCTCACCGGGATGTTGTCGTCATTCACACACGCGGCGCCCACCGGCACGGCCGGGGCGTCGCCTGCACCAAGGAGCCGTTCATGAGCGCCGGACCACTCGACCCGACGCCGCTGGTCGTAGGTGTGGATGGCGGCGGGAGCCGCACCCGCGTGTTGCTCAGCGATGCCGCCGGTACCGTGCTCGCGCGCGTGGAGGGGTCAGCAAGCGCCCTGCGCCCCGGCGAGGAGCATGCCGCGGCCGAGGTGATCAAGGCGCTGATCGGTGAAGCGCTGGCCGCGGCCGAGCGCACGGAATCGCGCCCGGCGGTCTGCGTCGTCGGTGTGGCGGGTGCCGGCCAGGAACGCGCCGCGCAAGCGCTCTGGTCGGCCCTGGCGAAGCACCGGGTGGCCGATGACGTGTCGGTGCAAGCCGACGCCGTGATCGCCATGGACGACGCCTTCGGTGACTCGGCCGGCGTGCTGCTGATCGCTGGCACGGGGTCGGTGGCGTATTCGAAGGCCCCGGACGGCCGCCTCGAGCGGTGCGGTGGCTGGGGTCCCAATGTGGGCGACGAAGGGAGCGCCCACTGGCTCGGTCGCCGCGCGCTGAGTGTGGTGACGGCCGCTACGGATGGCCGTGAGCCGGAGACGGCACTCACCGGCGCGATCCTCACGGCGCTCGAACTCGAGACGCTGGAAGACGTGATCCCCTGGGCCGCGACGGCGGCGCCTGGCGCCTATGCCCTGCTGGCGCCGGTGGTGGCGCAGGTTGCGGCGACGGGCGACCTCCGTGCCAATGCGTTGATTTCGTTTTGTGTGGAAGAACTCGCGCTGCACGTGCGCACGCTGGCACGCCGCTGCTTCTCCGACGAACGCGCCTCCATTCCGGTAGCGTTCGCGGGCGGGCTCCTCTCGCGCGGATCCCTCGTGCGCAAGCGGCTCGAGCAGCGGCTCAAGAGCGCCGTGCCGGGCGCGGTGATCAGGAGCGATGACGTCGATGCGGCACGCGGCGCGGTCCGCAGAGCGCGACGCCTGCTCGGCGTGGAGGTCTAGCAGCGGGACGTGAGACAAGGAACGGGCGAGGCGCTTGGCGCCCGCCCGTTTTCTTTTGCCTCAGGGTGCGGGGCGTTTCCCGCAGACGCGCTGCCGCGCGGCCGTCGCTCAGGTCCTTCCCGCCCCCGCGTGGTCTCCGTCCATCCGCTCATCACTCTCTCCAGTGAATGCCGCACGCCACCGCCAGAGCATCGCGAGGCTGGCGAGACAGACGACGGCGCCGACGGTGCCCCAGTGGGCAGGGACGCGAACGGCCATGAACGCGAAGGCCGCCGTCAGCGCGACGAGTCGTGCCTGCTCAGAGGCAAAGGCCCAGCGGCGCGCTTCCAGCACGCCGCCCACGTTGGTGAGCGAGAGCGCGAGATAGAAGGCACCGGCGAGCAACTGCCCCACCGGAAGCGACTCGGCCTCGGCCAGATACCACAAGGCGGGAGGAATGACGAGCGCGAAGTGCGCGAGCGCGTACCACGTGAGTGTGCGCGGCACCTGCGGGTCGAACGGGGTGAACGTGTCGCGCGACACCTCCGGCAGTACGACCGGCCCGCCGTCGCGGGCGGGGCGCCAGCCTGGTGATCCGAACAGATAGCCCCCTCGTTCACGCCACGACCGGGCGAACCACACGTTCCGCGCGATCGCGACGTACTGATGGATCTGCACCCACAGCGGATTCCAGCTGCGGAGGGGGGTGGTGAGCCCGTAGACCGGCTCCTGCCGCTCGGGCGTGTAGGTGCCGAACCAGCGATCCCACACGATGAACACGCCGGCGTAGTTGCGGTCCTGATACTCCGGATTGACGCCGTGATGTACGCGATGATGCGACGGTGTGTTAAGCACCGCCTCGCACCACGCCGGCAACCGGTCGATGGCGCGCGTGTGGATCCAGAATTGGTAGACGAGGTTGAGCGCGTAGCACACCGCGAACTGCTCCCAGGCCATCCCGAGCAGCGCGAGGGGCGCATAGAAGATCCACGACAGCAGGCCGCCCACGGCACTCTGCCGGAGCGCCACGGCAAGGTTGTACTCCTCGCTGCTGTGGTGCACCACGTGGCCGGCCCAGAAGAGGTTCACCTCGTGCGAGGCGCGATGGAACCAGTAATAGGCAAAGTCCACCGCCACGAAGGCCGCGCACCAGCCGGCGGCAGCGCGCAGGTCGAGCGCGCCGCTGGCGGTGCGCCACGGACCGTCGGGCCATGCCGGCACGGGGAGCAGTCGCTGCACGCGGGCGTGCTCGAAGAGCCAGGCGAACACGCCAAGGAGGAGCACCTTGGTGAACACCCCGGCCACCTGACTGATGGTGCCGGCAGACAGGTCGCTGATACTGTCATTCAGTCGGTAGAACGGACGACGGCCGAGCTGCGCAACAAGCAGCTCGGCCGCGATCAACAGAAAGAACAGCGGGATGCTGGCCTGAATGATCCCCATGTCAGGCGGGCACCGCCTCCGGCGCCGGGTCCTTGAGCTCCCCCTCCCAGCGCGCCATCACGGCCGTGGCGAGGCAGTTGCCGAGGAGATTGACGGACGTGCGCGCCATGTCCATGATGGCATCCACGCCGAGGATCACGGCAATGCCCTCGAGCGGCAGGCCGAATTGCGCGAGCGCGCCCGACAGGATCACGAGCGACGCGCGGGGCACCGCAGCCACGCCCTTGGAGGTGAGCATGAGCGTGAGCATCATGAGCAGCTGCTGGCCGATCGGCATGTCGATGCCGGCCGCCTGCGCCACGAACACCGAGGCGATCGCGAGATAGAGCGTGCTGCCGTCGAGGTTGAACGAGTAGCCCGTGGGGAGCACGAACGACACGATCCGACGGGGCACGCCGAACTTCTCCATGGCCTGCATGGCCTGCGGGAACGCCGCTTCCGACGACGCCGTGGAGAAGGCGATGAGCCACGGCTCCTTCACCAGCGACCAGAAGCGCTTCATGTCGATCCGCATGAAGATCGCGACCGGCACCAGGACGAGGACCACGAACACAATGAGCGATACGTAGAGCGTGCCCACCAGCTTCGCGAGATTGAGCATCACGTCGAGGCCGCTCTTGCCGACGGTCACGCCGATGGCGGCCCCGATCCCGATGGGGGCATAGGCCATGACGATGCCCACGAACTTGAACATGATGTCGCTCAGCGACTGCAGCCAATCGAGCATGTACTTCTTCGACGGCCCTTCGACCTTGGCGAGCGCCACGGCGAAGATGATGGCAAAGAAGACGATCTGCAGCACTTCATTCTGGGCGGCCGCCTCGAAGAAGCTTTGCGGTACGGTGTGTTCGAGGACCGACGCGAACGTCGGCGTCTTGGCGGCGAGCGCTTGGAACTCCTCGCTGTTGCCATCGGCCGTGATCTGCAGCCCCACACCAGGCTTCACCCAGTTCACCGCGACGAGGCCGATCGCGAGGGCGAGCGTGGTGACGATTTCGAAGTAGATGATGGACCGGAGCGCCAGCTTGCCCACCTTCTTCATGTCGTCCCCATGGCCGGCAATGCCGACCACCAGGGTGCTGAACAGCAGCGGCACGATCAGCGACTTGATCATCCGCAGGAAGATGTTGGCGAGCGGCTTGAGATTCGGCGCGAAGTCCGGGGCGAGCCAGCCGATCAGGATGCCCACGATCATCGAAATGACGATCCAGCCGGTGAAGTTGATCCCGAGAAATCCCTTCTTCGCGGGGGGCGTGCTGGTGCTGTCGGCGGAGAGATGAGCCATGATTGGAGCGGGAGGAGAAACCAGCGATCAGCGGTCGGTGGCGCCGGTGCGTAGCACCGAGTTCCGATAGCCGTAGGCAAAGTACAGCGCGAGCCCGATTGCCATCCATACGCCGAAGGCAATCCACGCGCTGGCGGGCAGTCCCTTCATCACGAACACGCACGCCCCCGCACCGACGAGGGTGACGAACCAGACGAACGGCACGCGGAAGGGTCGCGGGCGGTTCGGCTCGCGCACGCGCAGCACGAGCACACCAAGGCACACCACCGCGAAGGCGGCGAGCGTCCCGATGTTGGTGAGGTCGTATGTGGCGGCATCATCGGCCAGCAGGGCGCCGAGCGACACGAGCACGCCGGTGATCAGCGTGGTGACCTTGGGGGTGCGGGTCTTGGGATCGAGCTTGGCGGCAAAGCGCGGCAGCAGGCCGTCGCGGGCCATCGCGTAGAAGATCCGGGGCTGCCCATACTGGAAGACGAGCAGCACGGCCGACATGGATACGACGGCACCTGCGGCCACGATCCAACTGGCGGTGTCGAGCCCCGCCATCGAGAGCGCCTTGGCCAGCGGGTCGGAGCTCTTGAGCTGCTCGTACGGCACCAGCCCGGTCGCCACCAGCCCCACGATCACGTAGATCAGCGTGCACACCGCGAGCCCGCCGAGAATACCCAGCGGCAGATTGCGCTGCGGGTTCTTCGTTTCCTCGGCGGCCGTCGAGATGGCGTCGAATCCGATGTAGGCGAAGAAGACAATCGCGGCGCCCTGGTGAATGCCGGTGAAGCCGTTCGGCGCGAAGGGCTTGTAGTTGGCCGGGTCGATGTGCAGCGCGCCCACGATGACGAACAAGCCGAGGACCAGCAGCTTGACGATCACCATGATGTTGTTGGCGCGCGTGCTCTCCTTGACGCCCTGCATGAGCAGCATGGTGATGGCTGCCACGATCCCGAAGGCCGGCAGGTTGACGAGCACGGGAATCCCGGCGATGCGCGGCGCCGTGGTCATCAGCGCCTGCACGGCGGGATCACCGCTCGCTTTGACGTTCCAGTACCCGTGCGTGAGCCAGCCTGGCAGCTCGATTCCGAAACCGGAGAGGAGCGAGTTGAAGTACCCGGCCCAGCCGATGGCGACAGCGACATTCCCCACGGCGTATTCGAGAATCAGCGCCCACCCCACGATCCACGCGACAACTTCCCCGAGCGTCGCATACGAGTAGGCGTATGCGCTGCCGGCCTGTGGAATCATGGCGGCCAGCTCGGCATAGCAGAGGGCCGCGAGACCACACACGGCGCCCAGCAGCACGAAGGAGAGCACGAGCGCGGGACCGGCGCCGTAGCGCACAACGGTTCCGTCGGCGAGCGTTTCGCCGGCGGCGGCCGTGCCGAGCGACGAGAAGATGCCGGCGCCGATGACCGCACCGATGGCCAGCATGATGAGATCGCCCGCACCGAGGGTGCGGCGCATGCCGTGTTCACCGTCGTCAGCAGCAACGATCGGCTTTCGATCGAACAGCCCCATGACGTGTTCTGGGATGTGGGGGGAGGCCGCAGCCTCTGGAGGGGAGTGACGTCAGCGGCGCCGGACGGCCAGCGTCGGCGCTGTCGCCGCAAGCTACACCCCTGCAGCAATCACAGCGAGTAGGTGATCTCTGTCCGTGCGCGCACGGGTACGCCCTGCGCATTGACCGCGGGACGGAAGCGGATGGCGATGAGCGCCTCACGCAGCTTGCGATTGTACGAGCCGTCCTTCGTGGGATTGAACTGCAGATCGAGCACCTTGCCGGTGGAATCGACGTCGAAGACGACGACGATCGTTCCCTTGGCCTTATTGGGTACCGGGAGCGGTGGGAGGAACAGCTCTGTGGGGGCCGGGGGATAGACGCTACCCGGTCCACCGCCGGTCCCAGCGCCCACGGAGGTGCCCTTGCCCGTGCCGACGCCCGAGCCCACGCCTCCGCCGCTGCCGGGGCCACTGCCGGCGCTGCCGTCGGTCCCCGCGCCACCACCGGTCCCGGAGGTCGCGCTTTTCACATCGGCCGCGTCGGCCGCCGATGCCGGCGTGGGGGGCGCCACCGGCGGCTTGGGTTGCGGCACCGGGGGCGGTACCACCGGCGGTTTGATCTCGGGCGGCTTGATCTGCGGCACGGCTGGCGTGGGCGCCGGCGGCGGCGGGGCCACCCGCACGTACTGGAGGCGCTCCTGCTTGATCTGCCCACCGTTCCCCTGATTGCCACCGCCACCGCCACCAGCCGGTCCCATGCCCCCCGCCCCGAGCACTTCGCTCAGAAGTTCGGGCGACGTGAACGGCACGATGAGCAGCGCGATGATGGCGACGTGCAGGAAAATGGCGAGCAGCAGGCTTGCCGTGCGGCGCTGTCTGGCCACCGGAATGCCAATGGGCGGGCGGTATCTGGGCCGCTGCGGCGCGCCAGGCGGCGGCAGATCGGCAGAATCGGTCGGTGGGTAGGCGGCCATACGGGAGAAAAGATGACGGCGTGCGGACGGCGAAATGTACTACGGCGGGCGACCCCGAAAGGGTTCGCCCGCCGTGTAGAACACCGCAGGTCAGGGTGAGGTGCCCCGCAGGGCACCGTCACTCACTTCGGCGCGACGCCGATGACCTTGACGCCAGCTCCGCGCGCCTGGTCCATGGCCCAGATGACGTTCGCGTAGATCGTCATGGTGTCGCCCTTGACGAAGATGATCTTCTCGGGGCGTGGGTCGTAGATGGTCTTCAGGCGATTGAAGAGCTCCGTCTTCTCGACCGGCTCCTTATTGATCGCGTACTTGTCATCCGGGAGGATTTCGAGCACGATCTGATCCGGGTTCACATTCGGCTGGGCCGGCTGCGGATTCGGATCGGGGAGCTGGGTGTCGATCGCCTTACGGCTCATCGGGATGATCATCATGAAGATGATGAGCAGCACGAGGAGCACGTCGATCATGGGGGT
>Ga0078894_10004964_pt1 | contig 10218 bp, 7 predicted proteins | sample LauGreSu1BDMLBSD_2_FD_67506 | JGI IMG/M metagenome (GOLD analysis project Ga0078894, IMG submission 67506) | Freshwater lake microbial communities from Lake Michigan, USA - Su13.BD.MLB.SD (version 4) (version 4) | ecosystem: Environmental > Aquatic > Freshwater > Lake | place: Lake Michigan, USA...
TAGGCTTCCCGGTTTTTGCAATGGATTGGAAAGATCCGAAAACAAATGAAACAACCAAGGGGTTCAGGGAAATGGGATTTCTCCCTGAGGCTTTCATTAATATGTTGGCCTTGCTTGGGTGGAATGATGGAAGCAATGAGGAAGTGGCAGATATCAATCAACTTATATCAAGATTTAGCATAGAGCGAATACATAAAGGTGGTGCTAAATTTGATTTCGAAAAAGCAAAATGGTTCAATGGAGAGTGGATCAAACGAAGCAGTGAAGCAGATTTGGTTCCATTGGTAAAAATCATTCTCAATGAAAAAGGTATTCATGCAAATGATGAAAGAATCAAGATGTTGATCGGGTTGGTTAAAGAAAGATGTCAATTGCTATATGATTTTTACGAGCAGACATCCTATTTTTTTGAATCACCAAAGGTGATAGACGCAACTTCTGTAAAACCAAAATGGGATGATAAAAAAAATATATTTTTTACAAACTGGATGCAAACAATTGCTGAGTTAAGTGAATGGTCTATGGAGCAAATAGAAAATTCTTTTAAGGCAGATGCTGCAACAAATGAACTGAAAACGGGAGAACTACAACTACCCTTCCGAATCATGCTCGTAGGCGGCAAGTTCGGTCCTCCCGTTTTTGAAATCGCTCAAATCATAGGAAAAGAAGAAACGATTAAAAGGATTACGTTCGGATTAAAATCAATCAATGAACTATCCTAACATTACCATCATGAATACCAACCAGTCTAACAGACCATTACGCATCTTGATTGCCAAAGTTGGCTTAGATGGTCACGACCGTGGTGCAAAGGTGATTGCCACTTCCCTACGCGATGCAGGGATGGAAGTGATCTATACAGGCTTAAGACAAACTCCTGAAATGGTTGTAAATGCTGCGCTACAAGAAGATGTTGATGCAATAGGCATCAGTATTTTATCGGGTGCGCACATGACTGTATTCTCAAAGGTCATTAAATTAATGAAGGAAAAAAACATGAATGATGTTCTACTTACAGGTGGAGGCATCATCCCAGAGAAGGATCGAGAAGTACTTGAAGCGATGGGTGTTGGAACACTTTTTCCGCCTGGCACACCATCCAAAACAATTGCAAATTATATAAGAGAGTGGGTTTCAAAAAACAGGTCATTTTAAATTTTCCATATGCAAAATAATAAAATGATACACTGTGACATAGCCGATGGAATGATGATCATCACGATCAACAGGCCTGAAAAGCTCAACGCCTTAAATGATGATGTTTTGAACGAGTTGAATGAGACCATTTCACTGCTGAATGATGATGATTCAATTAAAGGCGCCATCATCACCGGTGCAGGTGATAAGGCGTTTGTAGCAGGTGCAGATATTGCAGGATTTTTAAAAGCCCCTAATGAAAGCGGAGAATTACTGGCAAAAAAAGGTCAGGATATTTTTTTATGCATAGAGCATTCCAACAAGCCGATCATTGCAGCAATAAATGGATATGCATTGGGTGGAGGTTGTGAACTGGCATTGAGCTGTCATTTTCGAATTGCATCAGAGAATGCAAAATTCGGACAGCCAGAAATAAACCTTGGCATCATTCCTGGATATGGTGGAACGCAACGCCTGCCAAAAATTATTGGCAAAGGAAGGGCGATGGAAATGATCATGACAGGAAAAACAATCGATTCAGCAGAAGCGTTTTCCATTGGATTGGTCAATCATGTTTGCAAGCAAGAAGAATTGATGGGTCATGCTAAAAGCATCATGAAAACAATCATTGAAAAGTCAAGCATTGCCATAGCTCAAATAATTAAATCAATTAATGCCAGTGGAGGTGAAGAGAAAAGTGGCTATGCAACAGAAGCATATTGCTTTGGCGAAGCATTTAGAACAGATGATATGAAAGAAGGAGTGACTGCATTCCTTGAAAAAAGAAAACCTGATTTCAAGAATAGGTAAACATCAAAATCAATTACTATAAAAGCAATCTCAATAACTTTATACTATTAAATATAACACATGGAATACAGGATTGAAAAAGACACAATGGGAGAAGTTAAAGTACCAGTTAACGCGATCTATGGTGCACAAACCCAACGAAGCATTGACAATTTTAAAATTGCCCAAGACATCAATAGGATGCCCAAGGAAATAATATATGCATTTGCCTATCTAAAAAAAGCAGCGGCTATCACAAATTTTGAGGCTGGTGTTCTTGACGAAGAAAAATCAAAACTCATTGCTGAAGTGTGTGATGAAATCTTAGAAGGAAAGCTTGATGATGCATTTCCACTCGTTGTATGGCAAACCGGAAGCGGAACCCAAAGCAACATGAATGTGAATGAAGTTGTTGCCTACAGAGGCCATGTAAAAAAAGGAGGCGCCTTAACCGACAAGGATAAATTTCTTCATCCAAATGATGACGTAAATAAATCACAATCATCAAACGATACCTTTCCAACTGCTATGCATATAGCAGCCTATAAAATGTTGGTTGAAATAACAATCCCTGGAATTGAGAAATTGAGAAACACCCTTGCAGAAAAAAGCAAGGCATATATGCATGTTGTGAAAATAGGAAGAACTCACTTCATGGATGCAACGCCATTGACAGTGGGACAAGAATTCAGCGGATATGTTTCTCAATTGGACCATGGTATCAAGGCCATCAAAAACACATTGGCCCATCTTTCAGAATTGGCATTGGGTGGAACAGCTGTTGGCACTGGCATCAATACTCCACAAGGATATGCAGAAAATGTTGCAAATCACATAGCAAAACTTACTGGCCTTCCTTTCGTTACTGCTGAAAATAAATTTGAAGCCCTCGCTGCACACGATGCCATCGTTGAAGCCCATGGTGCACTTAAAACTGTTGCGGTAAGCCTTATGAAAATCGCAAATGATATCCGCATGCTTTCATCTGGACCTCGTAGTGGAATTGGAGAAATATTTATTCCGGATAACGAACCAGGATCTTCAATCATGCCAGGAAAAGTAAATCCAACCCAATGCGAAGCACTCACCATGATTGCTGCACAGGTAATGGGTAATGATGTTGCAATTGGCATCGGTGGTGCAACCGGACATTTTGAATTAAATGTATTCAAGCCAGTAATGATCTATAATTTTCTTCATAGCGCTCGATTAATTGGAGATGGCTGTGTTAGCTTTAACGATAAATGTGCAATTGGCATTGAGCCATTGTTCAACAACATCGATAAACACTTGAACAATTCATTGATGCTTGTAACAGCACTTAATACCAAAATAGGTTATTACAAGGCAGCAGAGATCGCTCAAAAAGCACACAAAGAAGGGACAACATTAAAAGAGATGGCTGTGAAACTTGGATATTTAACCGAGGAAGAATTTGATGCATGGGTTATACCATCAGATATGGTTGGAAAGATAGACTAAACGTGAATTAACCCAAGTCGATTTCGGTATCATCGCCGATATTCAATGTTCTTGTCTCTCCCTTGATCTCGGTATCACAACCGATCAAAGAATCATGCAACACTACATCATATAGTTTTGCAAATGAACCAATCATTGATTCCTTAACAATTGAATATTGGATCAATGCTTTTTCACCGATTGAAACATGCGGACCTATAATTGAATTCCTGATTTCACAACCTGCACCAATACTTACCGGAGGTATGATGATCGTATTTTCGAAACTATGATCATCACTGATGTGGCCACCCCATTTTTTCAATAGGGTTGCATTGCTTTCTAACATGGTTTCCTTTTTCCCACAATCAAACCAATTGGAAACCTTGAAAGTCTTGAACTTGGTTCCTTGTGAAACCATGCAATCCAATGCCATGGTCAAACCAAGTTCGGCCTGGCTTCCATCACTACTTGTGCTGGAATTATCAAGACATTCAAAAAGAAGCTTTGTATCTGTTATTTTATAAATACCAACCAATGCATTATTCGACTTTGGAATCTGAGGTTTCTCAATCAACCTTGTTACATTGTTTTCTTCATCCGTTTCTGCAACACCAAAATCCCTGGGATCATCAACACGTTTAACTGCCAAAACTGAACCCTCCTCTTGTAAAAACTCTGCGATATTATATTCACAAATTGTATCGCCCAACACAATCACTACATCATCATCAACAACAACCTCTTTGCATAAAAATATTGCATGCCCCAAACCATTTCGCTCATTTTGATGAATGAATGTTATGTTCAGATGATCATAATTTTCTTTCACATAATCTTGTATCTTTTCTCCCAAGTAGCCTACAACCAATACAAATTCATTGATACCTGCATCAACCAGCTGATTGATGATGATGCCCAATACCGTTTTTCCTGCCAATGGCATCAATGCCTTGGGCTGAGTATATGTATGTGGTCGCAGTTTTGTTCCAGAGCCTGCAACGGGTATGATTGCTTTCATTGTTAAAAATTAACTAGGTGAAAATAGTGAAAAAGCATGTAAGAATTGCTTAGTGTTTATGTTGCTAAACCAAACTAGCGCTGACTTGCAATTAGCAAATTCAGATCAGTGAATTTGAGGTTGAATCGCTCACTAAGATGAAAGTTGGTAAGTGAGCCCTTGAACATATAAATTCCATTGCGAATATTCAGTTGATGCCAAACGAGTTTTTCCAATCCACCCTCATCACTGATCTTCAATAGCAATGGCATCAACACATTGCTGATTGCCTGTGAGGCTGTCCGTGCAAAACCTGAAGGAATATTTGGAACGCCATAATGTATCACATCAAACTTTTTGATCACCGGCCATTCGTGTGAGGTTACTTCCGATGTTTCAAAACAACCTCCACGATCGATGCTTACATCCACTATTACACTGCCGGGTCTCATCATAGAAACCATTTCCTCCGTAACCACGATGGGCGTTCTACCACTTGCAGAAGAAAGTGCACCAACTGCCACATCGCATGTCTTCAACTGCTTAGCAAGAATCTTAGGCTCAAGAACGGATGTCCATAACCTTACACCAATATTATTTTGCAGTCTTTTTAATTTATAAATATTGTTATCAAAGACTTTAACACTTGCTCCAACAGCCAACGCTGTTCTTGCTGCATATTCTCCAACAATTCCAGCACCTATAATAATTACTTTGGTTGGTGGAATGCCGGATATTCCGCCCAAAAGGACGCCTCTTCCGTTGTTTGCACTACCTAGGTATTGTCCTGCAATGAGCATTACAGCACTTCCTGCAATTTCACTCATGCTTCTAACAATCGGATTATGCCCAGACTCATCTTTAAGATTTTCAAAGGAAAGGGCCGTGATCCTTTTTTCCATCATCTTCTCAAGTATATGGGTTTTCATAACCGGAAGATGAATGGGTGAAATGATTGTTTGCTCAACATTCAACAATGGCAATTCATCATCAGAAACAGGTGCCGACTTTACTATTAAATCGTTTTTGAAAAGTTCTTTTTTATCGTGCACTATTTGTGCACCTGCATCAGCATAATCATTATCAGAAAAATGTGAGCCCTCGCCGGCTTTGTGTTCAACAGAAACACTGTGACCATTTGAAACCAGTATACCCACTGCATCAGGAGTGAGTGCAATCCTATTTTCTTGAAAGGCATTCTCTTTTGGTATGGCTATTGAAAGTGAGGATGACATTGGCTTTATATCCAATGTTTCTTCCAACGTTTCATAATTGAACCCAGTACTAACAAAAGGCTTCTTTGAACTCATTTTACTTGCTTGTGTTAGGTTATTACTTATTTAATGATTTTTATTGATCGCTTACCTGAATCAGTATGTGAAAGGAACACCTTCAACGTTTGTGAAGGTAATATCTTTTCAATACGTTCAGGCCACTCAACAAAACAAAAGCCGTCCCCATCGAAACACTCTTCAATCCCAACTTCTCTAGCTTCCTCAAGATCTTTTATTCGATAAGCATCTATATGAAAAATCCGCTTTGCTTTTCCTTCTTCAAGGTATGCATATTCATTGACTAGAGAAAAAGTTGGGCTCCCAACAACATCTTGAACGCCAAGCAACCCACATAAACAACTTATCAAAGTTGTCTTACCAGCACCCAACTCACCAGAAAAGGCAATAACCTTGTATCCATTCATTTGAGTCAACAAATCATTGGATATTACTTTCAAATCAGCCAGGCTAAATGTATTTTCCTGTATTCCCATACATTACAAAGATAGTATGATTAATCTTTTTATCCATTTACATTGACCGTTTCACGTGGTATCTATTAATAGCAAAAGGATTCATGACTTTTATCATTTTTTGAAATTATTAATCAGGTCATAATTTGTAATTTTACATCATGGAAAAAGTACACTGGAAAGTAGAAGGGATGACTTGTGCAAACTGTGCGCTTACCATCAACAAATATTTGGAAAAAAAGGGGATGCAAAATATCAAGATCAATCCAATTGATGGCGATGTATCTTTTGAAGAAATCGAAAACACACCCAAGGAGATCTTAAAAAAAGATATACACGACTTAGGGTACGAAGTAATTGATGATATAAAAGAAAAAAAGAAAAAAAATACACATTTCCTTTCAACACAATTAGGTCGCTTTTTCTTCTGCCTTCCTTTCACATTGATCCTAATGCTTCACATGCTGGATCGATGGATTCATATACACTGGCTGATGAATCCGTGGATTCAATTAGCATTGTGTACACCAGTATATCTAATTGGCATGTCGTTTTTTGGAAAGAGTGCATACAAGAGCCTTCGGAATGGCATGCCTAACATGAACGTACTCATTACAATTGGTGCCTCATCCGCGTTTCTTTATAGTTTGATCGGTGGACTGATGGGGCTTGGCGGAGAATATCTTTTTTATGAAACTGCAGCGACCATCATCACGCTTGTATTCCTGGGGAATTACATGGAAGATGCTTCAATCCAATCTACACAAAGATCACTGAAGTCATTAGTAAAATCACAAAAGCTAATGGCAAACATGATAGCTTTTGATGAACATCACCAAGAGGTAATTTTACCAATTGAAAACACACAATTGAAAGTTGGTGACCTGCTTCTAATAAGAACTGGTGAGCAGGTGCCAATAGATTGCAAAATACTATGGGGTGAAGCACATGTAAATGAATCACTATTGACAGGCGAAAGTATTCCTGTGCACAAAAAAAATAAAGATGCTCTGGTTGGAGGAAGCATTATTGAATCAGGACAACTTAAAGCACAGGTCACTGCCACTGGCGATGATACTGTTCTTTCAGGAATATTGAACATGGTGAAACAAGCCCAAGGCGAAAAACCACCCATTCAATTTCTAGCCGATAAGATCAGTGGAATATTCGTACCAGTTGTATTGGTAATTGCAATGATCACTTTTACAGCAAATTATATTTACCTAGGTGCCTTTACACCCGCTATGATGAGAAGCATTGCAGTGTTGGTCATTGCCTGCCCTTGTGCCATGGGCTTGGCCACACCCGCTGCCATTGCAGTGGGACTTGGACGAGCAGCAAGATCAGGTATCCTATTTAGGAACGCAAAAAGTTTGGAAAATTTCAGGACCATTAAACAAGTTGTTTTTGACAAGACTGGAACGCTCACGACAGGTCTATTCACTATTTCATCATATAAATTTGATGGCATTGATGAAGCTGAATTTAAATCCATTTTGTTTTCAATGGAAAAATACTCCAATCATCCCATAGCAAAATGTGTAGCGAGTTCTTTTAAATCCAAAGAAGAAATTAGATGGAAAAATATTCAGGAAGTGAAAGGTGTTGGAATGAAAAGCGAAGATAAAAACGGAAATGTTTATTGGGCTGGTTCTTTTAAAATAGCAATGGATCAAACAGACGAATCCAATCACAATGTTTATTTATTGAAAAACAATAAACTTATTGGATGGATTGATGTGGAAGATGAAATAAGGGCTGAAGCAAAAGATGTTATTCAATACCTCCAACGTAAGCATATCAGGACGATCTTGTTAAGTGGCGACCGAAAAGAAAAATGCGATTTTATTGCAACACAACTTGGCATTGATGAAGTGATCGCAGAGCAAAGTCCTGAGCAAAAACTTAACACGATTGCTGACCTAAATAAAGTAATTCCAACGGCAATGGTTGGCGATGGCATAAACGATGCACCTGCATTGGCAAAAGCAACGATCGGTATTTCGATGAGTGAAGCATCACAGATTGCAATACAAAGTGCACAGGTAGTATTAATGAATCACGGTATCAAGAAATTACCACTAGCACTAGGTTTAGGCAGACATACCTATATGACCATCAAACAAAATCTCTTCTGGGCTTTTTTCTATAATATTATTGCCATTCCAATAGCAGCATTTGGTTACCTAACCCCTACCTTTGGAGCATTGGTTATGGGGCTCAGCGACGTTGTGCTCGCAATCAATTCCGTAAAGCTTTTTGTTAAAAAAGTGACCTGAATTTAAACAAGACATGACACCTCAACAAATACTCAAAACATACTGGGGGCATGATACATTCCGAGCTTTACAGGAAAACATCATCAACAACATTCTGGAAGGGAACGATGTATTGGCCATCTTGCCAACTGGTGGAGGAAAATCCATTTGCTTCCAAGTACCTGCAATGATGAAAGAAGGGTGTTGTCTTGTTGTAACACCACTTATTGCATTGATGGAAGACCAGGTTCAACAACTGCAAAAAAAAGATATTTCGGCGGCAGCCATTACTGCTGGAATGACCAACCTTGAAACAGAATTGATTTTAAGGGAATGCATAGATGGTTCCTTGAAATTTCTATATGTTTCTCCAGAAAGACTTGAAACGAGAATGTTTTTGAATGCCGCATCAGAAATGCCCATCTCGATCATTGCAGTTGATGAAGCACATTGTGTATCTCAATGGGGGTATGATTTTCGTCCCGCTTACCTCAATATTTCAAAAGTAAGAATGCAATTTAGGAATGCCCCAATAATTGCCCTTACCGCGTCAGCAACTGCTGATGTTAAAAATGATATTGTTGAAAAATTAAAGATGATCAAGGGTAGAACTTTTATGAGTTCATTCAGCAGACCAAACCTTGCATATGCTGTAGAAAAGTCTACCGACAAAATAAATAGATTGATAGATGTATTAAAAAAAGTTCAAGGAAGCGCAATCATTTATTGCAAGAGCAGAAAAAGAACAAATGAGATCAGCCATCTTATAAAAAAACATGGTATTGAAAGTAATTTTTATCATGCCGGTCTTGATCGTGACACCAGAAAAATACGTCAGCAAGAATGGATAAAAGGAATAACAAAGGTGATGGTATGCACCAATGCCTTCGGCATGGGTATTGACAAAGGAGATGTTCGACTGGTCATACATGCAGATATGCCAGATTGCATAGAAAATTACTATCAAGAAGCTGGTAGAGCTGGACGAGATGGACAAAAATCATATGCATTACTGCTATACAACAATCAGGATATTGAAGAACTTAAAAAACTTCCCGATACCAGGTTTCCAACAATTACTATAATCAGGAAAGTATATCAAGCACTTGCCAATTATTTTCAAATTCCCAATAGTTTTGGTGGAGAACAATACTATGACTTTGACATAGTAGATTTCATGCAAAAATTCAACCTCACTTTAAATGAGGTTATTTATTCTCTTCAGGCATTAAAAAATGAAAGAATCATATCGTATCAAGAACAAATTTATAGACCATCATATGCGCAGTTTATTTGCAGCAGGACTGATGTTGAAGAATTCGAAAAAAATAATCCCAACAGTGAACTTGTGATCAAAGCATTGTTGAGAACATATAGTGGAATTATAGATATACCAGTTCGTATAAATGAAAAACAAATTGCGAAAGTTATAAAAAGGGATCTCGGTTTTGTTTTAAGCCAACTTGAGTTGCTTTTAAGATCGGGTATCATTAAATACACACCTAAAAAAGAAACTCCCCAGATCCTGTATTTGCAAAATAGAATTAAAACCGATGAGCTTAACCTACACTATGAGGTCTATAACAAAAGAAAAAAACAATTTCAGGAAAGGATTCACAAGCTTATCAACTTTGCAACAATTGAAACCTGCAGGGCTGAATACATAGGAAATTATTTTGGAGATGAAGAAATAAAGCCTTGTGGGGTATGTGACAATTGTTTACAATCAAAGAAAAAAGAATTAACTGCATCTGAATTCGGCAAGATCCAGGAAAAAATAACGAATACACTAAAAGAGTATAATCAAACAATTGATCAGCTTAATG
>Ga0078894_10004965_pt1 | contig 10218 bp, 12 predicted proteins | sample LauGreSu1BDMLBSD_2_FD_67506 | JGI IMG/M metagenome (GOLD analysis project Ga0078894, IMG submission 67506) | Freshwater lake microbial communities from Lake Michigan, USA - Su13.BD.MLB.SD (version 4) (version 4) | ecosystem: Environmental > Aquatic > Freshwater > Lake | place: Lake Michigan...
TAAATAAGTTATTAATATATTTTAATTATGAAAAACTTTTTAATAATTTTAGCCTTTGCTGCCTAAGATTTTAAAACTATGATAAAAAAATTAACTCTTGAAAAATATTTATATCTTAAAGGCTATACTACAAAAGGAACTTCTTATCATAAAATAAAAACAAACAAAGGTATAGCAAAAGCTTTTATAGAATTATTTTTTAATAATTTAAAAAGTGGCAATGTTTTGGAGTTGCAAAATTTAGTAAATGAATTTAGAGATTTAAGTAAATAAAAATATGAAAAGACATGTTGTACAGGAACTTGGTATATTGACAAATAGTATAGAAAATTTAAGTAAAGATATTATTAATTCTTGCTATAGAAGTGACAACTCAATAAGTACTTTAGGGCTTATGCAGGCTAAAATAAAAAGTCAAATTTTGGTTAAAAAATTACAAGAATTGCAAAAACTAAGTACTTATATCAATAGATTAAAATCAATAGATTAAAATCTAAACATGTTTTGCAAAATCAAATTAATTAAACAAAATACTTGACATTAAAATATAATTATATTAATTAATAACTATTAATTATTTAATTTATTTATTTATGAGCAACAAAAAAGAACAATTTGAAACTTTATTATTAAACTTAACAGACATTTTTAATCAATTTCAAGAAAATAGCAAAATTACAAATGATAAATTTAATAAAACTGCTTTAAGGAGGGCAAGAAATTATTCCATTCAAATGTCTTCAATGTTAAAACAGTTTAGGGCTTTAACAATACAAATTGACAAAGAAAAAAATTAATAAATTTAATATTTGTATGATAACATAAAAATCAGAATTGACAATACGGAAGATTTTTACAAAAATTATATCAATACAGACTGATAATGCAAAACAACGAATTGCAATATTTTCAAAAACTATATCAGGTGCTACATAATAAAGGCTTGACAAGTGATCAAATTGTTAAAGCTCTTTTGCTTGCTAAAAAAGATTATAAAAAAATAAACAAGGAACACTTTAAAGAATTTCTAGAAATACAAACTATTATTGAACCAAAATGGAGTTATAAAGACAAATTCTACCAAAAATTAATTTATGATTTTAATTTTTTTGTTCAACCGAATCAAATAGACTTAGATTTAATTTTTGTAGAAGCACCACCTAGAACTGGAAAAACAGAGCTTATTAGTGTTTTTGGTATACCTTATATTTTATCTTGCTATGCAAATATTAGAATTATAGTTGTTTGTGGAAACCAAGCATTAAAAAGAAAAGTCAAAAAAGGCGTTGTAAGGGTTATTAAAAATAATTTATATAATAAAAAATATAATATTAATTTAGTAGTAAATAATGCCAATGAAATTCTCACGAATAACAATAATTTAATATTATTTACAACTACTTTAAGCGAAACGCCTACTGGTGAAGGTTTCCATTTTGTTTTTTTAGTCGATCCTTTAACTTATTCTATGGTTCAAAGTCAAGCAAAAACTGAAAATGCTTTTGAGCATATAGATGGAATAATGACTAGGACGCAAGACGATCCAAAAACGAAATTTATTGTTGATAGCCAAAGATTAGCAATAAATGATTTTTCAAATAAATTAACTACACGATATGCAGAAGCCAATCAAAAATTTCATAAAATTACAATGCCTTATTATTTTATACAGGAAATGGCAATACAAGACCTTGAAAAGAATAGTTATGTTTTTAAAGAAAATGAATATTTATTAAATAGATATAATCAAAAACAAAAAGAACTAATAATTGCTAAGGTAGGTTTTGAGCAATTTGAAACTCAATATCAACAAAACCCTATTGCAACTAAAGACTGCATACTAAAGCCCCAAGATCTAGAATCATATTATACAGGTAGCCCAATTGAAATGGTAAAAACAAAATTTTTTGATTATGTTGTAATGTCTCTTGACACAGCAAGCACAAAAAATAAAAATAGTGATTACACAGCTATAACAATTGCAGGATTAAAAAATAGCGATATTTATGTTCTTGAGGTTATTACAGTAAAAGAAGAGTTTAATGAAATTAGAGCTTGTGTTGAAAATTTGCAAGATTTTTGGAAACCTCACTATATCTTAATTGAGGACGCTTCTACAGGCACGGCTTTAATTTCTTATTTTAAAAATCATTATTTTACCGACAGAATAACAGGTAAAAAAATAAACATTACACCTCTTGCTTTAAAGCCTTATGGCAAAAGTAAAGTAGACAGATTAAAATCTTGTTTACATTTTTTTCACAATAAAAGAATAAAGATACCAGAGTTTGCCTCTTGGCTTTCTGAATGGAAATATGAGCTGTTGCATTTTCCGAATGTAGCACACGATGATAGAGTAGATAGTTTTTCACAGCTATTAAACTGGAAAAACAATTATGAAGAAATGAATTTATATTGATTTTAATATTTTTTATAACATTTATAAAATAATATTATATGTCTGCACCAAGTAAAAATGAAATTTTTTTAACACAAATAGGAGGGTTGCAAAGTAAAACAGGATATACTTATACTGAAAAAGATTTAGTATATAATTTATTACAAGCAATTTCTAGTACGCAAGGCGATTTATATACATATACTGATTTAAAGTTTGCATTAAATTTTTGGCTTTCAAAGTTAAATTTTGACCAACTAAAAACTGTTGGAACATTTTTAACAAAACCTCTTTTGCAAGGTACAAATGCCACTGGGGAGGTTGTTTTTTTTGGTACTTTAGGAACATTAATTTCAGCGGAAACAATTTTAGTTAATAATAACAATCAATACAAAGTAGAAAATGAAGCTTCTATTTATGCAAATTCTTTAACTATACAATCTATTTCAAGAATTGGTACTTTGGCAACTGCTATTTTATCTACACCGCATAATTTAGCGACAGGTAGTACAGTAGTAATTAGTAATTTTACTGAAAGTAATTTTAACAAAACAACTTCAATTAATGTTCTTTCAGATACATCTTTTAGTTATACAGTTAATAATACAGGGTCAACAACTGGAAGCAATGGCTTATTAAGTTACAATGGTTGCACTTTAACAATAAAAGCTTTAGAAATTGGATTTGATAAAGATTTACAAAATGGATCAGCAATGACATTTGAGCCTGCAATTTCAAATATAGATAGTGTTTTGGTTAGTTTTTATGGCATTACAGGAGGAACAGATACCGAAACGCAGACAGAATATTATTTAAGGTTACAAGACGCTATTATAAATAAAATTTCAAAAGATTCCGATTCAAAATTAATTAGCACTATTACAGAAGCTTTTCCTGCTATTACAAAAGGAAAAATAATAAAAAATTACACTGCTTCTATTGGTATAAGTTCTATTGTTAAAGATGTAAGTTTAAATAACAATTTTCAAAGAAAAGTTACTTGTAAAACGCCACATAATTTAAGAGACTTAACTTTTTTTAAATCAATTACTGGTGCAAATTCTAGCATTTTAAATGTATCTGAGCAGCTAACAAACAATAGGGCAATTAGTAAAATTTACGATTCATTTGCTTTTGCAATTAATGTAGAAAATGATATTGCGGAAGATAGCACAAGTACAAATATGCAAATTAACTTTAGCGGCTTTAGTTCTGCTATTGTTTTATATAAAAGTGAAAGTCAAGTTAAAACTTTAAATGCCGCCGAAATAGAAGCGGTTAGAGAATATTTATTAAATGATATTGTAGGATTTGAAAATACAAGCGATAGTTTTTATGTTTTTTCTGCCACTGAAATAACGCAATCAATTACTGTTACAATAACGCCTAAAATTGCAACCTTACAAACTACAGTAAAAAATAATATTTTTGATTATGTAGCCTCGCAAGCTCAAATTGGTTCACCTATTAGAAAAAATGCAATTGATGCCATAATATTAAATTCCGCTGATGACAACGGTAATGTAGTTTTTGACTTTACAACAAATATGACGGGCGATTGGACAGTTGTTAATAGCACTCAAATTATAACTTTACCTAAAAGCAATATTACTATAAATTAATATGGATAATATACAAGACCATCTTTTTTTTATTAATCAAGCATTAGGAAACGGTGGGATATGGAAAGCTAAAAATTATTCAGATTCAAATCTATATAAATTACTTTCTGTTATAGCAGAAGTACATACAGATATAAAAAATTACCAAGAACATTATGGCGATCAATTAAATGTTTACAAAGCAACACAAGACAGCATTGAATTATGGGAAAAATATGTCGGAATTCCTGATAATGTATTTATACAAACATTTAATTTAGGATTAGCAGACCGAATTAGACAAGTAATATTGAAGTTAATAGGCTTTGAGGACATTACTTTGCCAAGATTAAAATATATATTAAGTAGTATTTTTAATATATCTCAAGTAAAAATTACTAGAGGCTCAGAAGCTGTATGTTTCCCAATTATTTTTGGATCTTTTTATTTTGGTACAAAACATAGTGCACGCCAAAATTTACATATTAGTTTGCCAAAAAAGCTACCAAACCAAGGCTTTCCTTACACCTTTCCTTTTACATTCCAAACTAATCAAGCAATAATAGTTGAAAATTTTATAAAAATGATTACACCTTTTCAATATAATGTATATATTGATTACACTCTTTAAGAAATTCTTTGTGCAAAGATTTGATTATAAAAGTTTTTTCCATCCACTAAATCAATGTCTAGTATTTGATATTTATGATCAAAATATTTTACAAACCAGTTTTTGCAGTTTGATTTAATATCCTCGTAAACAGTATTTAAGTTAGTATTTGACACAGGTTGACTTTGGTAGTATGTAATAATGTTCGCCGTGCTTCCTGCTCTTAAAAGCTCCCCTCCTGACTCGATATCAAAGTTATTAATTTTAATATTGCAAAGTAATTGAAATTCTACAATATTTTTATTAATTCCATCGATTTGAGTAAATTTATTTTCATTAATTATACTTTGCTTATAAAGAGTAATGTAATGCTGAAAATCCGAAGAGCAATATTTTTTTTGATAAAATCTTTTTTTTTGGCAAATCATAGTTATTCGTAATAAAATATAGTAGTGTTTGGTTCAATATAATTTGTATTTTTCAGTACCTCAAAATTCCAAAGCTTTAATAAATCTTCATTTTGCAAGCTACCATAAATAGTATTACATAACAAAGAAAGAGTAGTTTTATATTGAATAGTAATTTGTTTTGGTTTCTGTAATTCATTTAATCGTTTTTTCAAAAAATCAATAGCAATATATATTGCATTTTGCATTGTTGTTTTTAATTCAAAATCAAAAACATTAGCAATGTCAATATTAAACTTTTCTAATCTTTTAATTTCTGCTTTTACTGCATAATCATAATTAAAGTCTGCAATAGTAATAATTCCGATGTAATTACTAATTGCATTACTCACAATAAAAGATTTTAATAAATTATCTAATTGAGTTCTGTCTCTATTATATTGACTACTTTCAACTACAATACTTGGTTTTACTCCGGTTATAAGGCTAGATATTGCATTTAATTGATCTTCAAATAATTCTGCGGTGTTGCTAAAGCTCGATACAATATCTTGAAAGGAGTTTGCAAGATTAAATGGCGATCTTGCTAATGCACCTGCATTAATAATTAAAGAATCAATCTGAGATTTAAAAAGTTCAATACTATTTTGAATGCTTTGCACAGATAAAGTTATAAGTTGCATTGTTTGGCAAACCGCTGCTATTTGTGCTTTTGCGGTGCTAATTAAATTTGTTGTCGCTCTATAAAAATTTTGCATTTTTTGCAGAGCTGTTAAGTCAAGTTTTGTTTTGATTTCTCTAATATTTTTATTGTTTGTATTGGGTTCTAATTCAGCAACAATTTTACTTTGTAATGCAGTGATGGTAAAATAAGTTAATCCTAAATGATTAATAGAATCCCTTGGTACGATATTTTGTACTATAATTGGTTCATTTAGGTAGTGTAAACAATCTAAGTATTGAATTTCATTTTCAAAAAATAAAGCCTCTTCAAAGTCTTTATATTTATAACTTTCTATAGCACCATTTATATTAAAAATATTTTCTTCTTCTCCAAAAAATTGAATAACACGCCCTGCGTTTGGTATCTCATCAATTAATAATTTTACTCCTTTTGGTTTTTCTAAGTCTTGAATATAAAACTTATTGTTTGATATTTGACAAAGTAAAAGATTTGAAATGTATGTAGTAAATTCTGTTTGCGCCATACAAAAACAATTGATTATAAAAAAATAAATATCAATATTAAATTTATGTCAAATAATTTCAATTGCTGGATTCGAACTACGATAAAAGAAATTAGAATTACCGCAAATAAAGAAATTTATGTTAAAGGTAAAAAAGGCAACTCAACCTATCCTGAAGTTAGATTTATTAATATAGGTATTTCTTTTTATGTACCTCAAATAAACGATATTATCATTATGTGGTTTCCTGATAGCAGTATGGATATTCAATATTGTTTTGCAACTTTATATAATAATAATTTGAATAATACTTATCAAAACGGCGAAGGTCAAGTTGGAATAATAGAAAGTTTAATTAAATTTTTTAAAAACAAACTAAGTATAAAAGCAAACGAAGTTGACTTTAATGATTGCAATACTATAAATTTTAAAAATAACGGAAAAAACTTTTTAAATTTAGACGCAACCATTCAAGTTATTGCACCAGCTGGAGGTGGGCAGTGTACAGTAACAATTTTAAACGCTGGTCAAAATAAAGTAAAAGGTTAATATGAGAGCAGAACAAATAATATTAGAGTTCACAGATTTAACAGCAGAGCAAAATAGAAAATTATCTTTAAGCATTAGATCTTGCAGATTTACAAACAGTATAACATCTTTAACTCCAAATATTGAAATTATTTGCAATCCTTTTTATTTTAATTTCATTATACCTGTACAAAATGAAATTAGTTATAAAAAACCTAGTGTAAAAATTAATGTAAGTAAAAACAACAAAATTTTTACTTTAGCAAAAGGATATGTGCTACGAATAGAAAAAGTTGTAGAAAATAGTGAGCATCTTTTAAGTCTTACAGTTGTTGCAAATACATACGATATTTTTTTACAAGGAATGAAGCCTTTTGAAATTTTTACTACAGTTAGTGCTAAAACTTTAATTCAAAATATCTTAAAAGACAATAATCTAGACAAAACTTACGATCAGATTATCTTTCCAGAAGTAATGTCAAGTATCGATGGAGAGTCTTATAGTAGCACAGGGCAGCAAGTTTATAATTATTTAGAAAATATATTAAATGATTTACAAATTAAATTATTTACAACTTGTTATAAAATAGGTGCAAATGATCAACAAATTTTATATTTTTATGATACTGGCAAATATGCGGAATCTGTCATTACATACGAACAGACTTTAACAAATATAAATGTTTTAAAATATCAAACATCCATAGATTATTCTTTTTTTCCAGATAAAATACAAATAGAAAGCGAACAGGGATTTAATGATACTAGTTTTGCAACAGAAAAAATAATAAATACTAAAGACTTAAAATCTTTGGGCTTTAATAAAATTAATCAAAGAAAAAATATTAATTTACCTGAAATTTTATTAACAAAAAAAATTAAATCCAGATCAACTGATATTGACTCCTCTAATTATGCTGTTGCAGTCTTAAGAGATAGCGTTTTTAACGGCATATCAATACAAGTACAAACAAATAGTATTTTTACTGATTTATTTGATAATAACAAAGGAATATGGGCTTTAGGCAAAAAAATTGCTATTGAAAATGCTATGTTAAAAAGTGAATTTCAAAATATGTTTGAAATTTATTTACAAAATAGTGAAAAATATTATTTTGTGTTATCAGCTATAGATTATATTTATGAAAATAACGCCATATCGTGCTATTTAACTATAACACCGAATGATTTAATTTTTCTTAAATAATTTAATTTAATATAAAATCTATTGAGTATCTTGCCTTGCAGCGGCAGTTTGCGGTATTTTCTATAGACAAACCCTCTCCCATCGGCTCTAATGCATATTCAGGGTTTGCGTTAAGTGGGTTATATACTACAAAGAGGTCGTTTTTATTAACAATTTGTCCATTTGCCTCTGCGTGGGTTTTTCTTGTTCTTAAGTCAAGCATACTATCCCATTCTTTAAATTGACTAACCTTTTCTACATTTGATTGACTTTGTATTATATTATTTAATATATTATATTCTTGCGAACGAATTTTGTTGCTAATTAAATTTACTTCATTTTCTGCCTGTAAAACAGATCTATTTTGCATTATCTGAGTATCATACAATTTATTAAATTTTAATAAAGCAATGCTAACTATATTTTGATATTCAGTTTTTTTATTCAAAAAATAATTTTGTTTTTCTTGTAAAGTTTTTCTAGTTTTTTCAACTTGTGGGGTATTTTGTAAAGTTTCTATTTTTTGCAACTCAAGACCTATATCAAATAATTGATCATTAATATTTTGCAACTCTGCGTAACTTTCTTTTTGTGATCTAGAATACAAAGCGTTTATTTTCTCTTGTACATTATTAAATATAATTTCAGATTGTTTGTCTGCCAAAAAATCGATAAAATTGTTTTTTTGCAAATTAACACTTTCTTTTGTCAAATTAACAATTTTATTAATTATATTTTTTATATCATTGTTTTTTTGAGTAGATTGAATATTATAATTTTTTAACAAATCATAATCATATAAAGAAATAAAAGAGCTATAGGTAAACTTAAGTATAGTTTTTAATTCAACTTTATAATTATCGTAATTTAAAGGTTTGTTATATTGTAAATAATTAATAACATCACTTTTAAAATTTGTATAAAAATTTTGCAACAAAACAAAAGTAAGTTTTTTAATTTTTGTCTCTTTTTGAATTAATTTTGAAAAATTTTTAGGAGTTTGAAATGTTATTTTCATTTATACTAAATAAATTTGCATCTTGATTGTTTATAGTGTCGCCACCTTCAAGCGGCATGTATCCTATTGTATGCCTTCTCTCGTTTAAGGTTGCTATATTTGACAATTGAGTTATTTCTGATAGTTTGTATTGTTTTACTATTGAGTGCTCGTTATAATTAGGTTTTACTTGATATTCAGTTTTGTTATAATTAAATATTACTGATAAAATATAAGATAGATTACTATAAATAAAATTTAATTTAGGTTTTACAGCTTGCTCAAGATATTCTATAGAAGAGTTTTCTGCATTTGAATATTTTGCCTGTTCTAATCCTTTTTCTATTGGTAATCCAAAATACTGATAAATATGTTTTGCATGATGATTATAAAGGTCTATAAATTGAGATTCAAAAATATTATCATTTATTTTCTTTAAATCCATTTTTATCTCTTCACCTCCTAAAATAATGACACAAGGAAGCCCGCTTTGATTAGCATTGTTTATTTTATCTGTAATTTCTGCTTTTAGCTCTTCTTTTTTCTCTCCTGTAATTAAATTTTTACCACTTACTAATAAAAGATCAGCTTCTTTTTTGTTTTTAGTTAAAAAGTAATTTTTATCAATAATACTTTTTTGAGTTAAAATTGCAAGACCTATTTTATGTAAAGGGCTTTTTGATAAATGCACGCTTGATAGTATATTATAATTTTCAAATTCTATTTCGCTTGCAAATAAGAATTTTTCATTATCATAATTATTATTTATAAAATAAATCAACCCATTGTCTTCTTTTAAGTTAAAATATTCTGTTGTACCTTGAGATAAATGATATAAATATTGAAATGGAATTCTATTGTTAGTTGACAAATATTTATTTACAGTCAATTCGTTAGTTTTGACACATTTGAGGGTATTTGTTTTTTTTTCATACATTAAATAAAACACCCCATTTAATAACAACTCTTCAGTAATATCGTTAATTAGCATTTCAAAGGTTTGCTGCCTTGGGCTTGGATAAGACAATAATTGCTCTATTTGTACGGTTATAGAATTATTAACAATTTCACCATTTTTTTCTATTTGATATGGTATACTAATATTTGTATTTTGTATTTTTTGCATTACTTCTAAAAAAGTATTGTTTATATTGCTATATCTTTGATTAATTAAATTACTTAGTTCTTGGTTAATATCATTTTGTGCCTGATATCCAGAGATAGTTGCAATATTAATATTTTTAGAAAAAAAACTTTTAATTTGTTGAAACATTTGAAAATACTTGCTTTTTATTTAAAAAGTT
>Ga0078894_10004966_pt1 | contig 10217 bp, 7 predicted proteins | sample LauGreSu1BDMLBSD_2_FD_67506 | JGI IMG/M metagenome (GOLD analysis project Ga0078894, IMG submission 67506) | Freshwater lake microbial communities from Lake Michigan, USA - Su13.BD.MLB.SD (version 4) (version 4) | ecosystem: Environmental > Aquatic > Freshwater > Lake | place: Lake Michigan, USA...
CCCGAGCAGCACGACGCGCGCATGCGGTGGTTCCGCGAGGCGAAGTTCGGCATGTTCATCCACTGGGGCGCGTACTCGACCGCGGCGGGAGAGTGGAACGGACGAAGCGTGCGCGGGGTCGGCGAGTGGCTCCTGTCGAACGCGCAGATCAAGCCCGAGGACTACGCCGTCCTGCAGAAGCAGTTCAACCCCGTCAAGTACGACGCGAAGGAGTGGGTGCGCATCGCCAAGGACGCGGGCATGAAGTACATCGTGATCACCTCGAAGCACCACGACGGCTTCTGCCTGTGGGACTCGGCGCTCACCGACTGGGACGTGGGCGGCTCGCCCTTCGCGCCGCGCGATCCGCTCAAGGAGCTCGCCGACGCCTGCACCGAGGCGGGCATACGCCTGTGCTTCTACCACTCCATCATGGACTGGCACCATCCCGACTACCTGCCGCGCCGCGCGTGGGATGCGCGGCCGACCGACGGGGCCGACTACAGCCGCTACATCGCGTACATGAAGGGGCAGCTCAAGGAACTCACCTCGGGCCGCTACGGCGACGTCGGCATCCTGTGGTTCGACGGCGAGTGGGAGGGCACCTGGACCCACGAGATGGGCAAGGACCTCTACGACTACTGCCGCGCGCTCGACAAGGACATCATCGTCAACAACCGCGTCGACACGGGGCGCTCGGGCATGGAGGGCATCACGCGCGAGGGCGACTACCGCGGCGACTACGGGACGCCCGAGCAGCAGATCCCCGCGACGGGCCTTCCCGCGGGCGTCGACTGGGAAACGTGCATGACGATGAACGACACGTGGGGCTGGAAGAAGTCCGACACGAACTGGAAGTCGTCCACCGACCTCGTGCGCAAGCTCGTCGACATCGCGTCGAAGGGCGGCAACTTCCTCCTCAACGTCGGACCGACCGGCGAAGGCGAGATCCCTGCGGCCAGCGTCGAGCGGCTCGCCGCGATGGGCGCGTGGATGAAGGTGAACGCGCGCGCGGTGCACGGCGCGAGGGCGAATCCGTTTCCCGAGCCGCCCGCGTGGGGCCGCGTGACGCGCAGCGTGAACGAGGACGGCAGCGAGCGCCTCAACCTCTGCGTGTTCGACTGGCCTGCGGATGGAAAGCTGCGCCTGAGCGGTCTCCTGAGCGATGTGCGCGCGGTGCAGATCCTCGGGCAGCGCACGCGCAACCTCTGGACCTTCGAGCGCGACGGCGACGCGGTGGTGTTCAACCTTCCGGCCGAGTCCCCGACGGCCGAGCTTGGCGCGATGTGCACCGTCGTGGCGGTCGATCTCGCGGAGCCGCTGGCGGTGGCGGAGCTGCCGGTGATTTCCGCGGCCGACGAGATGTTCGTCGGTGCGCTCGATGTCGCGGTCGGGCAGCGTGGCGACACGAAGGTCACCTACCGCTACACGACCGACGGCAGTGAGCCGACGTCGCTCAGCCTTCCTGCGGGCAAGCCGTTCCGCCTCGGCGCGACCACGACGGTCAAGGCGCGGGGATTCCTCGGCGACCGACCCGTCACGCGCACCATCGTGCGGCGCTTCGAGGCGCTGCGCCCGACGCCGGCGCGTGCTTCGGCGGGCGGCCTCGAGCCTGGCCTCTCGTGCGCGTCGTACGAGGTGCCCGAGTCGATCAAGTCCTGCGCCGAGATCACGACCGCGGGCAAGATGGTGGCGACGTCGATCGTCGCCACGCCCACCGTGGCGCCGAAGCCGCGCGAGGAGTACTTCGGGCTCGTCTTCACGGGCTCCATCGAGGTGCCTGAGACGGGGCTCTACCGGTTCTTCGTCGACTCCGACGACGGCTCGCTGCTGCGGATCGGCGATGTGACGGTGGTCGACAACGACGGACCGCACAGCGCCACCGAGAAGTCGGGCGCCATCGCGCTCGAGAAGGGCGTGCACCCGATCGAGCTCCGCATGTTCGAGGCCGCGGGGCAGGACCTGCTGCGCGTGTCGTGGCTGGGGCCGGGCATGACCAAGAAGGCCGAGGTTCCCGCCTCGGCATGGAAGCGGTCTCCGTGAGGCTCACCACGCTTCGCGCCGATCTCCTCCTGCTCGCGGCCGCCGTCATCTGGGGCTCGGGCTTCGTTGCGCAGCGGCTTGGCAGCGGACACCTCGATGCGTTCGAATTCAACGGCCTGCGCTTCACCTTCGGCACGCTGCTGCTGCTGCCGCTCCTTCGCTTCGCGCCGTGGCCCACGCACGTGACGCGCGAGGCGTCGCGCCGCGCCACCATTCGCGGAGGACTGCTTGCGGGTGCCGTGATGATGCTGGCGGCGAACGCGCAGCAGCACGGGCTGACGAGCACGACCGCATCGAACGGCGCGTTCATCACCAGCCTGTACGTGGTGTTCGTGCCGTTCCTCGCGATCGCATTCAGCCGGAAGCCGCTCGGCTGGGCCGTGTGGCTCGGCGTGGGACTCGCGGGAGCCGGGCTCGTCCTCCTCGGCGTGAATCCCGACTTCACCGTCAATGCGGGCGATCCGTGGGTGCTCGCGTGCGCGGTGCTCTGGGCGGTGCATGTCGTCGTGGTCGGCGCGTTCTCACGCGACGCCGAGCCGATCCGCTTCTCGCTCATCCAGCTGGGAATGACGGGCGTCGCGAGCCTGGTCACCATGTTCGCGCACGACGGGGTGCGGCTCGAGTCGATCGACGCCGCCAAGTGGGCGCTGCTCTATGCCGCGATTCTGCCCGTCGCAGCCGCGTTCACGCTGCAGGTGATCGCGCAGAAGCACGCGCCGCCGACGCACACCGCGCTCATCCTCTCGCTCGAAAGCGTGTTCGGCATGGCGTGCGGCATCATGTTCCTCCACGAGCGGCCGACCGCGCAGCAGTACGCAGGCGCAGCGCTCATGCTCGTGGGCGTGGTCGTGTCGCAGGTGGTGCAGCCCGCAAAGTCGTCGACCGACGATCCCGAGGTCACTTCGAGCGGATCGTGAGCTTGATGGCGCCCGTCGTCGAGCGAAGCTCCGACTGGCCGCTCGCTGCGCCGATCTCGACGGTCTTCGAGTGATCGCCCGCGTGCGGCACGCGTGCACGGCCCGCGCTGTCGCGCACGTCGATGCGGCCGCCGGTCGAGTGCATCTTGACGAGACCATCGAAGTCGGCGCCCACCTCCACGCGCAGCTCGCCCGTGCGTGTCTCGGCCTCGAAGGGCAGGTCGTTGCCGTCGGCGAGCTCGATCGTGAGCGCGCCGTCGGTCGCCACCGCGCGCACTCCACCGCCGATCGCACGCAGCTCGACGGCGCCCGAACCAGAGCTGACATCGATGCTGCCCGCGTGGCTCGCGACGCGCACGTCGCCCTTCTTGGTCGCGATCTTGAGCTTGCCGGTCGTTCCCGTCACGGTGATGTCGCCCGCGACCGCGCGCAGGTTGGTGTCGCCCGCGCTCGGCATGACGATGCGCAGCTTCACGCGGTCTCGCGGCATCGGCTTTCCTGCGAACATCGGCTTGACCACGACGGTCTGGTCGGCCGCGCGCTCGGCGTAGAGCTTGGCGAGCTCGGCACGGCGCGCGACGTCCTTCTGGTCAAGGCCGTCGACCGTGAACTCCGCCTCGATGCGCGGTGCGTCGGCGTTGGCGTCCACGGTGAGCTCGATCGAGCCCGCGCTGATCTCGGCGAGCACGCGGCCCGCCTCGCTCTTCTCCTTCGCGGCTGCGATGTCGGTGGTGCGCGTCACGACCTCGGGCTCGAACTTCTGCGCGTGCGCCGCACGGCCACCGCACAGCACGACGAGGATCGCGGCAAGCGCGCAGGCAAACGAGGACACGGTGGGCTTCATGTGGCGAAGTCTCGCAGAGAAAGGAGTTTCCGACAGTGGTCGCGATCGAGTCACGCGCACCATATGTCTCTTATCGGCTTGTTCGCAACGCGAGTGAAGAGGTTATTCACCTGCGTGAAGTTCTGTCTGGGCGCCGCGCGGGCTGCGCCGAAACAAGGCCCGCCGCAGCATCGGGCCGCGGCAACCGCCAGGAGGATCCTGGCGCGCGACAGGAACCAAGGCTCACCAGACAGCGCCCCGCAGGTGGATGCGCCGGCGCAGGAAAGAACGGACACCATGAACGCCATCCCGAACATCGACCGCGTCTCCGAGCAGCTCTTCTCCTACCTCGTCAGCGGCGAGCGCCGCGCCGCCCGCGAGCTCGTCGACGCGCTGTACAACGCAGGCATCGCGCCCGAGACCGTCGCCAAGGACCTCTTCTGGCCGCTGCTCGACAACATCGCGATCATGTACCGCAAGGACCAGATCACGACGCTCAGCCATCACTACGCGACGCGCATGCTGCGCATGCTGGTCGACCAGGCGCAGGCGCGGTACACGAACAGCTCCTCGCGCAGCAAGCGCATCGCGCTCTTCTGCGGACCGAACGAGACCGAGGAGCTGGCGGGACAGATGGTGGCCGACCTCCTCGAGGCCGACGGCTACGAGGTCACCTTTGCCGGCGGCGGCGTGGCCAACGACGAGATCCGCGAGGAGATCGGCCAGCGCGAGCCCGACGTCCTGCTGCTCTTCGCATCGAGCGCGAAGGATGCGCCGTTCATCCGCGAGCTCATCGACACGATCCGCGAGAACGGCGGCCACCCCGACATGCAGATCGTGGTCGGCGGCGGCATCTTCAACCGCGCGCCCGGGCTCGACGAGGAGATCGGCGCCGACCTTTCGGCCACCTCGCCGCGCGACCTGCTGGAGAAGCTCGTGTCCGACGGCTTCGCCCGCAACGCGCGCTGGACGGCGACGACCAACGCCCGCGCGCGCCGCGTCGCGTAAGCACGCGACAGCGCGTCCGCTCCGAACCCTGTGCGCACCGCGCCGCCCTCGTCCCGGGCGGCGCGGTCGTTTTTGCGGCGGCTCGAGGCGAGGGAGAGTCGTGGGTTCGAGCCTCTCGCAGAGAGCACGGAGAGCGCAGAGGGACGGAAGGGCTATCGAACGGCCCTGCTGTGAAGCGGCATGAAGCCGTTTGCGGAACGTCGCCAGGGTCCGATGTGCTTCCTCCTCCGTGTTCTCAGTGCTCTTTGCGAGAGAAGCCCCTCTGCCGCCCAACTCCGAGCGGGAATTTTTCTCGCGAGCTGAGAGATCCCCTCCTCCCCCGCGGAATGCCTGTGTCGCCACACGTTCCGGCGGCTTCGCAAACCCCCTTACAGAGGAGTCTCCCATGCGTCAGCTCAGCACCATCGTCCTCGGTTCGCTCGCCTCCCTCTCGGTCCTCGGCGCCGCCCACGCGCAGACCTACACCGGCCACAGCGCCGTCGCCGGCGTGACGACCTTCATTCCCGCCGCGAACGACCTCCCGAGCGGCGTCGATCTCCAGACTCTCTGGATCCGCGTGACGACGACGACCGGCGTCTCGATCCCGCTCACGCTCAACGCCGCGCTCACCGCCAACTACATCGGCGGCGGCATGAACATCAACGTCGCGCTGTTCCCGATCTCCGCCACGCAGACCCGCGTCAAGATCTCGAACGCGAGCGCTGCGGGGGCTCCGGGCGTTGCACGCGTCGAGTTCGGCACCGTCAACTCGCGCGCCGGGTTCGACATCGTCAACACCACCGTCCGCACCGCGGGCTCCGGCCTTGGGTTCGCGCCCGTCGCGACCACGCTGGCCGGCCCGAGCGCGTGGATCGCGAACATCCAGTTCACCAACCGCGTGGCCCTCGTCGGCGCGGCCGCGCAGAACGATCTCTACAAGACCATGGCCGTGCGCTTCACCGCACCGATGTTCAACGGCACGTTCGAGTTCGTCGTCGACACCGATCGCATGTACTGATCGAACGCCCGTCCTGATGGCCCTCGTCGATCGCAACGCGCGATCGAGGCCACGCCGTGACACTCCCCAGCGCGGCGTGAGGAGAGCCCCCGGTCGATCGCCCTCGATGATGGCCCTCATCGAACGGCGACGCCGGGGGCTCTTCGCGTTTTCGGGCGCCGCTTTCGCTACGCTGCGCCGCATGTCACAGGACGCTTTCCCCGGCATCGACGCGATCCCCTTCGTCGAGCGCTCCTCGAAGGAGCCCCTCGGTTTCCGCCACTATCGTCCCGACGAGCTCGTCGAGGGCAAGCCCATGCGCGACCAGATGCGCTTCGCGTCGTGCTACTGGCACACGATGCGCAACGGGCTGTCGGATCCGTTCGGCGCCGCCACCGCGCGCACGCCGTGGGACGACGGCAGCGACTCGGTCGACAACTGCCGCCGCCGCGCCGACGCGTTCTTCGAGTTCCTGCGGAAGTGCCGCATCGACTCCTACTGCTTCCACGACCGCGACATCGCACCCGAGCGCGCCACGCTCGCCGAGTCGAACGCCGACCTCGACAAGGTGGTCGAGCACCTCGAGATCCTGCAGCGCGCCAGCGGCAAGAAGCTGCTCTGGGGCACGGCGTGCCTGTTCGCGCATCCGCGCTACATGTCGGGCGCCGCGACCAGCCCTCGCATCGAGGTCTTCGCGCACGCCGCGGCGCAGGTCAAGAAGGCGATCGAGGTCACCCACCGTCTCGGCGGCGAGGGCTATGTCTTCTGGGGCGGCCGCGAGGGCTACACCACGCTCCTCAACACCGACATGAAGCGCGAGCGCGAGCACCTCGCGCATCTCCTGCACATGGCGGTCGACTTCAAGAAGTCGATCGGATTCAAGGGGCAGTTCTACATCGAGCCCAAGCCGCGCGAGCCGAGCGTGCACCAGTACGACTCCGATGCGGCAGCCTGCCTTGCGTTCCTCCGCGAGTTCGGGCTGCTCGCGCACTTCAAGCTCAACATCGAGACAAACCACGCCACGCTCGCCGGGCACACGGTCGAGCACGAGCTTGCCGCGTGCCGCATCGCGGGCGCGCTCGGTTCGGTCGATGCGAACTCGGGCACCGAGCACTGCGGCTGGGATACCGACGAGTTCCCGACCGATCCGCGGCTCACCACCAAGATGATGCTCGAGATCCTCGCTGCGGGCGGCTTCACGACGGGTGGACTGAACTTCGACGCCAAGCGCCGCCGCGAGAGCTTCGAGCCGGTCGACCTCTTCCACGCGCACGTGGCCGGCATGGACGCGTTCGCGCGCGGGCTCAAGGCCGCCGCCGCGATCCGCGCCGACGGACGCATCGCGCAGTTCGTGCGGCAGCGCTACGCGAGCTGGGACTCCGAGCTCGGCCGCCGCATCGAGAACGGCGACGCCACGCTCGAGGAGCTCGAGCGCATCGCGATGACGCAGAAGTCGTGCCCGGTCGAGAGCGGCCGCCAGGAGCTGCTCGAGCACATCCTGCACGAGCACATCTGATGCTGCAGCTCGACGACGCGCGCGCGGTCCTGCACGAGTGGGTGTCGAACCCCGCGCTGCGGCACCACATGGAGTGCGTGGCTGCCTGCATGGGCGCATATGCCGAGGCGGTCGACCCGCCGTCGCGCGACCGATGGGTGCTTGCGGGACTGCTGCACGACCTCGACTGGGAGCGGCACCCGACGCAGGACGAGCATCCGCGGGTTGGCGTGGCGTTCCTGCGCACGCGTGGCGTCGACGAGGAGATCCTGCACGCGATCATGGCGCACGCCCCCTACACGGGAACCGCGCGCGACACCGCGATGGCGCGACATCTCTTCGCCGTCGACGAGCTGGCGGGCTTCATCGTGGCCTGCGCGAAGGTGCGCCCCGACGGGCTCGCGTCGCTCGAGCCGGCGAGCGTTCGCAAGAAGCTCAAGAACCTCGCCTTCGCCGCCGCCGTGTCGCGCGACGACATCGCAACGGGCATTGCCGAACTCGGCGTCGATGAGGATGCGCACATCGCGCGCTGCATCGCGGCCATTCGCGCGATGTAGCCGATCAGCCTCGCGCGTCCGTCCGTCGCGCCACGATCGCGCTTCCGCCGAAGCCGCCTCCCGTCATGCGCGCGCCGAGCGCGCCCCCGCGCATCGCATCCGACACGATGGCGTCGAGCTCGGGTGTCGAGACATCGAAGTCGTCGCGCAACGAGGCGTGGCTCTCGAGAAGCAGCGCGCCGAATCGCGCGAGCTCGCCCGCACGCAACGCCGCGACCGCCTCGTGCACGCGCGCGCACTCCTGGACCACATGCCGCGCGCGCCGTGCGACCGTCGGCGGGAGCGATGCGATCTCATTCCAGCGCTCGCGCGGCAGCTCGGCGAGCAACGGCACGCCGAGGTGGCGCGCGGCTTCCTCGACATCGCGGCGGCGCGCGGCGTATCCACCATCGCGAAGCGCATGCCGCACGCCCGAGTCGACGATCTCGATCGCGAGCACGGCCGGCAGCGCGATCGATTCCCAGCGGAGGGTCGCGCAGTCGAGCAACATCGCTTCGCCCGGCGCTGCGTGCGCCACGCACCACTGGTCCATGATGCCGCACGGAGTTCCCGCGTGCACATGCTCGGCCCGCTGGCACAGGAGCGCGATCTCACGCGGATTCCATGACACGCCTGCAATCTCGAGTGCGGCGCGCGCGATCGCGACCTCGAGCGCGGCGCTCGACGAAAGGCCCGCCCCAATCGGAACATCGCTCGCAACCGCCACGCGCAGCGGCGGAACAGCCACGCCCGCGCCGCGCAGTTCCGCAAGCACACCGCGGGCGTAGCGCATCCAGTCGCCGTCGCCGGTCCACTCGCTTGCGAAGCTGTCCTCCGACGCGGCGCGCGACACCGCCGCGAACGTCGATGCATGGAGCGCCATGGGCAGCACGGGGCCACCTGCGTAGTCGACATGGTCACCGATGAGATTCACGCGCCCTGGCGCCTGCGCGACGCACGCTGGGTCGCCGCCGAACGCGACCGCGTGGAGCGCGCGTGCACGTGCCCTCGCGCTCACTTCACGCCCAGCCACACGCCTTCGAGGAGCTTGCGCACCGTGTCGAGGCGCTCGTTGCCCGCGATCGCGGCGAGACCTTCCTCGACCATCGCGCGATCGGCGGTCTGGTGCCCGATGTACGCGAGGATCAGGCCGTAGCCCGCCACGTCGTCGCCGCGCTTGATGCGCTCGCGCATGACGGCCACCGCCGTGGCCAGCCGTTCGGGCGCGGGAAGCAGCGCACGGTCGTACTTGGCGTCGATCAGCTCTGGGAACGCCTCGAAGAGGTTGCGCAGCGTGAGCGACGCGCTGAGGTAGAGCCCCGCACCGAGCTGCGCGTGCGCGATGCCCGCCTCCGCCAGTGGATTGTCGGATGCGAGCGCCTGCGCCTGCTCGAAGCGACGCTCGGCGCGGAAGTAGTCGCCCGCGCGCAGCGCCGCCTCGCCCTGCTTGGCGAGCTCGTCGACGCGCCGGCGGTCGTCGCGGCTGAGCGAGTCGATCGTGCGGCCATGCCGCAGGATGCGCGCAGCCTCATCCACCGAGATGATGGCTCCGCGTTCCTTGATGCGTGCGGCCTCGCGGTCGGCTTCGCCGCTGCGCGGCGTGCCGTCGGGCGAGATCAGCGAGCTGGTGGAATCGGTCTTGCCGTCGCCCGTCGCGGGCTTGGCGGCGTCGGTCTCCGTCGTGCCCGGGCGCTGCGGGCGCGTCGGCGCCGGCGTGATCGACTCGCGCACCCGCTCGAGCGGCGACATCGGCGACTCGACGCCCGGCTGCTCGCTCGGCTTCGCGGCGGCGCCACCGGCGGCCTCGGCCGACTTGTTCACCGCGTCGACGATGTCGAGGTACGACTGCGGCAGCACCTTGTTGCCCTCGACCCGAAGGCGATCAGCCTCCGACTGCGGACGCATCCGGAGGTCGACGCGCCGCGGATCGGGCACATCGAGTGCCGAGGCCGCGCGCACGCGCTGGTAGTCGTCCATCGTCGTCAGGCCCGCGGCCATGTCCTGCCGGGCGCGCGCGCGCTCGTACACGCCGACGCCCGCCCGCGCGAGCGGATCGCGGAGATTCTCGATCTGCAGGCCGCGCAGGGGAGAGATGATGTAGCGAACCAGCTCGCCCGTCTGCGTGGTCGTGCTGATGATCGTGCGGTCACCGCCGATGTCGTAGTTGCCGCGGGCAAAGCTCATCTGCGCGTTGGCGCGGTCAAGCCGCAGGCGGCTGTCGGTCTGCTCGCGCGCGGCGCGCTCGTTGGCCGCGCTCAGCGGAGTGCTCTCGCGGCGGTACTCGAAGACGCCGAGTCCCTGCGCCACCAGGAAACGATCGCGCGACACGGCAGACGCGCTGAACGCGGGGTTCGAGAAGGCGCTGTCGGCACGGAAGGCGTAGTTGTCGTCGGAACCCGTGCGGCCGCGGAAGTCGGTGTCGGCGGTGTACCCGACGGAG
>Ga0078894_10004969_pt1 | contig 10214 bp, 3 predicted proteins | sample LauGreSu1BDMLBSD_2_FD_67506 | JGI IMG/M metagenome (GOLD analysis project Ga0078894, IMG submission 67506) | Freshwater lake microbial communities from Lake Michigan, USA - Su13.BD.MLB.SD (version 4) (version 4) | ecosystem: Environmental > Aquatic > Freshwater > Lake | place: Lake Michigan, USA...
AGCCTCGCCACTGACACCAGTAGGTCCCCTTTCACCAGTAAACCCAATCGCACCAGTCTCACCTTTAGGTCCAGTGATACCAGCCTCGCCACTGACACCAGTAGGTCCCCTTTCGCCAGTGAACCCAATCGCACCAGTCTCGCCTTTAGGGCCAGTTATGCCAATTTCACCTTGCACGCCGGTAGGCCCCCTTTCACCAGTGAACCCAATCGCACCAGTTTCACCCTTAGGGCCTGTTAACCCAATAGAACCTTGTGCACCACTAGGACCTATAGAACCTGTATAACCTATTTCCCCTGTGTTTCCCCTTGGACCAGTAAAACCAACTTCTCCTGATGCCCCAGTAATATTTACATACCATAAACTATATGTTACTGTTTCAGTTGAAGAAGGTGTAAGTGTAACACCATTAATAACTACATTTGTAATATATATTGTAATATTACCACTATTAACATCATAACTAATAATATTTCCAACTAAATAATTTGAACCATTATATGCAAATAAAATTGTTTGGCCTGGTGTATATGATAAATTTGTATCTATTACATATGTTTGATTTGTCTGTAAAAGTGAGCTAGATAATGTTATTGAACTATTATAAATTGTAGAAAATCTAGCGCCATTGAATCCTGTTGGTCCTTGAACACCTTGTATCCCTTGTATTCCTTGATCTCCTTTTGGCCCTTGTATTCCTTGTATCCCCTGAGGTCCTTGATCCCCTTGATCTCCTTTTAGCCCTTGTATTCCTTGTATTCCTTGTATTCCTTGTATCCCCTGAGGTCCTTGATCCCCTTGATCTCCTTTTAGCCCTTGTATTCCTTGTATCCCTTGTATTCCTTGTGGTCCTCGTTCTCCTGTTGGTCCTGGTGGTCCTGGTGGTCCCTGTAGTCCCTGTGGTCCTGTGTCACCTCTAAAGCCTGTAACACCTCTTTTAATATAAAGAAAACCTTCAATATCAAGATTTCCTGGTATATATACATTTGGATAATTACCACTGTTATCCAATCCTCCTAAAACAATTGTATTATCTCTATCTACTTTTGAATTGAAACCAATTGCTGTAGAAAAACTAACATTACCACTAGTATCACTATTAGCTCCTAATAAAGTATTACTATTGCCACTTGTTGTATAACCTGACAAAGAACCTATTGCTGTATTATTTGTTCCAGTAATATTATTATACAATGATTGAACACCTAAACCTGTATTATAAGATCCTGTTATGTTATACTCCAATGAATTTGAACCTACAGATGTATTACCATCACCTTCTGTATTAAAACATAATGATGCTGTCCCTAAAGCGGTATTATAACTTCCAGTAGTATTTGTTAATAAAGAGTTACTCCCTAAAGATGAGTTACTTATACCAGATACATTATTATATCCTGAATATGCACCAACAGCAGTATTATTCGACGCATCTAGATTAAAACCAAGTGCTAATGTTCCAAATGCAGAGTTATTTATTCCTTCATTTTTACTTAAAGAAGAACTACCATAATTTGTATTTCCACTCATATATGTTAAAAATATAAATTAAATTATTTTTTTAAAAACATTTTTTATTATTTAGCAATCTAGTTAAAAGTAATATTATTTTTGTTTTACTTTTTATACTAATAGAATATATGGGAAAGCATAATATATTTTTTTATATATTCATAATATTTATTCTATTTTTCTGTTTAATCATATATTATCAATCAGATGCTTACAACCTAAAATGTATTATTGCTTCAAAAGATGGTAATAGATATTGTGTTAGAGAAAGAGAAAAATTAGAATTAGCAGCAAATCTTTTAGCAAGTGTTACGCAAAAAATGAAAGATATGGTTGCTTATATGAAAGAAAAACATCCTGATGATCCACGTTCTATTCGTCTTGCGGAAGGTTTTAATCCACAAAAAGTAAGTGAAACATTACCTACCAGCGAATTAACAGCTTATAGCGAAAATAAAGGCGAAAAAATTGCGTTTTGTTTAAATACTACAAAAGAAGGTAACAGGTTGATAGATATAAATACACTAACCTTTGTAGCTTTACATGAATTATCACATATAATGACGGAATCCATCGGTCATAAACAAGAATTCTGGGAAAATTTCAAATTTTTACTTATAAACGCCAAAGCCGCTGGTATTTATGATCCAATTGATTACAAAAAAAATCCACAAGAATACTGTGGTATGAAAATTAACGACAATCCATATTACGATTTAGTTTAGAAATTATATTTTAATTTAATATCTTTGTAAATATTCAATTAAAAATAATAGTAACTTTATATATATGTCAAAGGCAATAAAAGAAACAATATTAGATGCAAACCAGCAACAAAATACTTTAGATGATAATCCAATATACAAAGTAAACTATATGGTAAATGGTTCAGTTGATACTATATATATATTTAATGGTTCAAAAGATAAAACCAAAAATATGAATGAAGAAAATTTATTTAAGAATCTATTAAGTGATGAAGAAAATGAAAAAAGAAAAAATAATACGTTAAAAGTTAAATTTACAGAACAACAAATTCATCCAGATGACACTATTGGAACCATTAAGATTAAAATACTTATTGAATTGAAAAAAGACATTTCTATAGATGAAATTTACTTGTATTGTCAAAAAATAGAAACACTCAATTCTGTTTCTGCTTATCAATCATTGACACAAAACAAGAAGATTGACCTTACTAAAATACGTTTAGATCAATTTATTTCAAATATCGTAAGTGATGAAACAGGACAACCTTTGAAGCCACCTACAGACAAAGCCATTTATTATTTTGACGATATTTTGGATTTAAAGTTAGACGATAAAAAATATATTGTAAATACTGTATTAGGTCAAAAATTCTTTATTGTAGAGAATGAGTATCCATTTGTTTGCGATCCTTATGATGTAAAAGGTTACGATTCATTCTTTGAAAAAACTGCTCGTAAATCAGTGTCTACTTTAAATAGTCATCTTCTTTTGAATAGTGGCAAAATAATTGACAATAATATTTATTTATGCTTATCAGAGGATGTTCTAAAATATATTTCGTCTAAGGAAATAAACGAAGAGACCACAGTGAAAATATATTATCCTTTTTTACATAATAAAAATATAAATGATTTGGAAGATTTGAACTCGTCTAGAGAAAAATTAATGGCTAACGATAAAAAAATAATTAATAACAAAACACTAGATAATTTTAAGACAATAGATATGTTTTATGATGTTTGTTCATTAAGAAAAACAAATCTTAATTATGAAAGAAATGGTATAAAATTTATAAAGGCTACTTTAAAACCAGAATTTGACGTGAAAATACCATTAGAGATCATTTTTAAAATAATACACGCAACTGATAAAAATCCATTGATCAAATATAATCCTTCCTCTAGACAAGAAAACATATATAGGCTTTATACAGATAGAATTTCAACAGATGGAAGAAAAATACCTTACCTTAAGAAAGCCATTATTTTTAGATTGATGAGAAATATTGCGAAAAATAAATCTGTTTCTGTTTATATTGAAACAAGCGATGATAATATTATAAACTCATTAACATGTGAATTTGATGAAAATGGATATATTACAATCAATGGTGAATTTAAACTTCCATTAAGTGAAAATGAAATAAATAATATTTTTAAAGAAGCTATAAATCCAATTATTGATGAAATCAAAAACTTTTTAGAACAAAGTGGTTACAAACTAAAGACATTTAACAGTTTAAAAGATGATAATGTTGAGATTAATCAATTAACATATGAAAGTCAAATAATCATTTCAAAACCATTAAATATTGAAAATTACAAAGGTTGTATTTCAGCTATATTTACAAATGAATCTAGTGAATTTAAATCTGGTATTCATTTACGTTTCAAAAAAGTATCTAATTTCAGTAAAGTAACTAGTCAAGAAGCATTTATTCTCGAAAAGAGTAGTCAAGGTTATAGAGGAAATGAAATAATTGAACTACTTTTGGAAAATTTTCCTGAAGATTTAGATCGTAACCAAGCCGAAGAATTAGTTAAAAAAGTTGCAAATGAAATACAAGTAGAAAGAGGTGTAAGAAGAACAGATATCAAAATAAAAGAAAATCCTGGGTTCAAAACTACTATTACTATTAACCAAGAATCTGGATTAGCTACTATTGTGGTTGAAAACATTAATGATATTAACTACTTACTTACAATACCAAAATATATTGATACTATGGTAAGATTAACACAGGATAAATCTAGCACAAAATTTCCTGTAAAAGAAATTAATTCTTTATGTTCAAGTGGTGAAAAAATAGATATTGTTGTTCCTGATATAATTTCATCGAGTGAAACTTATGCTAGTGAAAGTGAAATTCCTGTTATAGAAGATGAGGATGAAGGTGTAGAATATGAAAAATATACAGCCCAACCTTTTGGGGTAGATAAACCAAAAGGAGTGTTTAGTTTATTTTATGATGAAGAAGACGAGGATGAAGAAATAGAAAGTGAAAAAGATTTAGAAGGTGGTCAAAATGATGATAGTGGTTCATCCGTGCCAAGTGATATAAGTTCTATCCCTAAAAGCGAATCAAGCGAGCCTTCTGTTTCAAGTGAAAAACAATTAGATTCACCGATTGAAAAATTAGAATCTTTTGATGTATTAGATTCACCAGAAAAAAGTATTACAAGCGAGCCTTCAATATCTAGTCCAGTAGAATTATCATCTATAGAAGAACATGAGGAAGAGGAAGAAGAAGAGGAACCTGAAGAAAAAGAAGAGGAACCTGAAGAAAAAGAAGAGGAACCTGAAGAAAAAGAAGAGGAACCTGAAGAAAAAGAAGAGGAACTAAAAGAAGAAGATGAAGAGAAAGAGGAAGAAGATGAAGAGAAAGAGGAAGAAGATGAAGAGAAAGAGGAAGAAAAAGAAGAAGAGGAAGAAAAAGAAGAAGAAGAAGAAGAAGATGAACCTGAAGAAGAGGAGGAAGAAAAAGAAGATGAACCTGAAGAAGAGGAGAATATTAAAAATATTGATGGAATGAAAATAAATAAACCTTATTATTTTCAAACTCTAATTGAGAAAAAAGATCCTGTATTAATTTTAAAGGAAGATACACCACAATATAACGCATATTCTAGAACTTGTAGTTCTGATACAAGAAGACAACCTGTAATATTAACCGATACACAATTGGAAAAAATCAATAAACAGCATAAGGGTTTTCTAAGAGATGAAGATGTTATAAAATACGGTTCTAATCCTAAAAACAAATTCAACTACATTTGCCCACGTTATTGGTGTTTAAAAAACAATACAATTGTAGATCCAAAAGATTTAAAAGAAGTAACTGGTAAAGACGGTAAAAAAGAATTAGTTCATCCTACTTGTGGAAAAGTATTACCTCGTAAAGAGAAAAAGGTTAAACCTGGATACTATATATATGAATTTTATGGCGAAAAAGATAATAAACGTTTTCCTGGTTTTCAAACAGATAAACATCCAGATGGTTATTGTTTACCATGCTGTTTTGATAAATACAACACTGAAGGTAGAATAAAAGCAAAAGAACGTTGTTACCAAGACAAAAAACAACCAGAAAAACCTGCTAATGAGCCAGAAAAAGAAGCCGAAGAAGACGAATATATTAAAGGTCCTGATAAATTCCCACTAGAACCAGGACGTTGGGGTTACTTACCAGCCGAAATCCAAAAAATGTTACACGAAGTAAATGCAGATTGTCAAATTAGCAAAACAAATACAAATATAAAGCCTGACCATCCTTGTTTATTACGTCATGGCATCGAAGTAAATAATAAACAATCTTTTATTGCTTGTATATCAGATATTATATTTTTCGGTAAAAAATTAAAAGACGAAGAAAATAAAGGCGAAACTAAAATAGCAAAGATTTTATCTGTAAAAGAAATGAGAGAAAGAATTATCAAATCGATTAATATAGATTCATTTATAAAATTTCAAAATGGTAATCTTGTAATGGATTTTCATAATCCAAAATTAAAAGTTGATATTAATAAATATAGCAATACAAAATTATTTTCAAAATTAAATATGAGTAATTCAATAGATAAAGAATATTATACCAAAGTAGTAAGCGCTTTTGAGAATTTCAACAAATTTTTGAATGACGATGATGCTATTATTGACCACACATATTTATGGGATATAATTTCTATGCCAAACAAATATTTATTCCCAACAGGTGTAAATTTGGTGATATTCCAATTGCCAAACGATGATATCACAAACAACGTTCAACTTCTTTGTCCAACAAACCATTACTCCAATGAATTTTATGAAGCCAGAAAACCCACTATTATTTTAATGAAAGAAGAAGGTTATTATGAACCTATTTATTCCTATACAAATACAAGTAATAACAAATTATTTATTGCCAAAGAATTCAAAGAGTATGATCCACAATTATCGAAGACTATGCGTGCTGTTCTAAAAGAAATTATTAAACCATTCTTTAACGCTATATGTCGTCCATTAGATAGTATGCCAAATATTTACAAAGCTAAACGTCCTTTATTGCTTTATAACCTTGTTCAAAAATTGGATAAATATGAATACAAAACATTGAAGCTAGTTTTAAATTTCAATAGTAAAGTGATTGGGGTTTTAGCAGAGGAACCAGGAACTATAGAGAGAAAATGTTTTGTGCCATGTTATCCTTCCGCATTAGACAGTGACTTGAAAAAGGATTTGGATTTCGTATTTATGACAGATTTAAGTTTATGGAATACATATGATAATACAATTATGTTTTTAAATAAACTAGAAAAAAGAAGTAAAAAGAGAAAGGATGCTGCTGATATACCTTGCAAACCTGCGTTTAAAATAGTAGAGGATGAACATGTTGTTGGAATATTAACTGAGACAAATCAATTTATACAAATATCAAAACCAATACGTGAAACAGACATTGATAGCAATCTAGACATACCATCTATTAAAAACGATAATTATCTAGTGAAAAATAAAAATAATTCTACTATTTCTAGTGATGTAATAGTTACAACATCAACTGAAGTAGATGAAGAACGTGTTGATTATATAAAAAAAATAAAATTAGAAACAAGTTTTTATAATGTTTTTAGGAATACAATTCGTATTTTAATAAATGATTACGAAAATGTAAAGATTAGAGATAGAATTGAAAATGAAATGACAAAAGAATACATTATATATAGTGAAAAATTGAGTAATATACGTAAATTATTGAAAGATCTTGTCAAAAATAAGATTCAATTTATTGGAGATGATAATTATTACAAACTAATAAATGAAGTGTCTACATGTATTGTTAAGAATGGCGATAAATGTAAAGCATCACCTAATTTATGTGCTGTCACTGAAAATGGTGATTGTAATTTAATTTTACCTGAAAAAAATTTAATAACAGGCAAAGAAAACGAAACTATTTATTACAGTAGAATGGCAGATGAGTTAATTAGATATAATCGTATTAAATCATTTATGCTTCAGCCACAATCATTTTTATCATTTGGTAATGTTGGTTATAATTTAAGAGATAACGAAATTATTATGATACAATCATTAATAACACAAGAATATTTTGAAACATTAGTTCCAATGGTAGAAAATAAATATGCGAGATACAATTCTTATGATGAAGTGGAACCTATTATTACACAAGTTTATGATAATAAAATTCCATCATTAGACCACGCTATTGGTAGAAAGAATGAGCTTACTTGTGAGAAAGTTGTAAAAGATAAAATTATTTCAAGTATATGGAAAAATTGTTTCCCACCAGATTATAAAGAAGTAGAATATAGTAAAACAAATTTCTGCACATTTAACTTTATAATAGACATTATAGAGAGAAAAACAAATGAAAAACTAAGTATGAATCAATTGAAAAATGTTCTATATGAGGAATATAAAAAGCATTTGGAAAAACACAAAGATAAAATTGTAGATATATTGATTATTGAAGGTAAGAAAACATTGGGTGATCAAGTTCATGGTGAAATCCTTTCCTTTTCTAGTTTTATTTATACAGATAATTATTTCCTTACTTTATTTGATTTATGGTTGCTAGTTCAAAAATATAAAATCCCTACTATTTTTATTAGTCAAAAATTCATTTTACAGACCGATTATGAAAAACACTCGTTTCACGGTTATGGTGATGAACATGATAAATTTGTTTTTATAGTTGTTCCTGGTTTTCGAGCGGAAAATGTCCCTAACTTTAAATATATTCAAGATGACAATGGCGGTATATTTATTTCTCTCAAGAAAGTAAGTGAAGATTGTCTTGATAAAATAAAGGATACTATAAAGGCCGAGGTTTCCATTGAAGAATATTTGGATAATTTTGTGAAACCATTAAAAACAAAATATGAAAGAAAAAAACCTGGGAGACTTCTAGTTGAAAGCGATAGTGAAGAAAAAGTAGAGAAACCAAAAAAGAAAAAATTGGTTATTGAGGAAACTACTCCAGTAACTAATGAAGAATTTGTATTACAAAGAAAAAATAATGTATCAAAGAAGAGGGTTGAATTGAAAGGTAATACAAGAACGAAAAAAAATGTAAAAAAGAACAATTTATTAGTTATGGAAAGCTCTAAAAGTATATAGGTAGGTATATTATTTATTACATTAATTAAATTATCTATTAAATTAATTAAATTATCTATTAAATTAATTAATTTATCTAGGAAATTTCAACTTAATGAGTTATCGTCTTTACTTTCTTCATAATATTCTTCCTCATCTTCATCATCTTCATCATCTTCATCATCTTCCTCATCTTCATCATCTTCATCATCTTCAACCTCTTCTTCATCTTCAACCTCTTCTTCATCTTCAACCTCTTCTTCATCTTCAACCTCTTCTTCATCTTCTTGAGTATCTTCTTGAGTATCTTCTTCATCTTCAACCTCTCCTTCTTCTTCGGTATCTTCTAATTCAGGAGTATCATCATTTTCATAATTAAAATTAAAATTATACATAGTGCTTCTAAATGGAGTTGTTCGTAGTCTTATACCTCTATCATTATAATAATTATATTCTTGAAAATCTAAATGGTCTTTTAAAAATTCCATATTTTGTATTTCTATATTATTAAACTTAATATGATTTTCATCAAATTCTACAATTTTTTTGTAGATCTTCATTTTAAAATTTTTGGTTTGTTTTAATAAAATCTTATATCGCTTACGACCAAAACGTGGGTTAAAATTTTTAAACCTATCTAACGATTTGATAAGAATATGCAGGGCTTCTCTCTTCTTATGTGGTAAAAATGTATAGGACGATTTACAATATATTAATAAATACGGTCTCATTATTTTAATTAATGTATTTTTTGGAAAATCTTTATCAATATTAATCCCCTTTTTAATTTTTTTTTTATCATTAAAAATATCATCATCGTCCTCATCATAATATTCATTATAAAAACTTATCATATTATTAATCTCATCTATTAAAATATTCGATGGGGATTTATAAACAAAATTATTGATAGCATATTCTCTTAATAAATATTCATAATTATTTTTGAAACATGTTAGATTGAAATCACTATAAAAAAATTTGGTGAATAATTCTGCATTATAATAAGTTTTATATTTTATAAATAAATAAATATTATAAAGTGTTGATTTATTCAAAGGCAAGTTGTTGTAAGGATTTTTTATAGACAAAGGTTCAGCAAAAAAAGAGTGGGCGTTTGATAATGCGGCATTTGAAATACTAATAATATCATTAATATGAAATAAATATTTAGAATTATTATGAAATAAACATATCACATTTTTTTCATCTATATTTAATTTGTTTAAACACATATCTGTATCTACTACAATTTTCGCTTTCTTATATTTATAATTCCAAGCAAAACGATTTAGGCAATTATATAATTTCTGGATTTTACAAAAGTAAAAAAGAAAATTTTGGATTGTATCTTTTAAAAATGGACTTTTTAAACAATCCGCGAAAAATTTGAATTTTTGTTTTATACTTATTGTTTCATTTAAAATCAATCCATAAAATATAATTTTTATAGTTCCTTCAATATTATCTGTTTTTTTATAGTTAAATGAAAATATATTTTCTTCTGTATTTAATATTTTTTTTGCTATCAATACAAATGCAGACATTTTATTAATTAATATATTATATTTAATATATTTATAATATATTAAGTTTATTTTACATTTTTA
>Ga0078894_10004970_pt1 | contig 10212 bp, 2 predicted proteins | sample LauGreSu1BDMLBSD_2_FD_67506 | JGI IMG/M metagenome (GOLD analysis project Ga0078894, IMG submission 67506) | Freshwater lake microbial communities from Lake Michigan, USA - Su13.BD.MLB.SD (version 4) (version 4) | ecosystem: Environmental > Aquatic > Freshwater > Lake | place: Lake Michigan, USA...
GCTTTTGGCAGCGCAGCGTTTGCGGTGGCTTGCGCAGCAGCAGCTGAATCGTATGCAGCTTTTACAGCTGTGGGCGTCGCAGCAAGAGTGCTGTTGGTGAGGCTGGGATTGTCCGAAAGCTGAACGATGCCAGGGCGCAGAGTGGTTGCGGTCTTGGCTGCGAGGGTTACGGGTGTGATTGCCTTGGTGGCTTCTGTTCCGGCGATAACTTCCGCTGGGGTTGCCAGGAGCACACCACCCTTCTGGGTCTGGGTGGCGGAAGTCAGCGAGAGAGCACCGCCGACAATGTCTAAACCGCCGCCGGAAACAACGCTAACTCCACCGAGTTGAGAAGTTGTGGCTGCCTGAAGGCTGAGGGTTACAGTGCCAGTAGTACCTCCACCTTGGAGTCCATTACCTGCAATAACTCCCGAGATAGTTCCGGTGCTCTGGGGAAGTGCCGACAGCGTACCATCAGGGGCAATCAAGAGGTTGGCGCCAACCTTAATACCACCCAGGGAGGCATTGGTTGCTGGAGCAAGGGCGATGGTGCCGGTTACCGTGATGGGACCGCCCGTGAGACCCGCGCCTACGTTAACCTGAGAGACGGTTCCGCCAAGAGCGGAGGCAACCAGCAGCGTGCCATCCTGTGTAACCGAGAGACCGGTACCGAGGACGAAGTTGCCCTGAGGGGTACTAACGCTATAAGATGGTGTAGAATAAAAGGGTCCGTTAGGGATTGGGGTAATCAGGGACATAACACTCTAACTTTAGGGCAGCCTCGTAAACTGGTTTTACCCGTTGCCTATGGGTTACGCCCCGACAGGGACAATAGTTGTGATTACGGACGGAATACTCGGACCTGCGAAAGGAGTGATGGCCGCGAGCTTCAAGTGGATATCGTCAGCTGCCCACATTAACTGCACGTTGTCCCCTGCATTCATTTGAACCAACAAGTTTAATGCAGCAAATTCGGCTTCGTTTGTATTCTTAACGGAGAACTGTGTATTAGTAGCAGGAACATTGATACCATTTTTTCTCAACCAGATTTCTATATTCCCGCCTCCCCCCGTGGTGACAATCAATTGCATCGAGAACTGCAAATTGTAAACTCCCGTCACTCCCGCTGTAATTTGAGAGTTGCCCACGAGAGAGAAGTTGTTTGTGAGTCCTGTAGTGTTGTATGTTACAGGTTGCCCCACATTGAGTGTGATGACCGTTTGATCGACCGTGCTTGAGAACTCTCCGTAGTTTGGGGCGGCAGCTGGAGGTGCAGCAGCAGTCGCCCAATACAAGCCGCCCAAGCAAGTAGTGCAGGCTGTCAATACTTGGCCATTGGATCCCACCGGCAATGTGTAAACCGTGGAGGGTGCCACTGCTGTCAGTAAGTCACCTTTGGCCACAAAGCAGGATTTGGGTACGGCCTGAATTGCTATATCATAGGTGGTCTTGAGCGCACAAGAAGTTGCGGCAGTGGTTGAGACCCCGCTGGAAAGGGAATCCGAAAGTAAAACCGCTCCGCAGGCAGTGGTTGAAGCTGGAGATATACCGAGCGTGGGAGTAGTACCACCGGTACTTGTTAGCGGGGAAACAACGGTAATTGAGCCAAGAGCAGTGCCGGGGAGAGCATTTGTGATCCGACCCTGAGCATCTACAGTGATCGTCGGATTTGCATAGGTGTTTGGAGTTACCGTGGTATTTGCAAGGGCAATTGTGCCGGAGGTTGTAATGGGGCCACCGGTGAGGCCCGTCCCGGTGAGAATTCCGGTGACAGTTCCGTTGCAAGTATTATTAATTGTATATGATCCGCCTGAGCCCGAGAGTGAGATACCAGACCCCGCTGTAAGAGCGGTCACCCCCGTGTTGCAAACAGTGACGTTACCCGTGTTACCACTGACGGAAATTCCGGGACCTGCAAAGACCCCGGACACAGCGCCACCACCCCCACCGGAGGAACAAATGTATGCCGTTATATTATCTACGCAAAGACCCGCACCTACAGTCAGAGGGAGGTAGGGTCCGCAAATGTACCACCGAAGTGGGGAGGAAAAAGGGTTGTTTGGAATTGGGTCGCTGTAGGGGGGCGGGGTCGGCAACGCCATTTTACACAGTCACTCGATAAGTGGTTTTACCCGGTTGCCTTGCATCAGGGGGTGAAGAAGGTAAAGTCCAATTTGATGCTGTGGTTGTAGGCTCCACCGATTGAGTAATAGCCTGCGTTCCAGAAGTCAGTGTTGGGAGCGACGAGCATGACTCGATATCTTGTTGCGTCGTAAGGGAAAATCGCTGATTGTTGGTACGTAGACGCGCCAGGTTGGCTGGCCCTGGCGTACCCTCCAGCTAAGCCGTAGAACATCCAGCTTTGGCCGTCGTCAGGGACGGCTGTATACGGTTTCTGGAAAGCTGTTGAAAAGTCAAACTGCAAACCGCCAGGAAGCGTGAGCAAGTAGTAACCGCTTCCGTTAGTGCCATTTGTCCATAGAGCGGCCACTTGAACTTGCCATTCTTTGGTTCCGACTTGACGATAGCGAACCTCATTATACAGGGAGGCCGTAATGGTTGGGGGAGTGCCTGTCGCACCAAGACCAACACTCTGGAGGGTGCCAGCAGCGATCCAGGGGCTGGAGCTAAGCCCACCTGTCTGCCACTGTACGCCCTCGGCGCAGGCAGAGTTGGTCATCAGATACAGATTATTTACGCCGGGGGGCAACGCGACCGGCGTGTTTGGCGCACTGGCTGTAACGATTGTACCTTTGCTTACGAGGGTGGAGCAAGGGATACCGCATGCGGAGGGATTTGGCGGAGCGATGGTCGTGGCCCACTTGATGCAAGGAAGCAGAGCTACGTTTGTGGGGCGAGTTTCCGTGGCACCGGTGAAGTCCGAGAAGCCAGCGGAGCGAACCGAGCCTCCTGCGGGCGAAGGGTAACCAGCCCCAGCAGGGCAAGCGTTATTGGGGAAGGCCCACTCGGGTCTTCCAGCTCCGCCAGCGACAACTTGCACTTGGTGGCAGTGAGACTGGAAGGCGCTTCCCTGCAAGGTGCCGAATGCACGGCCCGGATCAATGCCACGAGCGGTGCCGCCTGCAGAGTCCCAACCACGCAGGAATACACCGCGAAGGTCAGGCAGGTTGAAGGTTGTGGAGCCATCGCCAGCGCCATAGGTGGTACCAACCACAGCAAACAATGCGGCATAACCAGTGCGGCTTATGGCGGAGCCATCGGCGACGATCCAGCCTGCGGGAGCACTTGAGGCAGAGAACCAGTTGATTGCGCCAACCGGGGTGTCGCCACAGATTTGTGACGGGGCGACTTGGGACTGAGCGAGAATAGCGCTGAAGTGGGTGTTGTTTGATTGTAAAGTGCTCGTTCCATCCGCTCTTTCACTGGACACAATCACACACAAGGCATCCGTAGACCCGTTCATGTAGGTCAACGCCGAAACTGAGTCTACAACTGATCCAAAACTACCCTGTGTAGCAATGTTCACCCCGTTGCGTCTGATAGCCACGGCCGATTCGAAAGACGAGCCGGCAAAATCCCTTGCGCCGGCGACGATTTGATAAAAACCTGGGACAGTGGGTTGAAAGACACCAGTTGTAGCATTGTACCAACCCGTGTTGTCGCAAACTGAGTTGTTGTAACAAATGACGACGGAAGTGTAAGGCGTTGAAGGTCTAGTGTAGGTGTAACTGGCGTTGCGAATGACCGGATAAAGATTGACAATACCTGTCGGAGCAGCCCAGGCCAAGCCAGTTGAGCAAGCAGCACAAGCAGTAAGAACTTGACCGTCTGTACCCACAGGCAACGCAGTCGGGGTACTCGCTGCGGTTCCCGATACCAGAGCACCTTTGGCTGTGATACAAGAGCAAGGGATGAAGCCACCCGCGATCCATTCAAGGCCAGCCGCACAGGCAGAGTTTGCGGACAGGATTTGCCCATTTGTGCCGACAGTCAAAGCCGTTGGAGTATTAGCAGCTGTACCCGTGATGATCGCCCCTTTACCTGCAACGCAAGCACAAGGAATAGAGGGAGTTGCCGCTGGAGCCCAGGTCAAACCAGTTGGGCACGATCCACAAACAGTGAGAACTTCTCCTTCCGCACCAACCGCAAGAGCCACGGGGGTGTTAGCAGCAGTTCCAGATACAAGGGAACCCTTGGCAGTGATGCAAGCGCAGGGGATGGACGGAGTTGCAGCGGCAGCCCAGGTCAAGCCAGTGGTGCACGCAGCACAGGCAGTCAAAACTTGTCCGTCTGTACCAACCGTCAACGCTGCGGGGGTATTGGCAGCGGTTCCAGAAACAAGGGCCCCTTTCCCAGTAACGCAAGCGCAGGGGATAGCAGGAGCCGCAGTCGAGGACCAGCAGAGTCCGGTTGCTGATGTAGAGCAAGCAGTAAGAACCTGACCGTCGGTGCCTACGGGGAGAGCTATCGGGGTGTTAGCGGCTGTAGCTGAAAGGAGATCACCCTTTGTGACGTATCCGGACAAAGGGACGTAAGCCGAAGCTGCTGCTGCGGGAGTAAGTGCGGTTGTAGCGTCTGTGCCTGCCTGTGCGAGTGCATTCGTGGAGAGGCAAACAATGCCCGCAGTGGTTGTTGTGGCCGGGGGAGCATCGAAGCCAACATTGAGAAACTGCCAGGAGTAAACTCCAACGGAAACTTCAGAGGCCAAGAACCAGTCGCCGTCTCCAGCCGTTGTGGCTGAACCACTGGGAGGGGTGAAGGTTCCAGGAGTGGTTACAATAACGTAAGTGTTTACGGTTGTAGCATCTGCAGCGGGGAGAACCGAGCCAACAGTATATCCCGCACCCGTTCCTACAGAAGTTACCGAGGCAACGAATCCGGTACTAGCATCAATGGTACCTGCAAAGTCGATGCCAGGTGTGGTCAGTAACGTGCTAATCTGATTTTGCAGAACTTGCCCCTGAGCTGCTGTTAGGGCTAGAGTCGTAGAGTTACTATCGACACCATCATACAATTGAACGACACCTGACGCGGTCGTTGAACCAGCGTCAACCCCGATAACCGGTGCAAGTGCAGTACCTGTGACAGTAACCGGTGCGGTGCCCGTGATGACGGGGTTCGGAGGTAAGGCAGCAATCTGGCCTGCAAGGGCTGTACCTTGGGCAGCAGTCAGAGCGAGAGAAGTAGAGGTACTTGTTAGTGTATTCTCTAGCTGAACAGCTCCGGGTTGTGTGGTGGTGGCAGCTTGAATACCAACAACAGGGTTTGTAGCGGTACCGGTTACAGCGAGGGGAGAAGTTGCACCTACGCTCGCTACAGCGGCATTGGCAATGTTATAAACATCATTGACTGCTTTTGAGGTAGCAGCTGTGGCGGAAGAAGTACTGAAAGTAGAGTCCGAAAGAATAACTGCCCCACACGACGAAGTGGTCGCAGCGCCAATCGAAACAATCGGAGTGGTGGCTGTTCCCGCGATTGCGATAGGAGAGCTACCAATCAGGGATGTAACCGAAGTGCCATCTGCGGCTACAACGATTTGACCCTCTGCATTGACGGTAATTACAGGGTTTGTGTATGTGCCTGCGGTTACACCGGTGGCATCCAGAGAAATGGTGCCGGTGTTGGAAATGGGTCCACCAGTCAGTCCCGTGCCTGTGTTGATATTAGTTACGGTACCACCGGCGGCAGTGCTGGTAACAACGACGGTACCCGTCCCCGACGAGACGGAAATACCGGAGCCAGCAACAATCTCAACTACCCCGGAGTTGCCGATGATGGGGTCGCTAGAAGAACCGGAGATCAAGATTCCCGGTCCCGCTGAGATGCTGTTTATGGCACCACCACCACCACCGGTTGCACTAATGGTTCCGGTAGCGTAATCTAGCGATAACCCCGCCCCCACAATGAAAGGACCATACTCGCCCTTGATGTAGTTTGACTCGGGTGAGTAAAACGGATTGTTTGGAATTGGAGTAATGTAGTTACTGGGCGGAACGGGGAGCACCATTTTACATACATATCGATAGGTGGTTTTACCCGTTGGCAGCCAGTTTCGCTTCCAGCTCTTCGACCTTGGCGGAAAGTTCCTTGATGGCATTCACTAGAACGGGGATCAAGTGATCTGGCGTAATGCGCAGGCGGTTCTCATCGCTGTCATCGATAATCACGTTTTTGTTTGCGTGCCTGATTTCGGTTTCTTTGACTTCTTGGGCGCTAAAACCGTAATAGAACCTGTCAGAATTAAGCTCACCCGTCTCTCGATCGCAACGCTTGTACTCAATAGGTGCCAGGTCGTTAATGAAGTCCAGGCCAAGAGCTATGTCGACAACTTCGGTTTTATCGCGAATGTCGGATACTGGAGTCCAACCAACGTTGATGTACGCAGCCGTGTGAGCCGTATTACCGATCTGGATGATGTTATTAGCCGGTGAGCCTACTGAATAGATGGCTGAGCCGTTACTGGAAATAGCAACGTTATTGCTTGCGGGTGAAGAGAGCCTATACATGCATAGGCGAGGAGCAATGATAACATTGTTGCAAGGTGTTTGAGTAATCCCCGCAGCAGCGTTTTCCGTGCCGATAATAACGTTGCAGCAACCCGACGTAATGTAGTTTCCAGCCGCAAATCCAATAAAAGTATTACAGGCTCCTGTGGTGATTGCGGACCCAGCGCCGCATCCAAGAGCGGTATTGAAGGGGGTAGCCGTACAAGTGAAGCCACAGAGAAGAGCACTTCCAGACCAACAAATGGCGTTGGTACCGGTGGAGACCAGGATTTGTCCGGCAGAGCCACAGGAACCAGCACAGTCAATGACACCGGCACCGGGACGAATGGCTTTCGTGCTATCTCCTGTTAACCAGTTATCTGTGGCGGAAAAACCGATGGCGAGTTGGCAACTGCCTGTGGCCACGGGGACTTGAGTATTGAAGCCCAAGACAAGGTTATTTGACCCGGTCGTAATAGAGCAACCTGCCAGGTGACCCAGAGCCACGTTGAAGCTGCCATTGGAAACGCAGAGGGAGTTCGTACCAATTGCCGTATTACAGGCTCCTGTTGTGTTGCAAAACAGGGCGTTCACACCAACAGCAGTGTTGGTGCCTCCGGTTGTGTTACAGATCAGGGCATTTCCGCCAAGAGCAACGTTATTAGAAGCGGTTGTGTTGGCATACAAGGCATTGTTGCCTAAACCTGTATTGAAAGTGCCTGTTGCGGAGCGAAGAACAGAAGTGCCGATCGCAGTATTGCACCCTGAGGTAGTAGTTAAGCCGAGAGCACCTGTTCCCACGGCAACGTTGGCCGCTGCTGTGGTGTTAGAGCAAAGTGCCCCAAGTCCGATTCCAATGTTGTTGAAGCCCGTGGTGTTGTTTCTTAGGGCGTAGAAACCAACGCCCGTATTGGAGGCACCAGTGGTATTGCTGCACAGCACCAAGTTACCGACACCAACGTTTCCAGCACCTGCGCTCGAGAGCAGAGTGCTATGTCCGATAGCGGTGTTGCTGCAAACCGAAACAGCATTGCCCAGGGCTGAGGTACCAATGGCAATGTTGCAAAGAGCATCAACAAGGCTACACGCAGCGGCAGAACCAATAGCAATGTTGTCGCAACCAGTGGTTACCAGACCTAATCCATTTACACCAACAGCAACGTTACGTAGGCCACTTGTGAGAGAGTTCAGAGCAGAGCAGCCTAAAGAAACCCTATCAGCAGTCGTGCACCCAAGAACAATACCCGCGACACTGGGGGTGGCGCTTGTCGGGTTAACTATGGAAATCCAGCAAACTGCGTTGCTGCCGTTGGAGGCCAGAACCTGACCCGCAGTCCCACAAGAACCCGCACAGTCAATAATGCCGGCACCAGGTTTGATGGCGAAAGTGCTATCCCCGGATAACCAACGGTTTGTATCAAAACCAATAACAAGTTGACAAGAACCTGTGAGAGAGGGGGGATTTACACACGCACCAATTAGAACGTTTGAATTACCGCCGGTCACCCCACAACCTGCTTTGTAACCAAGAGAGACATTGTCGTTGCTGGGTCCCGCTAAAAGGGTGAGAGAAAGGTTGCCAAGGGCCACGTTCCTGACACCGTTAGCGGTCGACCTGAGGGCACATACGCCAATCGCCGTATTTTCGTGAGCGTTGGCAGCACCACTAAGAGCAAGATGTCCAATGGCAACTGTACAACAAGCAAAGCTAAGGCTGCAACTTGCAAAGTTTCCGACGGCAACGTTGCAGTTAGCTCCGTTGGCGTTCCTTAACGCCGATGCGCCAATACCAACATTATTACCGCCGCTGGAGCCTGCGCACATGGCCCCAGATCCAATGGCTATGGAGAATTGCATTGCCGTGTTGGCTGCCAAGGCATTCGTGCCAATCGCCACGTTGTTTAAAATTGATCCTGCGCTTGCTGCGGATGCATTACATCCCAGTGAGGTGTTAGAGGCAACTGTACAACCCAGAACAATTCCCGCCGCCGTTGGAGTTGCTGCGCTTACCGTGAGATTGCCCCAGGTTAAACCGCTTGTGCAGGCAGCACAGGCAATCAGTGCTTGACCGTCTGTACCAACCGCAAGTGCAGCGGGGGTAGAAGCTGCCGAAGCGCCGAGGATTGTTCCCTTAGCTGTGTAGGCTGAACAGGGGATATATGGAGAGGTTAGCCAGCAAAGTCCAGTGGCTGCTGTTGAACAAGCGACTAACAGCTGACCGTCAGTTCCAACACCCAGAGCAGTCGGTGTAGATGATGCTGTACCTGTAACTAAAGCACCCTTAGCAGTCACGCACGCACTTGGAATGTATGCTGATGCAGCTGCAGCCGGGGTTAGGGCAGTTGTGGTGTCCGTACCAGCCTGAGCTAAGGCGTTCGTGGAAAGGCAAACAATACCTGCAATCGAGGTTGTTGCAGCCGGGGCATCAAAGCCAACGTTGAGGAATCCCCAAGCATAAGTTCCTGGTGAGGTTTCGGAAGCAAGGAACCAGTCACCACGAGTTGCGGTTGTGGCAGATCCTCCCGGAGGAGTCATTGTTCCGGGGTTGGTTACAATGACGTAGGTGTTATTGGTTGTGGCCGAAGCAGCGGGAAGGACAGCTCCAACAGTGTATCCAGCAGAGGTGCCTACCGAAGTCACCGAAGCCACAAAACCGGTGCTTGCGTCAATGGTACCTGCAAGCTCAACACCGCCAGCGTTCGATAGCAGTGTGATTTGATCCTGCAGCACTTTACCTTGTGCAGCAGTTAGGGCCAGAGCGGTAGAGGTGCTATTTACATCGTTATACAGTTGTACAGCACCAGCCGCCGTTGTCGAAGAAGCAGCGATGCTTACCACAGGAGTTACTCCAGCGGTGACTGCAATTGGTGCAGTTCCGGTAACAGCGGTCACGGGGGCCGTGCCACTCGAAGCAGCGGTCAAACGACCTTGAGCGTCAACGGTGAGAGAAGCGTTGGTGTAAGAACCAGCCGTCACCGCTGTGTTGGCAAGACCGATAACGGGTGCAACAGCAGTGCCCGAGTTTGTAATCGGGGCTGTGACCGTAGTGTTGGGTGCGGTGCCAGAAGAAGCCGCGGTGAGGCGACCCTTGGCGTCAACGGTGAAAGAGCCGTAGGTGTAAGAACCGGCGGTAACAGCCGTGTCGGCTAGACCAATCACAGGAGCAACTGCCGTTCCACTGTTTGTAATCGGAGCGGAAACGGTTGTATTTGGTGCTGTACCGGAAGATGCAGCTGTCAAGCGACCCTGTGCGTCTACCGTGAAAGAGCCATAGGTGTAAGAACCTGCAGTTACAGCAGTGTCAGCAAGATCTATAGTTCCTGTAGTGGTAATGGTGCCACCATTTAATCCGGTGCCAGCGGTAACGGAGGTAACGGGTGTAATGCCAGAGGCAGCTGAAGTAAGGCGACCCTGTTGATCAACGGTGAAGGAACCGTAGGTATAGGAACCGGCTATTACAGTTGTGTCCGCAAGATCGATGGTGCCCGATGTGGTTATTGTTCCCCCGTTTAAGCCAGTGCCCGCAGTGATGGAGGATACAGTGCCACCTGTTGGAGGAGTGCCAGTGGATGCTGCGGTCAGACGACCCTGTTGATCAACGGTAATAGTCGCGTAGTTATAGGTGCCAGGGGATACGGTAGTGTCAGCAAGAGAGATCGTACCAGAAGATATAATGGGTCCGCCCGACAGGCCGGTGCCTGTTGCGATAGATGTAACCGTTCCGGCGGATCCCCAAGTCAAGCCAGAAGAACAGGCAGAGCAAGCAATCAGGAATTGACCATTTGTT
>Ga0078894_10004971_pt1 | contig 10212 bp, 9 predicted proteins | sample LauGreSu1BDMLBSD_2_FD_67506 | JGI IMG/M metagenome (GOLD analysis project Ga0078894, IMG submission 67506) | Freshwater lake microbial communities from Lake Michigan, USA - Su13.BD.MLB.SD (version 4) (version 4) | ecosystem: Environmental > Aquatic > Freshwater > Lake | place: Lake Michigan, USA...
GAGGGTTGTGTGCCTTTGGATGTTTTACTTACTACTCCAAACAACAGTGGGGGTTCAGGGCAATGGTATTTAGGTGATGGATCGGAGCCTAAAACAGAATTAAGTATTGTTCATACCTATACTGCACCCGGAAGCTATACGGCAACATACCGTTATACCAGTTTAGATGGTTGTGTTGCACCTACAACCAGTGTTTCAACAGCAATAAATGTATATGAAAATCCTAAGCCCAATTTTACTTTTGCAGATGAGGTCTTTATTTCGGATGCTACAGTACAAATGAATAACTTAACAACAATTCTGAGTCATCATAAATACCTTTGGAAAATTGTTGGGCTTGCAGATACTTTTACAACAGTTAATCCTGTAATTAGCTTTCCTAAAATAGGTCGTTATGAGGTTTTATTAACGGCTGAAAGCATTAAAGGATGTAAAAACACAATTTCAAAATTTATAGAAGTTCGAAATGACTTTAATGTGTTTGTGCCGAATACCTTTACGCCAAATGATGATGAATTAAATGATGTTTTCAAACCTGTATTTACATCCTATGGATTAGACTCTAAAACTTTTGAACTAGAGATTTTTGATCGTTGGGGCCAGTCTCTATTCCGATCTAAAGATCCTAATGTAGGATGGGATGGTACTATAAAAGGTGAATTTGCCAAAGAAGGCGTATATGTATACCGATTACGCTATAAAGACAATGAAGGCGCGGTATATAATAAAATGGGGCACGTTACTTTAATTCGATAAAGAATTAATGTAATGCGTATTAGCAAAATCCATTTTAATAATTCAAACATGTGTTTGAAATAAATACCATTATAAAAAGAAATTTTTAATGCATTTTTATGAGTATTGTTAAACTAAAATATTAACGATAGTACTTCCATTACATGTCAAAACCATAAAAAATACATTAAATAAATTATTTTTTGGAATTAAATTGTTTTGTAAAAAATCGAATTGGATAAAGCCCTGAGATGGCGCTTAAACCCATTATTAATACAAATAACATAACTAAATCTTGCCATTTAACTTCAACAGGATAATAGGGTATAACGGCGTCATTCCCAAAACTAATCCAATGAAAATGCTGCTGTAAGGCACAAAATACAATTCCTAGTGTTAACCCTATAATAGAGCCGGTTCCTGTAATAAGAATCCCCTCCCACATAAAAATTTTACGTATTCGACTTAAATCCATTCCCATGGCTAAATAGGTTAAAATATCTTTCTTTTTTTCCATAATTAACATTGTTATGGCACCAATTGTATTAAACACACTAATTGCCATTATAAAACCCAAAATTATAACTGTCATTAATTTTTCAGACTCCAATGTTTTAAAAAGGGTTTCATTGGCACTGTTACGATCTGTTACGTTAAAATAAGTGCCCCATTGGGCTTTAAATTCTGTTTGAAACCTCTTGCTTTGCTCTGCATCAATGGCAACATAAACAGCGGTAATCGAAGATGTGATATCAAATAATTCGCGGGCTTTATTAAGGGACACAAAAACATAGGTATAATCAAAATCATCATTTAAAGAAAAAATAGCTTTTGGTTTAATGTATAATTCGTTTAAGCCCTGCTCAGAAGGTAAAGCAGCTTGTAATTTAGGACTCAGCAAGCGTAAGCTGCTAAAGTCGTTTTTTAAATCCAACTGTAAGGCATTGGCAATACCATTTCCAATAAATACTGCATTAGAATCCCAGTTGCTATACCCCTCAATTATATGATGAGTTATATTAACAACCTTCGTTAAATGCTGATCCACGCCTTTTACATTTACTAAAAGTTGACGGCTGTCTTTTTGAATAAGCGCTTTATCTTCTAAAACTTTTGAAACTGCCCGAACCCGGGGATAGGTATTTAAATAATTCCAAAATGCTGCATCGGGAATAAAATATTTGCCGGTTTTAGGGCTAATACGAATATCCGGCTCTGGTGCATTATAGATATTAGAAACTAAGCCGGTTAAACCATTTAAAGCAGACAAAATTATTACCAGTGCTGCCGTTATTACTGCAATAGAACCTAATGCAAGCCAGCTAATAATATTAATAGCATGGGTCTTCTTTTTAGAAATTAAATACCGCCTGGCTATAAAAACGCTCAGCTGTTTCAAATTACTTTTTTAATAACGTGTCAATATGTAGTGCATAATCGAGCGAATCATCAATATAAAAATGCAACTCCGGCACCACACGTAATTGTTTGCCAACCTTTAATGCAAGTTTTTTTCGAATATAGGACTGATGTTGTGTTAGTAATTCCATAACCGGTTTACGTAAGGGTTCTTGCATAATGCTCACATAAACTTTTGCAAAACCCAGATCCGGACTTATACGAACACCTGTAACGGAAATAAATGCACCCAAAAAATAGCCTTTAGATTCTTGACGCAAGAGTTCTGCTAATTCTAAAGCTATTAACTTATTTACTTTTTGCTGCCGTATGCTTTCCACAGTGTAAATGTAATTGATTTATAGTAATTTAGCTCACTGATGAGGTTTAAATCCGCCATTCGATCTTATGTTAGGGCCTATGCCTCTCATGTTATTTTAAATATTTTATGTAATATTTTATTTGCTTTAAGTAGTGCGCTTATTATTGCATTAATAGCGCCTTTTTTAGAACTTTTGTTTTCAAATGGGGCTACAAAATCTATGCCATCTAAAGGCGTTACGCTTAGTTTTGTTCAAGAACGCATTCAGTATTATATAAACTATTGGGTTGCTCATATCGGTCCTTTAAAGTCATTATTGATTATGACCATCATCATTTTTATTTTAAGCGTTATTAAAAATATTTTTCGCTACCTCGCTATGTTTTTTATAGCACCCTTACGTAACGGAATTGTAAAAGATTTACGCTACCAGCTTTATAAAAAAACACTTGATTTACCCCTAAGTTATTTTTCCAATGAACGCAAAGGTGATTTGATGAGCCGAATGACAACAGATGTAATGGAAATTGAATGGAGTGTTATTCAAACCCTTGAAATGATTTTTCGCGAACCTTTAACCATAATCGTTATTTTAAGTATGATGGTAATGATTAGTGTCAAGCTTACCGTTATATTTCTTGTAATAATCCCCCTGCCAGCAGTTTTAATAGCCCTGCTAGGCCGTCGAATACGTAAACAGTCTTTAAAAAGCAAAGGCACTTTAGGTCAGCTTATAAGCACAATGGAAGAAACTTTGGGCGGATTAAAAATCATTAAAGGATTTACTGGTGAACGTTATATGCGTTCAAGTTTTCAAAACCATAATCAGCAATTTTATAAGGAATCCGTAGCACTTTATCGAAAAAACGATTTAACATCGCCTTTATCTGAAATTGTAGTTACTGCCATTTTAATGCTAATACTGTATTACGGCGGCACTCTTGTATTTGCAGGCGAACTTTCCGGAGCGCTCTTTATAACTTTTTTTGGACTAGCTTCACAATTAATACCACCCATTAAACAAATATCAACTGCCTATAACAGTTATCAAAAAGGATTAGCCAGCCAAGAGCGCATAGATAAAATTTTAAATGCGCGCATTGAACCAACCGATACCGAAAATGCACAGGTTTTTTCTGCATTTAAAAATCAAATTGAGTTTAAAAACCTTTCTTTTAAATACCCTGAACGCGATTTAAATGTGCTACATCACATTCAACTGGTTATCCCTAAAGGCCAAATGTTGGCGTTGGTAGGCGCAAGTGGAAGTGGTAAAACCACCCTTGCAGATTTAATTCCAAAATTTCATCGTATAAGTGAGGGCGATATTTTAATAGATGGCATTTCCATTCAGCAAATTAGTACGGCCTCCTTACGAAGGCATATCGCTATTGTGTCTCAAGAAAATATTTTATTTAACGATTCGGTATTAAACAATATAGTTTTTGGACTTGAAAATGTTAGCCTTGATGCTGTGAAAGAAGCTGCTAAAATTGCATGCGCAGATGGCTTTATAGCTGAACTCCCCGATGGTTATGATACTCGAATTGGTGACCGTGGCGGAAAATTAAGCGGAGGTCAGCGCCAGCGCATTGCTATTGCGCGTGCGGTGCTTCGAAATCCAGATATATTAATTTTAGATGAAGCCACTTCTGCCTTAGATACTGAAAGTGAAGCTCAGGTTCAGGAAGCATTAAACCGATTAATGCACAATAGAACTTGCATTATAATTGCACACCGGTTGTCAACCATTGCAAAAGCACATAAAATTGTGGTTATAGATCAGGGTAAAATTATTGAAGAAGGCACACATGCATCGCTTTTACAACAAAAAGGTGCTTATCATAAATTAGTAGAATTACAGGGTTTTCATTAACAGCAAGATATCAATAACTCCATTCGGCTATTGGTAATATCTGTAATTTAATATTCATATTTATAACAATGCTGTATGTGGTACCTACACCGGTTGGTAATCTGGAAGACATTACGCTTCGTGCACTTCGCGTTTTAAAAGAAGTAAATTTAATTTTATGTGAAGACACCCGAACCAGTAGTATTTTATTGCAACGCCATAATATTACTACGCCGTTAAAAGCCTTTCATCAGTTTAATGAACACCGGCAATTAGAACACTTTATAAATGCGCTTGCGCATGGGGAACAGATTGCATTAATTTCGGATGCAGGTACTCCAGGAATTTCAGATCCCGGATTTTTACTGGTACGTGAGGCTTCTCGAAAAGGAATTCAGGTAACTTGTTTGCCGGGTCCAACGGCTTTTGTCCCGGCATTAATTTTAAGTGCATTTCCTTGTGAGCGGTTTCGGTTTATTGGATTTTTACCGCATAAAAAGGGTCGGCAGCGTATGCTAAAAACACTGGTTGATGATTCGGAAACGCTTATTTTGTATGAGTCGCCACACCGGCTTTTAAAATTACTTTCTGCATTACTTGAACTAATGCCCAACCGCGATATTGCTATAATTCGCGAAATTAGTAAAACCTTTGAGCAAGTATTACGAGGCACCCCTGAAAAACTAATTGCATACTTTTCATCGCATGCTCCAAAAGGAGAAATTGTAGTTGTTATTTCATCCCTATGAAAACCTATCAGCAAAAATATGGTGCTCCTCCCGGTAGCTTAATTTATGTTGGACCTAAACAACATGTAAGTTCAAAAATAACCTGCATTTCATTTAATGAAAATGAAATTATAGAAGCCTCTTATTCGGACTTTGAAAGCTGCAATGCATCCTTGTTAAAAAATCATATTAACTGGATAAATATTGAAGGTGTAGATAATGTTAAACTCATTGACGCCATTGGTATAGCCTACAAACTGCATCCGCTTACACTTGAAGATATATTACATTTAGAACAACGCCCAAAATGCGAAGACTACGAGCATTATTTAATGGCTACTCTTAAAATGTTGCGATATACATCAACCATTGAAAGCGAACAGGTTACCCTAATTTTGTTGCAAAATACTATAATTACCTTTCAACAACCCGACAACGGGGATGCCTTTGAAGTAATTCGAAACCGGCTTAAAGCGGCTAAAGGCAGAGTGCGTAAAATGGGTGCCGATTATCTTTTTTACGCACTAATGGACGCTATAGTAGACTGGTATTTTCATGTTATTGAAGCTTTAGCAGATCGTATTGCAAAAATTGAGGAAAAAATTATGGAAGGGCAGGAACATAAAGATCTGATGGAATTATACCGCATAAAACGCGAGCTGATTTTTTTAAGAAAACAGGTTTGGCCGCTGCGCGATATGATAAGTGCTTTAAATCGAGAACCTCATGCGCTAATTGCAGAAAGCAGTACCTTATACTTTCGCGATTTACTAGACCATAGCACACGTATAATTGATAGTGTTGAGTCGCAGCGCGATTTAATTGCCGGTTTAATGGATGTGCATTTAAGCTCAAATTCAAACCGCATGAATGAGGTTATGAAAACTCTTACAATTTTATCCAGTGTATTTATACCAGTAACTTTTATTGCCGGTGTTTATGGCATGAATTTTAAGGATATGCCCGGACTTTACAAACCTTATGGATACGCCATTATTTGGGGCCTAATGCTGGTTATAATGGGTGGCTTATTACTTTATTTTAAGCGAAAAAAATGGTTTTAATACACCAGTAGTTTGCGGTTTGCTACACGATTTCCCCATCTGGTTTGAACTGTATACCAACCGGATTCCAAATCTTTAATATCAATAAGTGCATCAACAAAAGTACCTTGATTAAACGTGAATTGTTTAACTTCTTGTCCTAATGCATTAAAAAGCTTTAAACTTAAAGGTTCGTTTTGAGTGTTGTTAAACGAAATCTTAATTACATCGCGCGCCGGGTTTGGTAAAATCTGAAATGAGGCATCAAAGTTTTGTTCTGTAATACCCACAGCCACTTTTTGATTTACCGACATCACAAAAGCAACATCAACCGTTGATCCTAAAATTGAACCGATGGTAATTTTATCATCAACCTGTGTTACAAGTGGAAATTTTTGAGAGGCGTGATAGTATTGGTATACAGTTTCTTTTACTGTTTGTGTAAATGTTAACGGTGGTACTGCAATTAAAATTTTTAAAGTCAAGTCTGACTTAACTTGGAGAACATTGTTTATTTGCGCACCTCCGGGTAAAATCACATTTCCTGTTCCAGAACCCGTTGTTATTACTGTACCGTTTAATGGAGCCGTAGTGTTATTTCCAATGTCAATGGGACCTGAAAATGTATCTGAAAATGTTGTTCCGGATGTAATTGGCCATCGGTATAAAATGGCTGAATTTGTAAAAGTAGTGGGTGAGGCATTGGGTATGTCATAAAAACCCAGCATTTCAACCTGTGTGGTTGGAGTTGTTGTCACTTTATACATCGTGTATGTACCTGCAGCATCCGACTGTACCAAATTGGTTCCCGGAAACAATGAAGATTCGGGCACTGCTGTGCTTGCACTAAAACTGGCCGTGGCATTATTGGTTGTTTGCACACAGGATGAAAAATTCCAAGTTTGATTGGTTCCGGTTGCTCGGGATATGTTTACAGTAGTATCATATTCAATATCTGTATAAGCATCACCAGGTACAGGTTCATTGGCGGCTTTTGTTAAAACATGTTGCGCGTTTACTGCATAAGTAAAAGCAACCAAGCATAAAAAAAAGATTGATTTCATAATTTATAAATCTATATCATGCAACTTCAACAGCTTCGGGATATTTAGATTTCCAGTTTTTTAAACTTTCTTTAGTTCGAACCATTACTACGGTTCGGCGATCAATACGAAGTTTTGTAATATATGTAATGCCTTTAATTTCTGATCTTTTAACTTGATGTTTCATATGTCTAAGTAACGTTTTTTAATGGGGTTTTGTTGTTAATTAGGGGTTAAAATATGTCAATAATATTAACTCTCTTATACCCATAACATTTGGAATTAAAAAATGTAAATAGTTGATATTCATATGTTTAAATAAACCACGAGGTGTTTTAAACAAAACCAATCTATATTTTATTAAAAATATAAAGGAAATTATATAATAATTGATTTTACAAAAGCTGAATTGGTTTAAAATTATATATGATCTTTTGGATTAAAAAAAACAGAAATACAGGCTGTTTATTATCAAAACGCTACACAAAATTGTACTTTAAGAAGGGGCTGTAGGTTAAACTCGGTAAACTTATATTTTGCGGCTTGTCCAAAAACAGGATATGCTGTTTTGTTTATAAAATTTAATGCATTAAAAAATCCCATTTCTGGAGATACTATTATTCGCTTTATTAGTTTAACTTTTAAACCAAAACCAATAAAACAATCTATTCCATTTAAGGAGATTGTAAACTTATCATTTAGACCAAAAATGCCACCATATTGGTGTCCTTGAGCAAATACGTTTCGGTAACCCATATCAATAATTGTATACAAAAGTTCTGATGATTTTAAACATCGTCTTTGAACACCGATTGCAATTCTAAAATCTTTACTGGTTTTATTACCACTCCATGCATCTGATACGCCTTCGGGAGATTGATACATTAAAGTATATTCAGAATAGCCTGCCAAACATCGAAAAGCATTTTGACGTTTAGTAATTCTAAAAAACACAGCATTAAAATATTCTCTGCCAGGCCTGTCAGGCATATAATAATAGTTTTTTTGTAATGAATTTAAGTTTAACACTTGTGAGCCATACTCAAACCGCATTAATGAATCTTGAGCGCTTAAGAATATATTAAAACCTAAAAAAATGCCCAACAGATACTTTGGCATATATTAACTTGATTTGAATGCCTTGCTTTTGAAAACCCTTAAGCCAATTGCAGTAAACAAACTTACTAATCCGCCGTACAATAAAAACGGAATCATGCGGCCCGTTACAGCTCTAAAAACCGATATGCCTTTGGTTTGAGATGCAATAATTTTAGGAATATCTTGTAATTTAAATAGTTGAGGATGCAAGGCATGTTGTTGTTTAAGAAGCTGTAGATACTCTGAACTGTTATAATAGCGATTAGCCTGCTGTTTAAATTCATCCGATTGAACTTCAAAAACATGGTAAACGCTAATGCCAATTAGGCTTATGGCCACTATTCCTAAACCTGCTTTAAACACCTCCCTGCCAGGCATGTGCCAGCGGTAATGTTCCCGGTTTATTACAACCAGTGTTACAGGAATCCAAATGGTGTAAATTAAAACAGCTGTGAGGTTTGCAAATTTAAATCCCCAATTTGAAAAATACATGCCAGTATACAATACATAACATTTAAAAACCACAACTACTAATGTAAACCCAATGCCAGAATAAAATGCCCAACGGTTCATCAGCCGTTCATGCTTATTAAAAACTCTTCATTGCTTTGACACCGGCGCAAACGGTCAAGTAAAAATTCCATAGCTTCCTGTGGATTCATATCACCTAAATGTTTTCGGAGTACCCATAATCGGTTTAAGGTTTCCTTATCCATTAATAAATCATCACGCCGTGTTGAAGACGCGAGTAAATCAATTGCAGGATAAATACGGCGGTTAGCCAGTTTTCGATCCAGTTGAAGCTCCATATTACCGGTACCTTTAAATTCTTCAAAAATCACTTCATCCATTTTAGATCCGGTTTCTGTTAATGCTGTAGCCAAAATGGTTAACGAACCGCCATGTTCAACTTTTCGAGCTGCACCAAAAAAACGTTTTGGCTTGTGCAAAGCATTGGCATCCACTCCACCTGTAAGCACTTTACCACTGGCCGGAGAAACTGTATTGTAGGCACGTGCTAATCGCGTTATACTATCTAGTAAAATAACCACATCATGTCCGCATTCAACCATTCGTTTGGCTTTTTCTAGAACAATGTTTGCTATTTTAACGTGTTTTTCAGCCGGTTCATCAAACGTACTGGAAATAACTTCTGCTTTAACACTACGGGCCATGTCGGTTACTTCCTCGGGCCGCTCGTCTATTAATAAAATTATTAAATAAATTTCAGGATGGTTATATGCTATCGCATTGGCCACGTCTTTAAGTAATACCGTTTTACCGGTTTTAGGCTGAGCTACAATAAGTCCGCGTTGCCCTTTTCCTATGGGGGCAAACATATCCATAACACGGGTGCTCATGTTTTCTTGAGGGTGGCCTGTTAATTTAATTTTTTCATACGGAAACAGAGGTGTCAAATAATCAAAAATAACACGGTCTCGAACCACTGATGGGTCACGCCCGTTTATCTGCTCAATTTTTATAAGCGGAAAATACTTTTCGCCCTCTCGTGGGGGACGCACACCACAGGTAACCACATCACCAGGCTTTAAACCGTATTGTTTTATTTGTGCCTGAGAAACATATACATCATCCGGAGAATTTAAATAGTCGTAATCCGGACTACGTAAAAAGCCATACCCGTCCGGCATTAGTTCCATTACTCCTGTTACCGATACGATATTATCAAAATTGTAATAAACGCGCTCTGGTTTTTTTTCCTGTTCTGGAGCTTCTGCATTTAGGTCGTGTGTTTCTGATATTACATCTTCTGTACTTACAGAGTCAGTACTAGCTGACGATTCCAAGACCGGACTTTCAGGCTCCGTATGCACAACTTCAGGCTCGGATGTATGTAATGCTATTGCCTCAGAATCTTGTACTGCAGGGGTTTCGGCTTCAATAGATTTAGTTTTTCGTGGACGACGTTCGCGTTTTTCCTTAGTCATAAAAGGGGATGTTGTAAATTTGATGTAAATGAGTATAGAAA
>Ga0078894_10004972_pt1 | contig 10211 bp, 8 predicted proteins | sample LauGreSu1BDMLBSD_2_FD_67506 | JGI IMG/M metagenome (GOLD analysis project Ga0078894, IMG submission 67506) | Freshwater lake microbial communities from Lake Michigan, USA - Su13.BD.MLB.SD (version 4) (version 4) | ecosystem: Environmental > Aquatic > Freshwater > Lake | place: Lake Michigan, USA...
GAGCAGCAACTGCAGCCTCCGTCGCTCGCCGCCCGAGAGCGTGCCGATGGCGGCGAACTGCGCGTCACCGTCGAACCAGAAGCGGCGCATCAGTCCGATGTCCTCCACCGACGGCGCGCCTTTGTCCCCTGCCACGGCATCACGCACGCTCTGCGCGAGGTCGAGGTCGCGCCCGAGCTGGTCGTAGTAGCCGATGCGGACGGTGCGTCCGCGCTCGACGGTGCCCTGTGCGGGCACCAGCCGGCCCGCGATGATCTCGAGCAGCGTGCTCTTGCCGGCCCCGTTCGCCCCGACGATGCCGACCCTGTCCCCCGGCTCGAGCGAGAGGGTGACGCCGCGCAGCACGTCACGGCCACCCGGCTCCCACCGCCACGACACCCCGGCGAGTTCGATGCCCTTGCTGCCGAGGCGCTGGCTGCCGAGTGAGAGGTCTAGTTCCCCCTGCCGTGCTGACTGCTGGGGCCGCCGGGCTATCAGTTCGCGTGCCGCGTCCACCCGTGCCTTCGGTTTGGTGGATCGGGCAGGTGCGCCGCGGCGCAGCCACGCAAGTTCCTTCCGTGCGGCGTTCCTGCGCACCTGTTCGTCCACCGCGGCCTGCTCCTCGCGCTCGATGCGCGCGGCGAGGTACGCCGAGTATCCCGAGCCTGCGTTCGGTCCGGAGGGGACATGAACGTGCAGTGCCCCCCTGTCGATCTCCACCACCTTGTTGGTCACCCTGTCGAGCACGTGCCTGTCGTGGGTGACGAGCAGCAGACCGCCCGTGAACGCGGCCAGACGTTCCTCCAGGAACCGCACCGCGTCGAGGTCGAGGTGGTTGGTGGGCTCGTCGAGGATCAGTGCCTCCCACTCGCCCGCGAGCAATGCGGCGAGAGCCACCCACTTCGTCTGGCCGCCGGACAGTTCGTCGGTGCGTGCGTCGAGCATGTCCCCCATGCCGAGCCGCTGCAGCATTGCCTCGGACTGCCAGGTGCCGCCCGCCGCGGTGCGCACCGTGCCGGCAGGCAGCACGGTGGACTGTGACAGCACGCCCACACGTGCACCACGGCCGCGGCGCACCGTGCCGGACTCCGGTTCCGTCTCGCCCGCAAGAATGCGCAGCAGCGTGCTCTTGCCGCACCCGTTCAGCCCAACGACCCCGATCCTGTCCCCCTCGCTGAGGGTGAACGACGCCGCCGTGAAGAGTGGGCGTCCGGGCCGCGACGCCGATATCGCCTCGGCATCGATGAGAACGGTCGGCACCGCGCGAAGGATAATGGTGCGGTGATCCGACTCCGCCAGATCTGCCTCGTCGCCGCCGACCGTGACACCGTCGTCGGTCACCTCGAGTCCGTCTTCTCCGTGCGCACCGCGTTCGAGGATCCGGGCGTGGCAACGTTCGGCCTGCACAACGCGGTGATCCCGGTCGGCGAGCAGTTCCTCGAGGTGGTCGCACCCGTGCGGGAGGGAACAACGGCGGGCCGCTACCTGCAGCGCCGCGGGGGCGACGGCGGGTACATGCTCATCTTCCAGTCGGACGACCAGGAGTCACACCGCGCGCGCATCCTCTCGATGGGCTGGCGCATCGTCACCGACTTCGAGAGCCACGGCTACCGGTGCATGCAGGTGCACCCCGCTGACAGTGGCGGCACGTTCCTCGAGATCGACAGGCAGGACCCGTGGGACGACTGGCACCCGGCCGGGCCGCGGTGGCGCGACCACGTGGACACGCGCACGGCAACGGGATTCGCCCAGGCAGACATCGGTTGCTCGGACCCTGCCGGCGTCTCCGCGCGCTGGGGCGCGGCCATGGACCTGCCCGTCACCATCGGGCGCAACTGCGGGATGCACAAGGTGCGCCCGGACGGATTCTGCGTGCGGTTCACACCCGCGGGTCCGCGCGGCGAGGGACTCGACACCGTCGAGGTGAAGGTGCGCGACACGGACGAGGTGATCGAGAGGTCACGCAGCCGCGGGCTTCCCGTGGACGACGGCGCCGTCACAATCGGCGGCGTCGCGTTCGTGCCGGTGCGGGACTAGGCGGCTTCGGCGGCCTTCGCCAGGTTCTGCAGGGTGACCTCCATGTTGGCCCTGTTGTGCGAGGCACGGTCGGCCACGCCGCTCGCAACCTTGCCCAGCCAGACGGCAAACCCGTTGCGGTGGTCGATCCAGCTGTGGGTCACGCGGCACCCCGTGGCGGTCGGCTCGACCTCCCACACCCAGTCGCACCAGTTGCGCCCCAGCAGCATCAGACTGAACGAGAACTTCCTCGGCGCGTCGTACTCGTTCACCCGGACCGAGGTGGACCACTGCCGCTTGCCGTTGCTGTTGCGGCCCTTGAACTCGGCGCCGACCGCCGGCCCGGATGCACCACCCGACCACGAGCCACCCTGGTTCTCGGGGGACCATTCCCCCATGCGCGGCAGGTCGGTCACCATGGACCACACCTTCTCGACGGGGGCGGCGATGTCACGGGACACGGAAACTGGAGTCGTCATGGCGATGAGTCTCACACACCCGCGACGGGCGGCGTGCCTAGTCGCAGCAACTGTCGCGCCAGCCGCAGCCGGTGCACTTGAAATGCGCGTGCTCGGGGATCAGCCCGTGCCCGCACAGGGGGCACTCGCTGAAGGTCCCGTACCTGGCCCGGCACGCGTCGAAGGCCACCGCCGGCACCGCCGTGTCTGTCGTGTCCGCGGGGGTCGGCGTGGTCTCCATGGCCCCATTGTGGCCTGACCGCGGCCCCGCGCCGCGGAACCCTCAGCGGAACGCGAGCCCCTCGAACTCCCCCGTGGAACGCCACTGCTCGAGGTGCTGGAAGAACGCGATGGGGCCCCCGGGGTGCCCGCTCGAGTTCAACTGCTCGCGCCGGCCCATCTCTTTCCCCTCGTTGTTGTAGTAGCCGGGGGTGCAGTCCATCCCGCCGCGTATGCCGCGCGTGACGCTGGTGATGAACTCGATCCAGGCGTCCTCGGCCTCCTTCGTCGGTTCCAGCTGCGAGGCCCCGAGGGAGTCCGCGTGGTTGATGATGTCCCCGATCGCCAGCCCGTTCTCCACGTAGTTCTGCGGGACGTTCGCGATCTGGTTCGCCGCCTGCGAGAACCCGAGGATGAAGAGGTTCGGGAACCCGTGCACGTTCATCCCGTGGAGGCTGCGCATGCCGTCGGCCCAGCAGTCGGACAGGCGCTGCCCGCCGCGGCCGGTCACGTCGTAGCCGCTGCGCCGCGTGTACGCCGTGCCCACCTCGAAACCCGACGCGATCACGAGGCAGTCGACGGGGTGGTGCACGCCGCCCACCCACACGCCGGTCTCGTCGATGCGCTCCACACCCTTGCCGTCGGTGTCCACGAGGTGCGTGTTCGGGTTGTTGAACGACTGCAGGTACTCGTCGTGGAAGCACGGACGCTTGCACAGCTGCCTGTACCAGGGCTTCAGCGCGGCGGCGGCGGCCGGGTCGACAACGATGGAGTCGACTCGGTCGCGGATCTCGCTCATCTTCTCGTCGTCGGAGTCCTCGTACGCCTTCAGCAACGTCTCCGGGCCCATCTCGCCGCCGGCCTTGATGATGTCGATCATGCGGTCGCGGATGCGCAGCGAGATGTCCGTCCACCCGTCCATGACGAGGTCCTCGTCGGCGAACCCCATGGTCTGCAGCGTGGTGAAGTTCATCATCCACTTGCGCTGCCAGCCCGGCTCGAGACGGGCGAACCACTCGGGGTCGATCTGGTGGTTGTTGCGCTCGTCGATCGCCGACGGCGTGCGCTGGAAGACGAACAGTTCCCCCGCGGCGCGGGACAGGTGCGGGATGCACTGCACCGCCGTGGCGCCGGTGCCGATGATGCCGACGCGCTTGTCGGCCAGCCCGGTCATCAGCCCGCCGGTCGGGTCGCCCCCGGTGTACGCCCAGTCCCACCGGCTGGTGTGGAACGCGTGGCCGCGGAACGACTGGAGGCCCGGGATACCCGGCAGTTTCGGCCTGTGCAGCGGGCCGGTGCCCATGCACACGTACCTCGCGCGCAGGACATCGCCACGGTCGGTGCGCACCACGTACCTGGACGCCGTCTCGTCCCAGTCGATCGAGACGATCCCCGTGGAGAGCAGTGCCTTGTCGTACAGACCGAACGTGGTGGCGATGCGCCTGGCGTGCGCGTGTATCTCCGGTGCCGGCACGTACTTGGCGGAGGGAACGGTGCCCACTTCCTCCATCAGCGGCAGGTAGATCATGGCAGCGGTGTCGCACATGGCGCCCGGGTAGCGGTTCCAGTACCACACCCCGCCAACGTCGCCGGCCTTGTCGATCAGCCGCACGTCCTCGATGCCGGCCTGCTTCAGCCGCGCGCCCGTGACGAGACCTGCGAACCCCGCACCGACCACGAGCACGTGCACGTCGGTGTCGAGCGACTCGCGGGGCTGCACCTGCACGTACGTGTCGTCCAGCAGGTTGGCGAAGCGCCCGGAGGGCTCCTGGTACTGCTCGTTGCCGTCGGGGCGCAGGCGCTTGTCGCGTTCCGCCGCGTACCGCTCGCGTATCGCGCGGCGGTCCTGCTCGGTCAGTGTCCTCGTCACGTCGCCGAAACTAGGAGAACAGACGGCGGACCGGCGACTCGGGGTCGTGGAGGACCTCGGTGGTGTGGTCGATGCGCAGCGTCGCGCGCTTCGTCCCGTCGTACGCGGGCCACGAGGCGGCGCCGCCCTTCGCGAACGCGGACACCTCGCCCGCGAACCTGGCGGCGATGACGTCGCGGCCCTCCCCCTCGCCCAGCAGGAACTCGGACCCCGGGCCCGTCGCGTTGTCGAACACGAACGGGATGTCGAGCGCGTGACACGAGCCCAGCACACCACCGAACGCGGTGGAGGCGAACGTGAACCAGTACTTCCATGTGGGGTTGCCCAGTGCGGCGCGCCTCTCGGCGAGCTCGATGGCCGGCGCGCGGAACGCGTGCTCGGTCTGGACCGCGGCGATGAGCTGGGCGTGGTTGGCCTCGGGGCGGTGCGACTCGATGACCGCGCGCGCCTCGTCGGCACGGTCACCGAAGTTCGTCTCGAGGAACTGCTTCCAGCGCTCCTCGTCGCACCCGGCCATGGACGGGTCGAAGGTGGTGAACAACCTGCTCTCGTCGCGGGTGGTCCCCATGAGGAGCGGCACCGGGCTGGCCGCCACCGCGGAGAGGATGTCGTGCGGCAGTGCGTCGCCGCCGCCCGCGGGCGAGAACATGTCGTAGTTGGTGCTGCGCATGGTGAGCACCTTGCCCTGTGCCTCGAGAACCTGCTCCACCGACAGTGCGCGTGCGCCGTCGAGACCGTCGACACCAGCGGCCTCGAAGAACTTCTGCGCCCAGTCGTTCGCGGTGTCGAGCGAGCGCAGCTGGCGGATCGACGGGCTCTGGGCAACGACGCGGTGGAACAGACCCGCGGCCTGCGGCGACGCCATCAACGAGAGGACCGCCGAGCCACCGGCCGACTCGCCGAAGATGGTGACGTTGCCGGCGTCGCCGCCGAACGCTCCGATGTTGTCGCGCACCCACTCGAGGCCGCAGATCTGGTCGAGCGTGCCCCAGTTGCCGGCACCCAGGTACCCGAGCGCACCGAGGCGGTAGTTCACGGTGACGACCACGTGCCCGCGCGCAGCCAGGTTGCTGGCCTCGTAGAACGGGCTGGAGCCGGACCCGTTCACGTACGCGCCGCCGTGGATCCAGTGCAGCACGGGCAGAGCCGAGCCGGGACCCGCGTCGGCGGGAGCGAACACGTTCAGGCTGAGGCAGTCCTCGCTGATGTCGAGTGCCGTCTGGCCGAACATCTGCTCGAGCATCCCGGGTGTCTGCGGGGCGATCGGACCGGGCGTGCCGCTGTCGGCCGGAACGCCGGTGAACGGCACACGGACCGGCGGCTCGAAGCGGGCGGCAGTGGCGAACCTGATGCCGAACCAACGGTTCACGGCGGGGGCGGTGTCTGTGCTCATGGGCGAACTCTATTCGCCCGCGGTACGTGCGTCCTCAGGCGGTGCGGGACAGCCTCATGCGGAACACACCGTGGTAGTCCCACATCAGGTCGGCGCCGTCCAGCCAGCGCCGCACCTCCACCCCGGGCATCCCCTGCGGCCTCAGGACCAGGACACCGTCCTCGAAGGACGCAGCGACAACGATCGGGGTCGTGAGGTCCATCTCCATCACGTCGTGACACCCGTTCTCGAACGTGCCGTCGACCGCGGGGAAGTCGTGGATGATGTGGCCGGCGGTGATGGTGACGCGCCTGCCGGCCTGCTCGATCCGCTCGACGTGGTTCCACAGGGGCAGGCCCTCGGGTGCGGGCCCGCCGTTCATCGTGACCTCGGCGGCCTTCCAGGTTCCGCGCAGGTCCGGAACGCCGTCGGCGAGCGGGTCGGTGCACCCGGACAGGAACGGACCCGGCATCTCGCCGTGCCAGCCCCCTTCCGGGGTGTGGACCCTGGGCAGTTCCGTGGATGTCGTCATGCCCGCACCATACGCCCAGCCGCCGTACCACCCGTGAATGAGGTTGATTTTGGGGTAGGTCGGGTCAGCGCGGAAGGACGACGATCGCCTCGTGCTCGAGGCTCGCGACCACCGTGCCGTCGACCTCGATGTGGATGTCGGCGACAGCCCTCTCCCCGCCCTGCTCACGGCGGTCCACAACGACGGAGCGCACGGTTGCGGTGGCACCTCCGCGCACGAGTGCGTGGTGCCGCACGATGCTGCGGGTGTGCACCCAGCTCCCCCGTGCCACGTGCTCGTGGAACACCGCGTTGGCGAGTGCCGGCCACACCGCGGGATGGACGACGTTGTTGTCGGTGCAGAGCGTGTGTGCGTCGCCGAGCCTGCGCCCGTAGTCGGGACCCCACTCGCCGGACAGGACGAACCGCATGTCGGGCAGCGTCTCCCCCGGACGCATGGGTGCCGGGTCGCCCGAGTCGAGGACAGCCCGGAACAGCGCCCGGGGCTGGTCGGGTGAATCGGTGAGGGCGCTGATTAGCAACGGCTCGTCGGGCGAGGGGACACAACGCACCGTGTCACCGTCGAACACAGGCCGGCGCAGCCGCACCTCCCCGCCGCCGTGCGCCACCCAGTCGAGTCCGTGTGCCGCGATCATCGGGTGGACCATGTACGCGTAGGTGGACACACCGGCCACCAGTGCCCGCGGGAAGCCGGCGGCCCGGGCGCCCCCGTCGGTGTGGATGGCGTTGCGGGCGTGCTCGGGCAGGTTCACCGCGGTCACGCTCCACGGTTGCGGAGGGCGCGGGGCGGACATGGCGCGACATTAGCCACCGGTCTTTCCCCTCCGGCCCTGTGCGGCCCACGGCTAGACACTGTTTCCCCCGCTCTGCGAGACTGCGCGCAGGGGAAGGACCGCTTCGGTGCGGCCGGATCAGGGGGTTGTGATGACGAGCGCGAACGACGTCGACGTGGTGGTTGCCGGGGCCGGGTTCTCCGGTCTCTACCTGGTGCACAGGCTCCGCGAGGCGGGGTTCTCCTTCCGTGTTCTCGAGTCTGGCGGCGACGTCGGCGGCACCTGGTACTGGAACCGCTACCCGGGCGCGCGGTGCGACATCCCCACCACCGACTACACCTACTCATGGGACCCGGAACTCGACCGCGAGTGGACGTGGTCCGAGAAGTACGCAACCCAGCCAGAGATCCTCTCGTACGCGCAGCACGTGGCGAAGAAGCACGACATGTACCCGCACATCACCTTCAACACGCGGGTGAAGGATGCGCAGTGGGACGACTCCACGAGGAAGTGGACCGTGCGCACGGAGACCGGCGAGGCGATCACCTGCCGCCACTACGTCATGGCCACCGGCTGCCTCTCCGTGCCGAAGGACCCCGACATCCCCGGCACCGAGAACTTCGCCGGCGGTGTGTACGTCACCGGCCGCTGGCCCCACGAGGGAGTCGACTTCACCGGCCGCCGCGTGGCGGTGATCGGCACGGGGTCTTCGGGCATCCAGTCGATCCCGCTGATCGCGGAGCAGGCCAGCCAGGTGACCGTGTTCCAGCGCACGCCGAACTTCTCCGTGCCCGCGTTCAACGGCCCGGTCTCCGAGGACCGCAAGGCCCCGCTGCTCGCCGACCGTGACGCCTACCGCGAGTCCGCCAAGTGGACCCGCGGCGGTGTGCCGCTGCCCCCGTCCGAGGTGTCGGCACTTGCCGTCACGCCGGAGCAGCGCCGCGAGATGTTCGAGGCCGGCTGGAAGCGCGGCGAGCTGTTCTCCATCCTCGGCATCTTCATGGACCAGAGCACGAACCGCGAGGCGAACGACCTCGTTTCGGAGATGATCCGCGAGAAGATCCGTGCCACGGTGAAGGACCCCGTCACCGCCGAGCTCCTGTGCCCGAAGACGTACCCGTTCGGCACGAAGCGTCCGTGCCTCGACACCAACTACTTCGACACCTACAACAAGCCGCACGTCCGGCTGGTCGACCTGAACACCTCGCCCATCCGCACCATCACGTCCGACGGCGTCACGTTCGGCGACGAGACGGTGCAGTTCGACGACATCGTCTACGCCACCGGCTTCGACGCGATGACGGGTGCGATCGTCAGCGTGGACATCACCGGCCGCAACGGCACCACCCTCAAGAAGAAGTGGGAGCACGGTCCGCTCCAGTACCTGGGCCTCATGTCCACCGAGTTCCCGAACTTCTTCATGATCACCGGGCCCGGCAGCCCCAGCGTGCTCTCCAACATGATGGTCTCCATCGAGCAGCACGTGGACTGGGTGACCGACACCCTCGTCCACATGCGCGACAACGGCCTGGACATGATCGAGCCCACCGACACGGCCGAGGCCGGTTGGGTGCGCCACGGCGCCGAGTTCGCCGACATCTCGCTGATGAAGGACACCAACTCCTGGTACATGGGCGCGAACGTGCCGGGGAAGCCCCGCGTGATGCTCCCCTACCTCGGCGGCGTCGACGGGTACCGGCGTGCGTGCAACGAGGTGGTGGAGCGCGGCTACCTCGGGTTCTCCATGACGGGTCCCGGGGGGAAGGTCTGCAACGACGGAGTGATCCGGTCGGTGCAGCCCGACGTGTTCATCGTGCTCGACATGATGAGCCAGATGGGCCTGCCCCCGATGGAGTCGATGACGCCCGAGGGTGCGCGCGAGTTCAGCAACGCGAGCGGTGCGATGCGCCCGCCGGGACCGGAGGTCGGCGAGATGGTCGACGGCACGCTCCCCGGCGCCGACGGCAGCCCTCTCGAGTACAGGCTGTACCGACCCGCCACGAAGGGTCCGCATCCCGTCGTCGTCTACTTCCACGGCGGCGGATGGGTGATCGGCAGCCACGTCAGCGACGAGCCGATGGTGCGCGACCTGTGCGTGCGTTCGGGCGCGATGTTCGTGTCGGTCAACTACCGCCACGCGCCCGAGGCCCGATTCCCCGCGGCGGCGGAGGACGGGTACGCGGCCCTCACCTGGGTGAACGACCACATCACAGAGCTCGGCGGCATCCCCGGCAAGATCGCAGTCGCCGGCTGGAGCGCGGGCGGCAACGTGGCGGCGGTGGCGGCACAGTTGGCCCGCGACAACAACGGTCCCGCTCTGTGTGGTCAGTTGTTGCTCACCCCGGTGACCGACGGGACGAAGGAGTACCCGTCGCTCTCCCTGAACGGCGAGGGTTACATCCTCACCAAGTCGTTGATGGACTGGTTCTGGGATAACTACGCCGACAGGAAGGACCGCTCGCACCCGAAGGCATCGCCGCTGAAGGCTGCGTCACTCGCGGGCCTGCCCCCGACCACCGTGGTGACGGCCCAGTTCGACCCGCTGCGCGACGAGGGCAACGCCTACGCCGAGGCCCTCCGCGAGGCCGGTGTGAAGGTGACCCACATCCAGGCCGGCGGGCACATCCACACCTCCATCTCGATGGTCGGTGTGATCCTGTCCGGCGAGAAGCACAGGGAGAAGATGGCCGAGTCCATCCGCGGGTTCTTCGCCTAGGGCCTCGGTCCCGCCGGATCCAGCGGTCGTGCCCGCACGGGCCTGCCTCCACACACATTCGGTCATTGGCAGCCCGAAGGAGCACGTACCATGACCTCCACAGACAACGACCGCCGCATCCTCCACTCGGCCCTCGAGGCAGCATGCGGACCACGACCCGCGGAGATACTGATGGAGCACCTGCCGCCAGCAGGCTGGAGAGACCTGGTCACCAAGGATGACCTCGTGCTCGCACGCTCCGGCATCCAGCTGGAGATCGAGAAGTTCAGGTCGGAGG
>Ga0078894_10004973_pt1 | contig 10208 bp, 5 predicted proteins | sample LauGreSu1BDMLBSD_2_FD_67506 | JGI IMG/M metagenome (GOLD analysis project Ga0078894, IMG submission 67506) | Freshwater lake microbial communities from Lake Michigan, USA - Su13.BD.MLB.SD (version 4) (version 4) | ecosystem: Environmental > Aquatic > Freshwater > Lake | place: Lake Michigan, USA...
AGATAAATTTTATTTAAATTATAAATATAATTATGAACTTTTTAATAAATTCTTTATTTATTCTTTAAATAATATTCCTAATATAGATATAGATATAGATAAAATAGATAATAATTATATACAACAAATATTATTATTATATAAACAAATTAAGAATGTATGTTCATATCATGAAAATTTATTAAAAGAAGATTTTAATGAATATTTTTCAAATTTAAAGATTAATAATGATGTTCTTAGATATATAGATATATATAATCAAAGTTATGATAATATTAAAAAAGGACTTTTAATTAAAATAGCTGAAAGAGAAAATGATAAAAGATTGAATGAATTAGATGATGATTATGATATGAATAGTATATTAAGTATAGATGATTTAGATAGTAAAATAACAATAAGAAGTATAATTAGTGATATAAAGGATATTAATTTAACAGGAGGTAAATATTATTATGTAGATATGGAATTATTAAATAATAATTATAAAGAATTTAAAAATGAATATATTTTAAGATTATATGAATATATAAAAGATAAATTTGAGATAAAAGATGGAGATTTGGATTATTTAAAGGAACCTGAATTTAATATAGATTATAGTATAAAAGAAAAGATAAATAATTTTAATTATTCATTTTATCAATTAATAATTTTCTTAATATTATTTATGACAATAATTCTTCATATAATGTTTTATAAATTTTATAGTTCTATTTAATAATAATGGAACCAGAAATAACAAAATGTCAAAGGAATATTCGTAATTCACCTAAAACTTTTTCAAATTTAAGTTATATTAAATGTTTATTTTTTACAAATAAACAATTTAATGAAGAAGCCGAAAGTTATCATAAACCAAAAGAAAGTCTTTATATAGAAAAAGATATAGATGGTAGAAATAGACAGAATATAGTCAATAGTATAAATGAAATAATTATAGGAATTTATAGAGATTTAAATAAGGATAATCCAACAGGGGATTATAAAATACCGGCACCAATATTTGTGATGATGGGAAGAAAATTAGAGAAAAAAGGTAGTATATTTGAAAATCAGAATATAACTAAAATTGAAGATAATTATATAAATATTAATGGGATGATTATACCTAATCCAATAATAAAAGAAGTATCTATAATATCATATATAAATGATTATTTATCATCAATATTTGCTACAAAAGATGATATAAATAAATATAATAAAAGTATGTTAAATACTTATGAATTTAAAAATAATGTTAAGATATTTGTGTATGTTCCATATATGACGAATAAATATAAATATATAACTAATTTTGTAGATTTAATAAATTCATCAACATTTATTTCAAGTATAATAAATAATGCTTATTATTTGGGTGTTGATCCAACAATTATATTTGATGAAGAAAAATTTAAAGAGACAAATAATAAATTACCAAATAATTTACAACATATGTTTATTAATATTAATACAAATCAAGATAGTAGAAAATATAGATTTTATGATGAATTAGTTAATTTATGTTATGATGGTGGTTGTATTTCAGATATTGGAGAAGATTTTCAACAATTATTACCTAATTTTACAAATGATGAAAGTACAGATACAGATAATGCTATAAAAAAATCACCATATTTACCAAATAAATGTTTATCAAAAACAAATAATTTTATTTGTAATATGAAAGATGTTGAAAATAATGTTTCTTTAAATCAAATATTAAAAGAGAATGGTAGTGAAGAATTAACTAATTCATTAACACAATATGAAAATATAAATATGAAAATAAATAAAGGTCTTTCAGTATCAGATGATGAAAATAAATTAATAAGTGATTATAATAAATCACCGATAAATTTATTAATATCAATAGTGAATAGTTATATATCATCAAGTTATTCAACAAATTTAGATGAGAAGGATAAAAAAATAAAGAGACCTACATTAAATGAAAAGGGTGTAATGGAGGAGAAGGAGATAAGTTTAAAATTAAATCATTATTCAAAGGATTATTCTATAAATATGATAAAAGAACTTTCATATATAAATAATAAATATCCAAGTATTCCTGAAATTGTTACAACTATGTATGTATATAAAGAAGAGATTTTAAGTAATTTAATTACATATATGCCATTTGGAAAACAAATACCAAGTAATTATAATGTTCTTCATTTTGGTTATGAACAAGAAATAAATGAGAAGGTATATTCTGTTAATAAAGAATTTGCTTTAATGATAAATAATAATGGTTTAATTTATGTATTAAATAGAAAAATAAATCAGATTCATTATTTTTTAAATAGAACTTTTATAAAAAATGCTTTATCTATGAATATAAGTGAGAGTGGAATAAGTGTTAATTATATTGATGATAATAATAATAAAAATAATAGAAATGTATTAAATATTAAAATGATAAATGATAAAAATCCAAGAACAAAACCGCCATATAGTTGTATAATAAATGATTTAGGTATAATAGTTGTATATGGTAATGCTTTTTTAAATTCAACATCAGATGAATTTAATAGATTGATTGAGAATGAAATAGATTTTATTAAAAGTTTGGATAGTGGTATAGACCCAAATGCTTTAGATAATTTAGATGAAAATATGATGAGGGGAAAAAATAAATTAGATGATTTAAATATATTAAATAAGAATGAGAAATATGTTTATAGGAGTATGAGCAAATAAAGAATTATTTTTCTATGTTTATATAAATAATGAACGATTGGGATATATTAGATTTATATTTTAAAGACCATAAATATCCCTTTACTAATCATCATTTGGATAGTTATAGAGAACTTATAAAAACTTATATACCTCAAACGATTAAATCATATAATCCAATTACTATGATTAAATTTGATGAGAAAACACAAGCAACAAAGATGAAAGTTAATGTGTATATAGGTGGTAAAAATAGTGATGAAATATTTATTGATCATCCTATTACTTATGAAAATGGTCAACAAAAGATTATAACTCCAAATGATGCTAGATTAAAAAGTATAACATATGAAACACATATTTATGCTAATGTTCATATTGAAATTTATAATGAGGATAATGAGATATATGAAGATGTTATAAAGAATGTGGCAATTGGTAGTATTCCAATAATGCTTCATTCAGATATTTGTATATTAAATGGGAATGGGAATAAAGTTCTTCAAAGATTAGGAGAATGTATATATGATGGTGGTGGATATTTTATAATAGATGGAAAAGAAAAGGTTATAATAGCACAAGAAGCAGAAACAAATAATTGTATTATAGTATCAAAGATAAAAGAGGATGATAATTTTAGTTATAAGGGTAAAATTAAATGTTCAGGAGAGATAGGTGAAACAATATTAGCACCAAGAACAATAGAATTTTATTTAGTAAAGAATGATGAAACAACAGAGAAATTTGAGGATAATAAGGGTTCAATATATATTAATTTACCATCAATAGAGGGAAAAGTTCCATTATTTATTTTATTCAGGGCATTAGGAATAGAAAGTGATAAGGATATAATAGAGACAATTTTTGGAATTAATAATAGTGAAATAGAAATGACTCATTTTTATAATTTTATAAGACCATCAGTTTATAATAATTATTATGAAAAAGATGGAGATAGATTTTATATATATACACAAGAAGATGCTTTAAATTATTTTAAATTTAGAACTAAATATAAGACAATAGAACATGTAAGATATATATTTGTTGCTGATATATTTCCGAATATACCTATATTTGAGAATAAGGGTAAATATTTAGGATATTTAACAAAGGAATTTATAAATGTTGCTATGAAAATTAAGAAGGAGAGTGATAGAGATAATTATTTTAATAAGAGAATAAATATTAGTGGTTTTTTGTTAGCTGAATTATTTCAGGAGGCTTATATGAGATTAAGAAAAACGATTAGAGATACTATGGATAATTTTTATTATTTTGGAGCTTGGAAAAATACTAATAATTTCACCAATTTTATTAATAAAGATAATATTTATCGTTTAATTCCTGTTGTCTTGATTGCTAATACTTTCGCTAAATCTTTAAAAGGACGTTGGGGACTTGAAAGTGATGATGATCCTGAATTAGGTAGAGTTCAAGATTTATCTCGTATTAGTTATATAGGATTTTTATCACATCTTAGAAGAGTTAATACACCTATAGATAGAAGTATTAAAATAACATCACCACATAAACTTCATTCACATCAATGGGGAATAATGTGTCCATTTGAAACACCAGATGGAGCATCAGTAGGTTATTTAAAAAATTTAGCATTTTTAACTAAAGTAACAGCAGGTTCAAATCCACAATATACAAGAGATTGTTTATTAGATATTGGTGTAATACCATTAGAGAATTATAATTTAAAATTGGATAGAAATATAACAAAGGTATTTGTAAATAATAATTGGTTTGGTATAACAAATGAACCTATTAGAATTATTAGAACATTAAGAGCATATAAAAGAAATGCTTTAATAAATATTTTAACATCAATATCATGGAATAATATGAGTAATGAAATTAAAATTTTTGTAGAGGCAGGTAGAGCAGTAAGACCATTAATTATATTAAATAATGGTTATTCAAGAATTTTTACAGAGAAATTTAATAATTGGTTTGAGATGATAGTTGGTTCATATAAAAAGGAAAAAGTTGGTGAAGATATTTATTATAAAAATGAATATATTAATCCTAAAAGTTTAGATGAATTTAAAGGAAAAACAGATAATCAAATTCTTGATTTATTAGAAAAAGGAGGTTCTGTTATTGAATATGTAGATCCACAAGAAACTGATACATGTTTAATAGCTATTAAAAAAGATGTTATTAATACATTTCATACACATCTTGAAATTCATCCATCAACTATTTTAAGTGTTGTAACTGGAAATATTCCTATGTGTAATCATAATGCTGCACCTCGTATTGTTTTCCACGCAGCACAAACAAAACAAGCAATTGGAATTTATGCTACTAATTTTAATAAAAGATTTGATACATTTGGTTTTATTCTTCATTATCCACAAAAAGCTATAATTAATACTCGTCATTCTCAATATACTGGAAGTGATAGTTTAGGAAATGGGGCTAATTTAATAGTTGCTATTATGACATATACAGGATATAATCAGGAGGATAGTTTAATTATAAATAAACGTTCTGTTGAGAGAGGATTATTTCATTTATCTTATTATAAATCAATAACAGCAACTTCTAAAAAAATATCTCAATATGAACGAATAATTTTCGCAAATCCAATTAAATTAAGAGATAAAGATGGTATTATAGTTGCTGGTATTAAACATGCCAATTATAATCTTATAGATGATGAAGGAATAGTTAAAGAAGGTTCATATATACCGAGAGGTCAAATTGCTGTAGTTGTTGGAATGGTATTAATTAAAGATGTTCTTAAAGAAGTTAAAAAGGGATTATTTATTGAACAAGTTAAAGAAACTACTTATACTGATGTTTCTATTACAAGTGATGAAAGTTATTATGGACATATTGATAAAGTTTTTGTAGGAACTAAGACATTAGAAGATGATACTAAAGTATGTAAAGTAAGATTTTTAAAAATTAAAAAGCCTGAATTTGGTGATAAACATTCTTCAAGACATGGACAAAAAGGTGTTGTTGGTATGATTTTACCTGAAGAACAAATGCCTTTCACTAAAGATGGTATTAGACCAGATTTAATAGTTAATCCACATGCTATTCCATCAAGAATGACTATAGCACATATAGTTGAATGTGTTTATGCTAAATTATGTAGTTTAGATGGATATTTAGGTGATGGTTCTGTTTATATCGATTTAGATTATAATGGAATTTATGATAATTTGGAGAAAAAAGGTTTTGAGAGGGCAGGTAATGAAATTTTATATAATGGTCATACTGGAAGACAAATACAAACTGAAATTTTTATTGGTCCCACATATTATTTCCGTTTAAAACATATGGTTGCCGAAAAAATTAATGCTCGTGGTATCGGCCCAAAAGTTCAATTAACAAGACAACCTACCGGTGGTAGAAGAAAAGGTGGTGGATTAAGAATTGGTGAAATGGAAAGAGATAGTTTAATTAGTCATGGTATTTCAAGATTTATTAAAGAAAGTATGATGGAACGTTCTGATAAATATAGATGGTATGTTTGTGAAAATTGTGGAACTATTCCTATTATGAATGGTGGTATAATTAAAAATGGTTTTTGTAATTTATGTGGTAATACACAAATTAATATTATTGAAACACCTTATACTATGAAATTATTAACACAAGAATTTGAAGCAATGGGTGTTGAAATGCGTTATAATTGTAATCATATTGATATGCCATTAGAAGATGATTTAGAAGATGATATGGAATTAATAGATGATTTTGAAGATTTGGAGGATATAAAGAAGGAAGTTATACCAATTAAATTAAAACAAGTTGGATTAAAAGATTTAATGAAACAAGTTAAGGATAAATATCCAAAAATGAAAGGAATTAATAAAATGAAAATGGAAGATTTAATTAATTTATTGAAAAATGATAATGATAATTTAAATATAAAAACTAAAAAAGAATTAATTGAAATCGCAAAAAATAAATATCCTAAATTAAAAGGATTAAATACAAAAACAAAAGATGAATTAATTACTATTATTAATCAAATACAAGAAGAAAATCAAGAAGAAAAACAAGAAGAAAAACAAAAGATTATTAAAAAAACTAAAAATCAATTAATTGATGAATTAAAAGAAAAACATCCAGAAATATATATCAAAACTACTTATACTAAAGAACAATTACAAACTATTTTAGATATGACAGAAGCAGAAATTGATAATCATATTAAAAAAGGAAAAATTAAAATTAAAGGTGGTGATGAATTAGATGGTGATAGTGATAATGAATTAGATAGTGATAATGATAATGAATTAGATAGTGATAATGATAATGAATTAGATGGTGATAGTGATAATGAATTAGATAGTGATAATGAATTAGATGGTGGTAGTAATTCAGGAATATATGATAGTATAGATGATTTAAAATTAGCATTAAATAAAGAACCTGAAATAACAACAACAGATATAATGAATAATATTGATGATAATTCATCTATTGAATTATCAAAAATACAAATACATGATATATCTCCTGAAATTAATCAATTATCTCAAGGAATGAATCAAGGAATGAATCAAGGAATGAATCAAGGAATGAATCAAGGAATGAATCAAGGAATGAATCAAGGGATAAATCAAGGGATAAATCAAGGAATGAATCAAGGAATGAATCAAGGGATAAATCAAGGAATGAATCAAGGAATAAATCAAGGAATGAATCAAGGGATAAATCAAGGAATGAATCAAGGGATGAATCAAGGGATGAATCAAGGGATAAATCAAGGGATGAATCAAGGGATGAATCAAGGGATAAATCAAGGGATGAATCAAGGGATAAATCAAGGAATACCAACAATTCCAAATGCTGAAATAATACAGAGGGGTGGAAATGATAATAATGAAATTAAGGTAATAAATATTTTATAAATAATTGATAGAAATGAATGAATTATTTATTAATTTAATAATAATAATAGTGATAGTAGTTTTATTTTTAGCATATATATTAATAGCTTATTTTTATAATTCATACATAAATTATAAGAGTGATGTTAAAACAAATTTTAATGAGACAACAAGTTATATAAATACGACAACAAATAAAATTGATAATAATATTAATACAAAAACAAATGCTGTTTCAGCAAAAGTTGATGCGGTAGATATTAAATATAAAGATATAAATTTAGATTTATCAAATAGAATAACATCAAATAAATTATCAATAGATATAATAAATAATAATATAACATCAAATACGAGTAATTTAAGAAGTTTTGATAGTGGTGTTAAACAATTTATAGAATTTAGGGATAATAATAATAATATAAATGATACATTATTTAATTATAGATTTAGTGCTGTTCCAAATTTGTCAATGAATTTAATTAGAAAAGTTTCAGCAATATCAGGAATGACAATAAAAACAGATGGTGATATAAATAAATTTAGAATTTGTGATGATAAAATAGGTGAATCAAATTGTATAGATTTACGTGTTTATAATGGTAATTTTGATATAATGCCGAGTGCTATAAAGGATAATAATATAAGTAATATTAATTTTTATAATAAAAATAATAATGTTATGGCTAAAATGGATATGTTAAATAATAATATATATTTAGGTGGAGGTGGTGAAAATGCTGGATTATTTATAAATGAAAGTAATGTATATTTAAAGAATTTTAATTTAATTGATCCAAATACTAAATATTTGGATAAAAAAGTAATATATGATAAAGTATTAAGAGGAACAAATCAAACATTTAATACATATAATTATAGTTTTGATGATATATCAAGAAATACAAGTAATTTTGTAACTGGTATATATACAATAATAAGAGGTACAGGAACACCACCAACCAATAATACAATAATATTAAATTTTAAAAGTTCTTATAATATTCCAATAGGCAAAGAAATAACATTTGATATTCATGAATTTTCAAATACGACATCAGATATAATAATAAATGTGGTAGATGTGGAAACAAGTCCTGGATTATTATTATCATCAGTAAAATTAAATACTAATAAAATAATAATAAAAACAAATTCTATGATTATAGCAAGTGTTAATCAGAGAATAAAAATAACAAATGCGAATTTTGGAACAACAATAAGTAGTCCATATTTATCAAATTTGATAATGACAAAAATTTAATCATCATTAATAAATAAATCAATAGGTTCTATTTTATTTTTCTTTTCATTCATATAGATATTATAGAAATTAGAAATTTTAGGCATTATATCATTATTCCATTTTTTTTCATCAAATACTACTTTTTGAATATTAATTAATTTAAGAGACCAATAATGAAATTTATAATCATTATTTGAATAACAATTCATTTCATTTAAATTTTCAATTCCTGTTTGTTTTTCAGTAGAATATATATAAGAATAATCAGAATTTTTTTCGACAATAATTCCATGTTTATAATTTTCAAGATTATTAATATTAATTAAATAATCATCAAATGTATCATAACATTCAAACTCACATTCAATATAATCACAATTATATAAATTACATACTGCTAATTGTCCTTGAATTTGATAATAATATTTTTCAGGAATTTCTCCATCAATTATTTTTCTTTTATAAGGACATTTAATTTCAATCATAATACCATCTTGTGTAATACCATCAGGTGATGCTCCAAAATTTTCAATATTATCATTAATAATTAATCCAAATTCAAAAACTTCTTTATTATTCATAATAGAATATATACGAGTAGCCATAGGTTCAAACATAGTTCCCCATTTAAGTGCTGGAATAGCATTTGAATTATAATTAATATTTTTAATTTTCTTTTTTGCTAAACTAAGTGGATTTTTAACAGCTTCATATAAATCACTTGCTGTAAGACGATTTTCTCTTAATTTAAACCATTCTGGAGTTCTTTGTTTAATAAGTGGTTTTTTTCTAAGTTCTTGAAGGATTAATTGTGGGGATTGAGATAACATATTACATTTATAATGTTTCTTTTTTCTTATATCTTGCTGAATTTTTAATTTTCTTTTCATTTTCTGTTTTAATACGATTAATAGTAGTAGATATATCTTTATTTAATTTATCTGGTAAACTCATTTTTTTATTTTCTCTTTTTTTATTATTAGCAAGTTCAATAATTTCATCTCTTTTTTCGAGAAGAATTTTATTAAAAGTATATAATAATTCATCATCTGCCATTATTTTTTATCTTTAAATAATTAATAAAAATAAAATCTTAAATTCAATTTTTCTTTAATAATCAATAACTCTAATATATTTATTAGGATTTGGATTAATATTATTATATATATAATAATATTTTTTATTATAAAAGTTATAAAAATAATTTTTAGGTATTATTTGTTTTTGTCTATTATGTATATTATTATATGGTGGAAATATTAATATTTCATATTTATAAATTAAATGTGTTTTGTTATTAAATTGTTTAACTTTATACATATTTGAAAGTATTTTTTCCAATATTAATATCTCATATTTTCTTATATAATCATTATTACCTGGTAAAAAAATACATAACTTTTCTTTTAGATTAAATTCAATATTTT
>Ga0078894_10004976_pt1 | contig 10206 bp, 1 predicted proteins | sample LauGreSu1BDMLBSD_2_FD_67506 | JGI IMG/M metagenome (GOLD analysis project Ga0078894, IMG submission 67506) | Freshwater lake microbial communities from Lake Michigan, USA - Su13.BD.MLB.SD (version 4) (version 4) | ecosystem: Environmental > Aquatic > Freshwater > Lake | place: Lake Michigan, USA...
TTTAATACCAGCAGGGAAACATCTTGATACGAACCAGTGGTATTACGGTGCTTCAAAAACAGAAGCATCTTCATTAGCCATTACCCAAGACACTACCATATATGCGAATTGGAAATACCGTGTTTCTTATGATGTGAATGGAGGGGAAGATACTGTAAATCCTTCATCGTTGATTAAAATCAATGAGTCATTTACCGTTACCACAACAGAACCGGTGTATGTTGGGTACACGCTTACGGGATGGCAATTAACTCCTCCCAATTCAACTACGTATCTACCAGGATCAACTTATCCAGCCACGGGGGATGCGGCAGTGACTTCCGATATCACATTAACTGCAAAATGGGGGACGAATTATGTAGTCAGGATTGATCCCAATAATGGATCAGACATATATCAATACTCAACTACATATCGTATGACCCCCCCATATGGTATATTGGATGTAGGTACGTTACAAATCCCAAGCTACGTAGGACATAATTTTGTGAATTGGAAGAACCCTTCGGGTACAGTAGTGAGCGGTCAGCAAACCATTAATGATAATATCACGTATACCGCACAATGGTTAAGACATACGTACACTATATCTTATAGTATTCCGGCCGCGTATACTGGATACCTAGGTACATTACCAAATGGAAGTACAGGTGTTCCGTATGACAGCAGTTACAATGTATCCAGTAATGTCATTACGTATCGTCCACCTTTACAAAAGGTGTCGCACTGGAAGTATACACCGACATCAAGCTATGCAGTTCAAGGAAGTGCCGTTAGTACTGAAATAGGAACAGCTTTTAGAGTACCTGCGTTAACAACGAATCTCGGAACAATCGCGTTGACTCCCACTTTTGCGAATGCGTATACCGCAACGTATTCTGGCGGAGTGGATTCTACTGGGTTGGGTACAATTTATGGATCATTAACTGACCTCAGTTCTCCTTATGTGAGTGGAAAAACAGTCACGACGCTCGCTTCTCCGTTTGACTTATCCGGACATACTTTTAATACATGGCAACTCAGTGGTACAACGACCAATTATACACCAAATTCTGATTATTCAAATATTAGTAGGGATATTTCGTTTGTCGCCTTGTGGACTAAGAACACTTATACGGTTAGGTATATTTTTCCATCAGAATATAATATAACGGGTAATATTACATCAGTAGATTCCGGTAGTAGTTTTAAAACAGAAACCTACGGTAATACGCATAGGATTCGTACGTCGTTTGATCCAAGTCCATTAACTGCGACGAGTAATAATGGTGCCAATAATTACGTATTGTCAAAATGGCAATACAAAGTAGGTTCAGAAACCAGTGCTTCAATAGATGTGGTTAGTTTAGAGGTTCTTGTAATCAATAATATTTTTATTTATCCGGTATTTGTTGGAACGTATACAATTGAATATGCAGATGACACGTCCGTTACTAGAGAACTAGGAGGGGAATTACCTACAACGATTATCACAAGTTCGGGTACTTCTACAGCTGTGTATGACATGTTGTTTCCTGGAGGTACGTACACGATTCCATCCACGACTTTGTACGGGAGTCTAACCACATCCTCCACTACAAAAAAAATATCCAATAATTCATGGCAATCCGGATCACCCTTTACACTTACGGATAATATTATCATTCGTCCGATGTGGACGAATGCCTATACCATTACGTATGATCTTGGTGGTGTTACGAGTTCGTCCGCATTACCGACTACCATTATCAATTCCTCAGGTACGCCATTAGCTGTATCTACAAATTATTTTCCTGCTGGAAGTTATCGTGTTCCAGACACAGCTACCCTTACCGGAACATTATCAGGACAACCCCCCCAAACGTCATCAACATGGAAAATTAATACCACCCCCATCAATGGTCCGTTTACCCTTAGTAGTAATATTACCATTACACCGGTATGGGTATCCAGTGCTTTTACGGTGAATATGAGTAGTACTGCGTTGGATTCAGGTTCAGGTACTTTACCTACTACACTCATAAATGCAACCAGCCAAGATATCCCTTTAACAGGTACTTTTTTTAATCCAGGAGATATGTATACCATTCCGTCAGCCACCCTTACAAGAACTTTGTCGGGTCAAAAACAAATCTCCATAAATTCTTGGCAGGCGTATCAAACCACTGCGGGGGCAGGTACTGCCGCTGACATTACAAATACATTTGCGATTCCGTCGTACAATATGACGATCATACCCAAATGGACGAACATGTACTCGTTGAGATATGACCGGAATAATGTAACATTAACCTCACCGTCAGCATTACCAATTTATGTGACCGCGCCAGAAATACGAACAACGGTATCTGGTTCATCGGTGATTACAAATTCACCATCCACACAACTAGTTGTATCGGGTGGTTATTTTATTCAAGGAGATACCTACACCATTCCAACCATTACGCTGATTGGATCATTATCAGGTGTAACGAAATTCTCAAACTCATGGAAAGCGTATAACACTAGTGCGTTAGCAAGTACTGCCGCCGCCATTACAAATCCATTTGCGATTCCTGCGAACAATACGACTATCATACCCAATTGGTTAGACGGAATCACTGTTACATACGACTCTTCTGGAGTTACTTTAGATAGGGGATATTCTTTACCGACTACACTTATTGACGTATCAAGCAGTTTACCTGTAGCCTTGTCAACTAAATTTATTGGCGGATATACTTATAAAGTACCTACATTAACAACTCCGAATGCAAATCTTGGAGGAATAACAAGTGTAGCTTTTAGTGGAATTAATAGTGGTGTGAATGTTTGTTCTATTGGATGGTATAGATCTCCTAACGCAACTATAATTGATAACAGTAATTTTTCTATGCCTTCATCTAATATTACAATATATCCTAGATGGTCTAGTGCTTTTAAAGTTGCGTATGCTCTTAACAATGGATATTCACATTTCATTCCAACGGAAATAGCTCCATCTGAGTACGTTACCTCTGGTACTCAGATCACACTTCCACAAACAAAATATGTAGTAAATTTAAACTCAACTAATTTAAAATACATTTTTACTAAGTGGGGACCCAGTTATAATAATATATTTAATACAGAGAATAGACCATATACCACAGTTGATAATAGGGTTACTATAACCAGCAATATTAATTTCACCTCCAGCACTTTTGTACGAGCATATTTGGCGTCGTATAAAGTATATAATATAGATATATCAAATCTAATTCCAACAGATTATCATTATTATACAAGTACAATGTATTTCAATCTACCAACTAATATAATTTATAATAACGCGAATATTTCTGGATGGGATGATATTAGTGGAGGTAGTGAGAATGTTGACTCACCAAGACGTATTACCTCAGATACAACTTTTTATGCCATATTGTCGTATCCATTAATATATGAATCAAATAACGGTGAATCGGAGACATATACAAGATATTATCCTCTTGGTAACGCTACGTTAGATATATACCCCCCGGATACATTTACTCCTCCAACAGGGAAACAATTTCGTGGATGGAGTAAGACAGTGGGTGGTCCAAAAGTAACCGATTATAATATAACTTCTGGAACAAATACTAATGTATTTGCCAGATGGGAGACTGGTGTTGAATTGACCTATTCAAGTGTATTTAGATCACCTGAGTTAACATATTCACCATCTATATCTATTTCACCGGAGTATTATACAGTGGGTGAAACAGTGAATCCAATAAAAGATTTATCGTATGTAACAACTACCTACAAATCCGGTCAACGTTTTGGCTTCCCCCAAACAAGTGTATTTGACCCATCTCATTCATACCTTAACTTAGATATTGAAAATGACAACGATACACGAATATTTACTGGATGGAGTGATATATCCAGTTGGGGATTAGTTACACCTACACAACCAGCAACCATATTACCTGGAAGTACTTTTACAATTACATCCAATCGTACTTTATATATGTGTTGGTCTCCTAAATGCGTTTTATCATTTACAAATAATAACGAAGAAACTGGGGTGTATAGTGGTTCAGGAAGCTATGCACAAGTTACATCTTACTATGGCAATACTGTTAATTTGACACCTGCAATTTCATCGTTTCGGAAATCCATAACTAGTGGAGATATACCACGAACAGGGTTTCATTATCCATGTGAAATTTCCTATTACAGAAATAACACAGGTCTTAGCGAAGCGACGACATCTTTAAATATGCCACATCCAATCAATTTAACATACACTATGTGTAGAGCTACCGTAACTGCTTGCATGAGGTATGCTGCTGGAGTCATATATCATATAAATGGTGGGTCTTTAATTTCTCCCGCAACATTACCCATTACGATAGGATATATTAGTAATTCAACCGTTAATATTGTCAACATGACATCGCAACAAATTTCTGCACCAGCAACTAAAACATATGCTGGATGGATAAATTCTTTAGGAAGTGATCTAACATTTTATTCAAAAACTGGTTCACACTCATTTACCATGGAACATAATCAAGAAGTTACATTGTATGCTGCTTACACTCCCAAATTTAAAATCACCTATAGTGTAAATGGTGGGACGGTAGGAAATACAGCTCCCAGTGATGGTGTTGACTATTACCATAATTGTACTCCAACAACTAAGACCCAAGGGTCATATACGTATTCTCCGTATAATTTTAAAGAATGGAATACCCGTTCGGATGCCAGTGGTGGTACCTCATATGGCGAGAATGTAGTTATGAATTCGTTAACTGGAGCGACAACATTATATGCAATGTGGGAGACTACTATACAGTTTAATAGAGGATCGGCGACTACTGGAAGCCCTTCTTTTTCTAGTATGACTCAAATCGTTTCAAAAAAACTAGGAACTCTTCCTACAAAATCATCTATGAGTAACGGTACTAAAACATTTATTGGATGGAACACTGCTACAGGACAAGCATCATCCAACCGTACTGAGGGTACCACATATACCTATGCTAGTAATCCTGTAATTTTCTACGCTGCATGGGGTTCACAGTATACACTATATGTTACATGCGTTCCTGCGGCGAGGGGACAGAGAGACGGAGAGGATGATTATGTTATTGCAAGTGATTATCCTACATTTACATATGGTGATAATACTGATATTACTGTTACGAGTAGTGGCATTATAGCAATTCCTAATTGGGAGTCTGCCACATTGACTGCATTTACTAATACGAACAATTGGACTACCAACAATCGAGTAAGTTTATCGTTAACAGTATATGAGGATAATATTATAAAACTACCTGGTGCCGGAAATATAAGGAAAGAACCTTCTTCTTTTACCGGATGGTATGAACGATATTCTGACAAAGTGTTTCAACAAAACACCAAATTTCGTATGCCAAGCAGAAATGTTTATTTATATTGGACTTATCTAGAAACTGGAAATGACTATAGTGACACCACTACCATATATGAAATGCCTGACACTTGGCCTAACTCATCAACTAGATAATAACATTTAAAATCTACACGTAGTTTATGTCTAGGGATTCAAGTGCGTCTGCCCGTGCAAGACAACGGGCTCAACAAACCATCAACCTATCCAAAATTCCAGTTCCTGTCATACGCTACACCTTGACGTACAATGGAAACGGTAGTACCGGAGGGATTCTTCCAATTGACGTGTTCTCTTACAGTCCTGGCACGTCCGTTCTCGTTCAAAACGCTTCTCTTCTCAAAACGGGGTTTCGTTTCATTGGATGGAATACCCTTTCGGGCATTTTTTACGCTCCACTCAGTAGATTCACCATTACTTCCAACGTGACGTTATACGCCGTATGGGCGCCGACCTACACCGTCACGTACGCGTCCACGTTAAAAACCGGCGGCTCTTTACCTACCGATTCGTTCAAGTACATTACGAATGAAATCGTTACGCTAAAAGGAAATACCGGTTCACTCACAAGAACAAATTATCTTTTTTATGGATGGAGTACGTCTGAAAATGGAATCGGAACGTTTTATTTTCCACTCGCTTCTTTCTCTATCGTTGCCAACATCACCTTGTACGCCATATGGGTTCCTACCTACACCCTTACATATCTAGGTGGAACGTACACCGGCGGAACCGTCCCTACCGATACCAATCGTTACGCGTCAGGAAGTACCGTCCTCCTTCAAAATACAGGAACCATGGTGAAGGCCGATCACGTATTTCTTCATTGGACGTTTCTTCAATCGGGGGTACAAGTGGTTACGCGTCCAAACAACACGTTAACCATTTCTGAAAATCTAACCCTTACTGCGGCATGGGCGCCCGTGTACTCCGTCACGTACTACGGAAATGGTTTTACCGGAGGTACGGTACCGACCGATCCAACCTTGTACCGCTCCGCATCCAGTGTACGTGTGAAGGAGAATACCCTAACGCGCACGAATTTCAGGTTCCTGGAATGGAACACGAGAGAGGATGGATTGGGGATCGCGTATGCTCCGGCCAACCGATTTGTGGTGGAGGCGCCCGTCCAATTGTACGCCATCTGGCAAGAACTGACTACGTTAACGTACGATGGAAATGGAAACACGGAAGGGATCGTCCCTCTGGATGACGCATCTCCTTACATTTCCGGAAATTTCGTACGCGTTCAAAGTGGAACGATTGCGAGAACCAATTATCGTTTTGTGAATTGGAACACTCAACCCAATGGAACCGGAACGTCCTATTCACCCTCGGACATATTTCCCATTACGGTCAACACAACCTTGTACGCCATGTGGGACCTCATATGTACGTTAACGTATGAAGGGAATGGTTTCACGGAGGGTGTGGTGCCTGCGAGCGAAGATTATTTATTCACTGCGTTTGTCACGGTAGGTTCTGTCGGTACAGCGACCAAACTGAATTCACGGTTTGTCCGATGGAACACGGAAGCGAATGGTACCGGCACGTCCTATCTTCCATTTGACGTGTTTAAAATTGAAAATAACGTGACGTTGTACGCGATATGGGAACCCATGTTGCTCGTGACGTACCATGGAAACGGGTTTCTGGAAGGGGAAGTTCCAGTAGATCCAGAAACGTACTTGGAGAATTCCGTCGTGACGGTAAGAACGAGTGGAACCCTTGCGAAACCCAATTTCCGGTTCGCGCGGTGGAACACGGAAGAAGATGATTCCGGTACACCGTACTTACCGTATGATTCTTTTCGGATCATGGAGAACACGACGTTGTGGGCGGTGTGGCAAACCACCTTTACCGTGACGTATGAAGGGAATGGAATGACGAATGGGGTTGTTCCGGTAGATCCGAGAAACTACTTGTTGAATTCCATTGTGGTTCCGATAGAAATGACAGGTACTAAAGTAAAATTTCGTTTTTCACAATGGAATACGTCTCCCGATGGTTCAGGGACGTCGTACGTGCCGTTCCAACCCTTTACGATATCAGAACCGACAACGTTATGGGCGATATGGGTTCCTGAAACGTATCGGGTAACGTACAATGGAACTACGTATTCGGGAGGAAATGTACCTGCAGCTACGAATTATCCGTATGATTCTATCGTTACGGTAGAAGGGAAGAATGATATGTATCGTTCAGGAAGTACTTTTTTAGGATGGTTTACGGATGGGTATGAATTTTATGTAGAGGGGGATACATTTACGCTAACTCAAGATAAGACGTTGTACGCGTCATGGACGCCGGCCGTGTACTACGTGACGTACGATGCGAACGGTGGAACTGGAAGTGTTCCGGTAGATCGTACGGCGTACGTGTACGTTTCCAACGTCACGACAAAACGAAATGAGGGGTTAACCCGAGTGGGGTACACGTTTGATGGATGGAACACGTTAGCGGATGGTTCAGGGACGAGTTATTCTCAAGAAAATCGTTTTAAAATCACAGATAACGTACGTTTGTACGCCGTGTGGATGACGGACATGATAAAAGTCACGTACAATGGAAATGGGTTTACGGGTGGAAGTGTTCCGGCAGAAGCCTTGTACGCGTCCAATACGGTAGTGACCCTTTCTGGAAACACGGGAACCCTTGTGCGTAGTGGAAACACGTTTGCCGGGTGGTACACGTTCGTGAATAATGTAAGAACGGATTATGTGGTAGGAAGTACGTTGACGATTACAGGGGACATTACTTTTTATGCAAAATGGACGTGCACGGTAACGTACGAAGGGAATGGGAACACGGGCGGGGAGGTACCTACCGTGGTGACGTACCTCAATGGAGAAACGGTGACGGTGACGACCACGACCCTGGAACGTACAGGGAACACGTTTGCGGGATGGTACACGGATACCCAAACCTACGTGGGAGGAAACACCTTTACCATTACGGCGAACGTGGTGTTGTACGCGAAATGGACGTGCACGGTGACGTACGAGGGGAATGGGAACACGGACGGGTCCGTACCAAACCCGGTAACCTACACCAACGGAGCGACGGTGACGCTTTCTGCCAACACGGGGTCCTTGGTGCGTACGAACACTACATTTTCTGGATGGTACACCCTGGTGGGGGACACACGTACCCCGTATGCCGTGGGAGACACGTTCATTATCACGGCAAACACGACGGTGTACGCGAATTGGACGTGCGCGGTCACGTACGATGGAAATGGAAGCACGGATGGATCGGTGCCTACGGTAGAGCAGTACCTTCCTGGATCATCCGTCACGGTGGTGGGGAATCCAGGAACGTTGGTAAGAACCAACAACACGTTTGCGGGGTGGTACACGTTCATCAATGGAACCCGAACTCCATATGTAGAAGAGGATACGTTTACCATTACGGTAAATACCACGTTGTACGCGAGATGGACGTGTACGGTAACGTACGAAGGAAATGGAAGCACGGGAGGTTCAGCACCGACAACCACGACGCATGAGAATGGAGACCAAGTGACGGTAGAGCTGCATGGTGGAATGGATAAAACAGGGTACACGTTTGGTGGATGGTACAACAACGAGAATGGAACGGGAACATCGTACACGACATTTGCCATTCTGGAGGACATCACCTTGTACGCGAAATGGTTGATTCGTACGTACACCATTACGTATGATGGGAATAGTAGTACAGATGGAAGTGTTCCCGACCCCACTTCTGGAGTATACAATTCTACTGACACGGTGTTGGCAGGAACACTTGTACGTAATCAGGATCGGTTTATGCGGTGGAACACTTCTTCCAATGGGTCAGGCACGACCTACCATGTGGGCGACCCCATCCTTTACCTTGAAAACATTACGTTGTACGCCATATGGGAACCGACCTACACGGTCACGTATGATGCGAACCTGGTAGGGTCTACGGGTAGTCAAACGGATTCGCTGAGATACATTGCAGGAGAATCGGCTACGGTAAAAAATAGTGGAACGTTAGCAAAAGTGGGTAAGAACACGTTTAAAGAATGGTACTCTAATTCTACGGGTAGTAATGGAACGGCGTATCCTTTAGATACACTCCTTCCAATTACCAGTGACATTACGCTGTACGCCATATGGACGTATAAAATCACGTACAACGGGAACAACAACACGGATGGTTCTCTCCCCTATGATGAATCGTACACCATTGGTGAATCCTTTGTTGCGGACGCACAAGGTTCATTGCAAAACTCTGGAACCTTTTTAGGATGGAATACGAATCCAAGTGCGACAGTCTCCTCCTACACTTCAGGAACCTCTTACAGCAACATTACCGAAGACACGACACTGTACGCCATATGGCAAGCGACTGGATTTACCGTTACGTATTTGTATGCCAATGGATCTACGGCGGCAACTGATACAAGCACCTATTCGTCCACGTTTACTACCAAACCGTTACCTAGCGCATCGTACTACAGTTGGTATACGGAGATCACTACTGCTGGAGTAACCACCATGGTTTATACTAAAAATTATTATCCTCAAACTTCGTATGCGATTACAGGTAACCTTACTTTATATGCCACCCAAGGATTATTACCTCTATGGGATTTGAGATACGGTTTGAATGGTGGTGACGGACAACTTCCTCCGAATCAAGACGAAAAGTATGCAAATGAAACCGTGACAGTAGGTCCGATTGAATCCGATTTACGATTGGCGAATGGAAATGTTGCTACACGATGGAGAACACGCGCACTTCCAGTAGAGTATTATCAAGGAGGACAGATTGTTTATGGATTACCGGAAGGAAGACTTGGATTATTTATGTGGCCTGCTACCGATTAA
>Ga0078894_10004977_pt1 | contig 10206 bp, 12 predicted proteins | sample LauGreSu1BDMLBSD_2_FD_67506 | JGI IMG/M metagenome (GOLD analysis project Ga0078894, IMG submission 67506) | Freshwater lake microbial communities from Lake Michigan, USA - Su13.BD.MLB.SD (version 4) (version 4) | ecosystem: Environmental > Aquatic > Freshwater > Lake | place: Lake Michigan...
TGCTCGAAGCGCAAGAAGCGTGGTGATTTCTAATAAAAGTACCATAAAAGTACCATAAAAATATTATAAATGATATGGAATCCCCATATCATTTATAATATACATAGATAAACGTATTACTGAAACAGTACAGAACACGCCTTCTTGATTTCTTGTTTCCATACATTCCATCGACGACCGACTTCGAGACGCGTTTCTTCTGTGATAGCACTCGAACTCAGAGCAATGGACGGATGTGTCCAGTCATATAGGGAAGAAAGACCCAAGTGTTCTTCGATCCATGCCACGTACTTTGTATCGGTAATGGTGGTGACGGGCAAACATCCTGCTTCTAACGCTTCATACAATCGAAATGTTTCTGGATTCTGACCCTTCAATACAGGGCAGAATTTGCTATTTCCCAGCAAGCTCAAGTAGAGTTTCTCTTTTGTTGCGGTGGGGTGATTCCAATGAGGCTGAAGATGGCAGCTGTAAGGAGTAAAGGAGACAAATTCACGCAACTGTGTGGACCGATCAAACCAGTCAGTGCCGTGAAAGCTCCATATCAAATCACGTTCTTCGAATGTCTTGGGCGTCTGTGTCGGTTGCTGATGATATCCAAGCGGAACAGTGAGAACATGCGGCATATTATGTACTTCCTCTCTCAAATAATTGCGTAGAACCGCAGTACACATGGAATAAGAATAAAATGATAAGTCATCCGTGCCAAACTCATCACTGATATGGATTACCTTGAAAGGAATACGATTCGCTTCCAGTTGTTGGAATAAATGAAGCATCTGTGGAAGATGGGGGCGTTGGACGAGAAACCAGAAATGGTGACCAATCTCGGTTTGATCCAAGAGAGGTGTGAATCGAAGAGTGTGGGGAAGGATCGTATCGAGCCATTTCTTTTCGTAGGGATCGATCGTCGTCGCATCATCTTTTGGAAAGAAATAGACGAGCTGTTCTTTTTTAAGCGAAGTGGAAAGCGGAGGCGGAGTTACTACAGGTAGAACAAGCGTTCGAAACGGAGCCAGATCGGCATCTGTAAAACATTCCTTATTGTTCCAGATATCACTATCGAATGTGTCTTCGCGATGAAGATCATTGAATTGAGAGTTTACATAATTCGTATCGTCCTCTTGAAAACAATAGGAAAGAAGAGGGGTTGTAAAATATTTTTTCAAGCCGACCGAGGGGTGACCAAGAAGATGATCGCTCACAGTAAAGGATTTCTTTTCAGACTCAAACATATAGGACATCAGTTTCTGCGCACCCGCTCGCGTCAAAATGTAACTGTAGGCACAGAAATGAAAGACGGGAATAGGAACGGGACTAAATAGTGTATTGGGTTGAATGAAAGACCAGTGCTCATTGTATTTCTGAGAGGCCAATGGGAGAGCCGCCTTATTGGGAGGGAGAACACCACCCAAATACAGAAGATCTGCGTCAGCAGGGATAGAGGATAAGCACTGTTTCCACTGATCCAACCAGTTCTTTTGAAAACGAACATCATCTTCTAGTACCAGAAAGTACTTACCCTCGGTTGCCACTGCAATCTTACTCCACACGGAAATGTGGCTCATATTACAACCGATGATCGATTTCTTCCACTGAAATTCGTTCTTATCGAAGAGATGATAAATAGATGAGCTCATTTCAAGTGTTTTTCCATTGACACCTGGTACGCGCTCTACCAAGGGCTCTAAATAGGGCTCTGCTTCCATTAGTTTCTTCCAACGATCGGGCCGAGTATCCAGATTGATCACGTAGGTCTTTTCGATACCTTCGATCTTTGTATTAAGCGGAGCAATAAGCGCAGCAATAGGTTTAACTGGCACAACATTTGACTCACATGTGTCAGCGTTAGACATAGAAACAAGTGACATCAAACGCTGACACATGCGAGTCAATAGACTCAATGCCTTTTCTTTCTTTGCGGCGTCTAAAATGGGTGTAGCAGCAATCGCAGAACACATCACAGGATTCGCTTCCAGCTTCTTGATCACATCGACCACCTTCTCCGCGTTTGACAAGGCGGACAGATTCAAAAATGAATTCGGAGCAAAATCTGTATCGGTATTCGCATCGCCCCAATAGATCGGAACACATCCTGCCATCTTAGCATGAAGCACTTTCTCGGTAATGTATCCAGGAACTTGTGCGTTTTCGAAACTAATGCTAAATCGATGATCGGCAAAGAATGCGTGCTTGGAAAGATCACCACAACCACCACCTGGGTATTTCAGAGCCAGTGGACCTCCAATGTTGTTATATAGCGCACCACCGCTATCTACTGTTTTATAGGCGTTCACGGCGTGAAATGTATCATTTCGAAAGGTACACGTGGGATTCGTGACAACAAATCCACAGAACGCATTGCGATCGCCATAACCAATCGGATGAGAAGTCGTCGCAAAATGAAGAGGAAGACGAATGGGATTGTCTTCTGTGTTGGTGGGAAGAACGGTAGACCCTGAAAACCAATCAATAAACGTCATCCATACAGGAAGACGAACATGCTTTTCATCTTCTTCGCGGGAAGAGGTCAAATACAAATCAAATCCAGGTGGTGCTGCCCAGTGTTCTGCGGTAAAAAATACCTTGGGCGCGGAAGATGAAATTTGCTTCCAAGATTCACTGTAGGGCCCACATAAAATCAAGTGTGGAGAAAGAGATGGCTCGTATGCTACGCCACGGACGGATTTTCCGAGATGATTTCGAAGGGCATCAGTAATAAAATTGGAATCATAGTTGAATCCAGGCCACATGTCTGAAAAAGCAACCAGTAGCTGATCCGTAAACGTTGGTACAGTGATCGGAATGTTTACACACGTAGCCATTGTAGAATCAAACGTTTGATCCATAATTATCTTCCATTCGGCACGATGGGCAAACATACTATACTTTGCTAGAATGGCGGAACGAATATCAGGAAGAGCGGCACAAAAAGAGCAAGGCGCCTTTACAAACGCAGAAAATGCAGCACACATTCCACTAATATCATTTCCAGAGTAGAACATCTTCTGAAGAAAGGGGTGAAGATCGCGTAGTACAGGGCTATTGTGAATCAATGGAATGCCCAACCAGACGGCATGGAGAAGTCCGATGCGAAGAGGGGTAAACCGAGAATGAGAGAAAAGAATGGAGTGATCCGTCAACCATGAATGAAAAGGCTCCTTGGGTGCCATCTCAAGAGGAAGATTCGCGCTTTCGATATTATCCAGAACATTTTCTTTCAAGAATCGATTGTCTTTGATCACGTCCATATTATGAATCAAATAGCGGGCATTCAATACCTTTTTCTGACAGAGTTCCTTAATTGCGACGAGAGGGAGAACAGCGGAACTCGTATTTTCCTTGTTTTTCTCTGCAACGTGGACACGCCACGATGTATGTTCATCACCTGTACATACAGACGTTTCATTCTTTGAATAATGATCCACAACAGAAGGAGACCAAATAAAGGGGACTCGACGAATGGGGCATGGAAAAAGGGTTTGAATGGAGGGGATGGTCTTCTCAGGATTCAGAAGGTCCCAGCACCAAATTTCATGTACATTCTTCATGCTACGTGCGACATAAGGAGTTTCGATATAGACTGACGCATCCATTTCTGTAAATTGAAGAAAGGTTCGAAGAAAGACGACGGTTTTCTTTGCGGCGGCCACACGCGCATCAGGGTGAATCAATCCATCGATATCGATCAATAGATCAAGATCCTTCGTTTCATACAAGTTAGCAGTAGGGATGCGCTTCGGATAATCGGGCCACCATTTGGTATCACTGTTACTGGAATCGACAAGAACAACATCCGATCCCAATAGGGTAAAAAGTTCAACGAGCAAAAGGGAGGTTTGATTCCAGCCACTGTAAAAGAGGTCATCGTTGGGTCGGTAGGAAATTCCTACACGTGGCATTCTATTAGAATCAAATCGAGTCTAATCTTTATGCTTGATTGTAGATGCGTGTGATACTTGTGATACTTGTGATACTTGTGGTTTATAGCAGTTCTTTCCAGCGCCGCTGGATATCAGGGTGATGTACACTATGCTTCCAGATCAATCGAGCCGCATGAGTCTGATAGATACGCATGTTCTCTTGGTGATTTTGAATGGCGTTTGCCAGCGTCTGAATCGCTTTCTCCCATTCATTAATGGAATAATGATATCCATACTGGCTCCATCCTTCTGAATTATGTAGAATCGGATAATTGGCATATAGAAGCTCAAGTGTCATGTAATTATAGTCATTATTCCACTGATGAGTCAAGAAGCAAGCAGAGCGATTCTCGTTGAGAATGGTATGGATTTTCTTGCGTTCATATAACATCACTCGCCCTGACCGATACAATTCCAAAGAAGGAAGCAGATTATTATGAGCATTAGAAGAGAGTTTGAGCCGATCGCCATTAATCACTTGAACCTTTCCACGCCATTCAGGATATTTCTTCGAAAATGCTTCCACGAGTAGCAGAGAATAGAACGTACATTTTTGGAAAGAGATATTCGGATCCACGATGACAACATCCACGTCGCGCCAATCGGTGGGCGGAATCCATTCAAACTGCTCCTTATTTCCATATTGAGTCATAAAACACGAGTCCCATACGTAGGGGACAACACGACTGTTTTCAATAGGGGTACGATTCAGAATGGCGGCATATTCAACGTGCTGTTTGTAGTGAGGGCTTGTCCAAATCTCGTCAATTTCACCAACAATATGATGGTTGAAAAACATAGTACTGTAATTTTGGATGGTTTCAATATCAATATTGAGAATGTTTCCGAGATACAATTTCACAATCTTAGCGCCGATGGTACGAAGGTACCCACGGGTCACCGAATCCAAACTCATCCCGATTTCAATAAACGCATGAATGGGAAGTTGTTTCATGACCATGTCTTGTGTAGAGATGGTACGATAGGATTGAATAAAGGCTTTCTTTTCGGTGGCTTGAACGGAATGTTGCAATAAATAGGCACGGTATCCGAGACTTTCAAATAGATGATAAAGAACAATAATGTTTTGTGTGAGGCCATTAATAAAAAGAGTCTGATCATTCACTTCATTGGTTGCTAAAATAATGACTTTACGTGTTAACGGCAGATCCAACGAGGTTGCTGGATTCGTTTCATATTCCTCAGCAGGTAGTATTGTATTGCCAGGAAGATAATCCATATGATAAAGACAACGTAACAATATCTTTAGATTATAGAGATGTCCATCCCATCTACGTTTCCCAGTACTAATTCCATTCCGCCGCCTTGTTTTTATGACATACGAGGGCTTGCGAATTGGTTAAACAATAATCCCACATACAAGCAATATTTTGTTAATTATCCAAATGTATTTACTACTTTGCTTTCGAATACAGGCCAAATCAATTATAACGGATATAATAATTATAATGTTGAAAACGTACCATTACAGTCCAATGTGACAGCCATGTCTCAGATTCAATTGATGAGATACACCGAACAATTGAAGTTGTTTCGACAAGTATATGCTTATAATTCAAATGCGTATGTAAATTATGTGACAAATGGAACCACACCAGCCTATTATCGTTTTCAAACCTATAAAGAACACAATGAATTTAAGGCGTCCATGGGACTGGTAAACAAATTATACCCCTTTCAAGCAATGACCAGCGGAGCAAATGTAAATGGTTCGACGCTGGGCTGGGTGATTCCGTTTCCACTTTAAAAGTCTCTTAAAGAGAATTCTATTAATGAAGTGTGAAAAGATACTGAAGTTGATTGAGATCCGCGACCATTTCATCACGAATATTAATCAGATCGGAATCACTGCCCGTGCGAAGAGATTTGGAGAGCCCCTGTAGGTATTTAATACCGGCCTTGATCAATCGCGAGGCGCCTGCTTCGGTAAGATTCTGTAGGGTCAGCGCTGCATTCGCACCGGTCAGACGTGGTCGTCCATATTTTCCAATATAAATTTCAACAAAAGAATCAATGTTTTTCTCTAACTTTTCAAGGATCTGATCGGTCGCAATGTGACGAGCATAGACACGAGTTTGCCAGTGGTAGAGTTTGATCTGATTTCGTAGCTGTAAAAAGAAATGAATGTGATCCGCTGACATCTATGATCAGATCACTGAAATAAAATTGAATAAATAGATCACAATCAGTGTGGATCACCAACAACAACGAGTAATCCCGTACACCATGTGTAGTATTTGTAAACCGATCTTGAAAGACGTTCGGATTTCTCACAGTGAGTCTGTGTGTCCGATCCGAAACAGTCGTTATTGTTCTACCTGTGCGCAATATGGTCATTTGACGGCATCATGTCCTGCCAAACCGTCGCGATATTTTACAGAACCGATCTTTGTGGAACAATTGATCGGTCCGTCGGATCTAAAAGAGTTCAAGATTACAACTCGAACGCCATTACCGATCTCCGTCCGAGAGGAACCTCAACAGATCTTGGAAATTCATGATAACGATAAAACGATCGCTGCGTATTTGTCAGCCAGATCGATTAAAGGAAAGGGATCAAATAAGAGAAGAATCCTAGAAGAATATGCGGAGTCGATTCATAAACGTGTTGTTTATGTTAAATAAAACATAGTAGTAGAATGAGAAAAAGAACCAATAAGAAACGCACTCATAAACGTCATACACGTTCTATGCGCAGAGCGCGTAGTGTACGTCGTTTACGAAGTTTACACAGTATGCGTCGTGGTGGATCGATTACAACCCCTATGGTCGGAAAATTAGAAGGAGAAGAACACAAGGGTCTCGGTAAGATCGTTATCGCAGGACCCATGGGAGTCATGAGCGGAAAGGCCTATCTACAAACAATGGAAAATATCGATCAACAGGGTGCCGAATAAGCATGTCCGGTAAAATATGTGTTTCTTTTTGATAGGAAACGATCTTTTTATCACTAGACAGATGGCAGCATTACGTGAAAATATTCCACGAAATCGCATTGAATATGCCATGTGGGACGAAGCAGAGATAGTACCAGAGAGTTCATTGGGTACAAATGTCCCAGGAAAATATCGATCCACCGTCAGCAATATCTTATCGAAACATTGTACGGAGGTTAAATTAACATCCGAGGATATGATTCAAACGTCATCTCATCTTTCTAAAAAGAAACTCAAAGATCTGATCACGAAACAAAATAATGAGATCTTTTCATTTATGGCACATTCTGAAAAGGTGCCAGAGTCATTGGGAGTCGCAGAGACGATCTTTCGAAGATATGGTCGTGAAATTCCATCGATCAAGATTCAACATGCTTCGATCACAGACGATCTGAAGTTGGATATTACACTGGATCGTACCCTGTCTGAATTTAATGATGAATTGATAAAACATCGCACGATCGATGGGGTATGTGATTATATTTCACAGACACGATGGTTATCTGGTCAATACAAAACGATTGGTGAAGAAGTGTTACGACTAGAAACCATCTTATTTCAGAAGATCGATCTGCTCGATAAACTTCATCAACGTATTCCGATGATCACGAGTTTAACACATAATGAGGCATTGGCCGATCTGGTAGATTCTTTTTCAAAGTATGCGGAATCGGTATATGAATCGTCGCATTTTGAAGAGAATTATCATCAGTTGGTGGAGGCCTATAAAAAATGGAATGTATGCCGAGAATTGTTGTCGGTTCAATCGGTGATGAAAAAAGATAACGCAGAGCCATCTTGTTCTATTTGCTTACTGGAATCGGTCGCATATACCATTGTACCGTGTGGACATACATATTGTAGCGGATGCTCAAAGAAACAGAATACGACTTGTTTTATTTGCCGTGGCCCGATTCGGGAACGGGTGAAGTTGTATTTTGCATAATCGATTACTCTACTCTCTCCTATGGCTCCACTCGCACCTGGAAATCATTTGGACGCAACGCGACGTTTCGTAATGCCTCGCGTTGTTCCTCATTTAGCTCTGTGACTTCACATACTCGCTGAAAGAGAGTTTCCGCCACAGAATACCACAATTCATACAGAATATTGTGCGCAATAGACTCGTTACTTGACATGTTATGATTCATTATTGTGCGTGCCATAACATCAATTTTACAGAAAAGGGTTTAAACCATCCATTCCTTTTATTCATAATTGGAAATGTCAGAAGAAGAATCACAGGCACTGACCACTCCGCAAGAGAGTGAACTATCAATGCTTACGCATTCGATTATTGAATGGCGTCGTTTGAAAGTACAGAATGATGGAAGAAAGCAAGAGATGCGGGAGGCCAATACGAAGATGAAGGCGCTGGAAGACATCATTGTTCGTGTGATGAAGAGTCATAACATTGGCGCTCTTGATTTGAAGAATTCGGGCGGACGTGTCTTGTTTAAGAAACAGAAACGCCAAGGAGGAATGGGACAGAAGGCAATGGAGAAATTGATCGCAGAGCACCTAGAATCGCAGGAGAAGGCGCATCATTTGATGAAGTACATTCAGGACCATCGAGAGGTTGTGATTAAAGAATCAATCCATTACGAAAAAACGGACGAGTAGATAGAAATGCTTCAAGGTCTCTGTCTCGCAGGAGTCGAATGTATGACGGACATGTCCGGATCATCTTCGCATCGCCAGGAAACCTACAAGAATCTCGTCGCTTCGCTCTTGGCTTTCGTGATTGCTATTCTCATCTTGTCATTCGTTGGTAAGTATCTGTGGAACTCGTCAGTGGCGGAACTGTTCACTTTTGCCCGTCCGGTTCAGTCTGTCTGGCAGATTATCGCATTGATGCTGTTGATGTCCATCTTTCGTTAAAATGTACCATATAGGTAGTGTAGAACAATGCTGTTGCCCATTCTCGTTCTTATTTTTCTTGTAATCGTTGTATTCATCGTCTATTCGAACTGGCCCGCCGCAGCTGGCGTTACACAGGCTCAGACGTGTCAGTCATGTGGTGAGCCACCCAAACGATGCGGATGTAGACCACGTCTGCCCCCATGCGGACAATGTGGTATGCCGAAGCCCCAATGCGGTTGCCCCAAGAAAGCCGAGTGCCAGTTCTGTTAATAAAAGATAGCATGTACAAATTGTACATTATATCTTTTTCATTATTATATGATGTACCCGTCGTTTTACGCTCATGTCCTAAATGGAGTATTACTGTTTATTGCGATGATCATGCTATATACAAACTATTCGAAAATCATACAACTCGAACCTTATAAACTGATTTGTCTAACATTGTTGTTATCTCTTACTATCGGTATTCATGGACTATCGCATCTGGGGCTAGAGAAGGAGTACGGATACAATCCATTAGCGATGAATCGCTTTTAATTACGACGTGTCATTCTTCGAATCATGGCTTTCGCTTTCTTCGCAACGATGGTATATTTCCACTGTCGAGCACGTGAAAACGCAGAATGAACACCACGCGGATTGACGCGGCATGTGCGACGGGTACAAATGGGGAATGACTTATTGGGTCCCAAAAAACATTTTTTACCACATTTCTGTAACATGACCGTACGTTCGTGCGTACTCGGCTTTTGCTTTTTCCAGCCACGAGTAACGGATTTTCTTACAGTGTGACGCATTCTACTATAACAGTTATAAAATGTCTAACCAGAATGCTGTCTCAATATAAAAACGATCTTTGTTTTTTCAATCCCCTTGTATGGATTGGCATCGATCGATAGATCAAAATCAACAGGTCTAGACGTAGAATTGGTTCCCATACGTTCGTATCCCCATCGCTCACAGGATAATAGTTTTTTGATAGGAACTACCAATTCTTGATCAAATAAACATCCGTGATCTAATGTTGGAACGCCTATATAACTATGTCTTGACTTGTGATAGGTACCATTGTTTTTAAATGCGTGAATCAGGAATTCTTTAGCATGTAGATGATCTTTTGGCATGTCGTCACTATATACAATATCGGAATAGACTTCATTAAAGTAATCGTTTTCATCTTCAATACAACCATTATCTAACATGGATTGTATTAACTCGAAATTGGTTTCGTTGATCTGTAAGACAAGATCAGACAATAAGATTTTCACACCAACAGACGCAGTGACACTCTCACACTTTCCCATTATTTATCCTATTTAAAAAAATGGGATGAATAATCAATCATTCCACCGAAGGTAATGCGACACTGTCTTTAGACAGTGCCGTTCCACCGAAGGTAATGCGACACTGTCTTTAGACAGTGCCGTTCCACCGAAGGTAATGCGACACTGTCTTTAGAC
>Ga0078894_10004979_pt1 | contig 10206 bp, 13 predicted proteins | sample LauGreSu1BDMLBSD_2_FD_67506 | JGI IMG/M metagenome (GOLD analysis project Ga0078894, IMG submission 67506) | Freshwater lake microbial communities from Lake Michigan, USA - Su13.BD.MLB.SD (version 4) (version 4) | ecosystem: Environmental > Aquatic > Freshwater > Lake | place: Lake Michigan...
ATCGTTTGCTACTGCTGGATGAACACAGACAGTTGTTGGATCTGCATCTGCAGATTCATCTGCGATTATAACATGAGATGCTGCCTGCATCTGCGCTTGTTCTGTCCTTTTAGACAGAACAACATGGTAAAGGACAAATTTACTAATTCCTTTTGATTTCTTATCAACTGGCATAACAAGCACATCTGCGCCTACGCAGATTAATCCAGCACACCCAAGAGCTGGATTGTGGCAGACTTCAATACTACCATCTTCTAATTGTACGTCACACAAGTATGGAGATTTATTTTTCGCAGATGGACGAGCATGTACTTTCGCAGATACAAGTTTGCGTGGAAGGGTATATAAATGTATAGGAGCTAATTGCATTTTATATGGCTTGGATAACTACCAATAGAGCATGCATTTCAATCATTTTTCCGCCAACAAATTAAAGCCTTTCACAGTATTCCTAATAGAAATGGATGTTTATACAAAAGCCCAACTTCAAGGGCTCAAAGATCTATATGTAAAGCATCTTTTTAATGAACAATGCAATAAAGCCATTGAAGAAATTTATAATACAGTTATTGAAACAGCAAAGCTTGGAAAAATGGAATATACTACAAGTATAATTCAGTATCAACTCAAAGATTCTAGTCTTGCGATTGTTATGGATAAACTCAAATCTTTATTTCCTGATGCAAATGTCATGTATATTGATCGTAAAACAACAATTGCACTTTCTGAAAATATGGATTTAAATAAAATGGGGATAATTTCCATTAATTGGATGTAAAAAATTGAATATATTACTAATTATAAAAGATAGTATCCAAGCCTATATAATGAGTTCCAAAGCCGCAGAATATGATTTTGTCAAGCCTGAAAACTGGCAGTTAGGAAGTAAAACACATTTCTTTCTAACTGACTTAGATGGAACACTCGCCGCCTCTGCAAGTGGCAGATTATATTCTAATAGCGCAAGAGATACTGTATTCTTTAGCGGAACTGAGACATTTATTAATAAATATAAAGAAGATGGCTACACCGTCCTAATTGTTAGCAACCAAGCTACCTATAATGAACAAACAAAAGAAAAAATAAGGTATGTTGTAGAGCGCCTTGGAGTTCCTGCACTTGTCGCAACAGGAAAAAAAAGCTCATATCGTAAACCAAGCGGGCTATTATGGCATATATTTATGCAAACTTACAAAATTAATATGAGTACAATTGAAGAACTACATTATACAGGAGATGCAATTGGCTCAGATGATGTGAATCCAGCATATCGATGGGCTTCTTCTGATAAAGAGTTTGCAGCTACAATCAGCGCAACATTTCATCGCCCTATTGATATTATTCCACAATGGTCATATGAACCACTTATTGTAGCTGCTGTGCCAAAAACTATCTATCTCCTAATTGGAACACCTGGGTCAATGAAATCTACAACAGCAGCTCTTCTCCAAGCAAAACTACCAACTGGCTCTTCTATCCATTTAGAACAGGATTACATTGGAGATCGACCACGAATGTTCAAAGCTGTCAAAAAAACTCTAGAAAATCCAGATGTAGATTATGTATTTGTGGATGCAACACATGGATCACTTGCTCGCCGCCAAGAAATTTATAAACTTGCACAAACATTTTGTTGGAAAGTACATATCCTCTGGTCAATTCGTGATGGACGACCTTTCAATGCACTTCGTATGCAACCAGTTCCAGCAATTGCATATAATGTATATATTGGACGATTTGATAATCCAATAAACGATGGTTATCCGGTAGAAATTATCTCCTAAGAATTTGGCATGAAAAATTGAAACAATTAGACTATATTATTTTCATTGTCAACCATTATATATTTTCAAGCCCTTATTGCCATATCTTCTAAAAATGGCAGTTCACGAAGTATTTGAAGTTCGCCCTCTTTTCAAGGAGAATCATCATCAATTCATTGCAGTTATTTCAGCCCCAGAGGTATCATTTAAAACACTCCATTACTTACTAGATATTACAGATACAGAACTAGGCGCTCATCTAATTGAAAAACATGTAGATCAGCGCCGTGCAATCGCAATTGAAGACTGGCTACGCTATAAAGCAACAATGCTTCGTAAAATTATTGGACGACCTGGGGATTTCTCCTTTCTCAAATATAGTCGCAATCCGTCAGTCCCTTATTGGCTTCTAAATGTTATGTATCAGGCGGTTTGTATGCTAGATGCATGGACACTTCTACGGACAACACTCGGGTCTGAGCCAGGAATGCTTCTTTCACATACCCCTACAATGGAACAATTAGAAAAGATAGTGAGTTCATCAGGAGTATTCTATACGCCTGATGAATTTAGCTTTGCACTCAAAACAATGCTCTATATATCAAAAAATGGGTGGAGTTCGTATGTTTGGCGTAATAGTTTGCATAAAATTTATAGGGAGTTTTAGTTTGGCAATGGCGACAACGAAGGAATATCAGCAAAGAAGAATGCATCCTCACTTTCATCATCCACCCTAATTTTTTTAAGGGAAATGGCTATTGGCTTAATATCATGAGTTGTCTTAGGAAGAGTAGGCTCATTATCAAGTACATTGGCTAGCCAGTTTACAAAGGATCCAAAGACAGGAGTTGACTCTACTGTGGCAATTAATACAGCTTCCGTCATCGATTCGCCTGCATCAAGGCGTTTATAAATGAGTTTGCAATAGTTGTACATGAGAAGCATTGCAACAAGGCAGAACACCGATGTGAGACCGATGCTAATAGCCTCGTAGTCGGTCATAGGATGAGGGGCGTCGCGAAAATTCATCTTGAATATTGAGGAAAGGGGCTTGAATTATATTTACACAATGCTTCGCAGTAGGACGCTTCGCAGTAGGACGCTTCGCAGTAGGACGCTTCGCAGTAGGACGCTTCGCAGTAGGACGCTTCGCAGTAGGACGCTTCGCAGTAGCTGCTTTTCAACGCATTCTATGTTTCAATTTTTTTCAACTGTTAGAATGCAACACAACTTCTCTAATAGCAGAACATCATTTGAACGCCTTATTCGCAAAATAGGTGCGGAAAAATATCTCCGTCGTGTTGATATTGTCGGTTATGTTTCTTTAGATATTGAAGCTGTAACAGCGGGGTCATCGGCTCCACGATTAGTGGAGCCTACGGCTCCAGTAACAGCTGCTCTTACAGATAAAATCTATGTAATTTACCCAATCAACGGTGGCTCTATAAATTTTGCAAATAAAGCACAACTTGGTTTGCAACTTTTAAAATTATTAGAACCTGCTGAATTAGATGAGCTTGCGACCCGAATTTGAACGCCTTATCCAAACACTCAACCGCTCTTCATCACTTATTCGCGCAGCTGATAAAGAAGGTTATATTAATTATGCAAAAATAGATAATAAAACGCAGTATAGTATTGTAACTAGTCGTAATAATTGTGAATATGTGTTTACAACAAAAACAAAACTTTCCATGATTTTAAATAAATTACAAGCAGAATTGTTTTCATCTTATAAAAGTGATGAAACATTAGAGCCATTTAATCCACGCGGACCTTATATGTTGCTATTAGCAGCCTCTTCTAAACAAAATGCTTAAACGTTACAAGAATTATTTTTAATAGAAAATGGCAGCACATACCCCGCCAGAAATTATGGATAAACTTAATCAAACAAAATGTTTACGTTTATCAACTCCCCTTAAATTTAAATACACCCATGTTGCTATTATTAATAGCGCTCTCCCTGTAAAAGAGTTCGAGAAAATCCCATATAAATTTATTGTAGTAGGTGGAAATGCGATCGAATCTTTCTTTGGTGCAATTGGATTTTGCAACCGACTATTAGAGCAGTGTATTGGATTTTTCTGCCATTCTATTCAAGAAGTTGTTGCTATAACTGCTGCTATTAAGGAGATTATTCCAAATAATACACACCAATTTAAGTATGCATATGCGCCTTCATTAACTTTAACAGAAGAACAACAGCCTTTCCAGCGTATTTTAGATAAAATGGAGCAATTTGATACACCAGAACAATTTGCAACATCTTGCTATCCTTCTGCATCTATCTGGCAACCAGCTGCTCCTCGATCACAATTCCATATTGTCCTCCAACTCTGGAAACCAACCAGTGAACATCGCTGGAAAGAACTTCAAGCATGCTTATTTAATAATGTAATTAATCCACTTATTAGTAAGGTACATATATTTTTAGATGGAGCAGATGCAGCAGAAGCGTATGCAGAATATCCAGCATCTCTAAAAGCAAAACTGACAGTATTCCCTCTAACAGAAAGGCTAACATATAAATTTGCCATGCAATATATGTCTACTCTTCCATCTGGTGATTATGCAGCTCTTATTAATTCTGATATTTATTTTAATGAAACAATCTATCATTTATGGAATGCGAATTTTAAGAATACATGTATTGCATTACTTCGGTATAATGCCACACTCAATTATGCAATGAAAAAAGAAGGCGCTGCGCAGCCAGAAATTTTTATTGGAAAAACATATCCACGACCTGATAGCCAAGATACATGGATTTTCCAAGTGGATGATTTAGTAGAGCACAAGCAAAAAGAATCATGGGATGAGCTTGATTTTAGAATGGGAATTCCTGGCTGTGATAATACAATTGCTGGCGAACTTATTCGCCGTCGTTGGATGGTTTCCAATCCAGCATTTACAATTAAAACTATACATATTCAAGACGAAGGGATTAGAAATTATAATGTTATGCAAACAGTTTCACTCGGTGTTTATGCATTATTAGCGCCAGTCTCTATTACAGATCCTTAGACAGCTTCAATTTCTTTTTTAATTGACCACAGTTAGTGCTCCTGCAATAACTATACTGCTGTAAAATTCATATATATTTAATACCCAAGCATAGCTTGGGTATTGCTTAAATTAGGAAATTTACAGGACTCATAAAAGCGAGTCTCAGCAGCCGCGGCTCCACAGCCGCCAGGCGCATAATATCGCTCTACAAAGTCGCGCTTGCGCCATTGTAAAACGATAGCACCCCAGAAAAGAGCTCGCCAATTGGCTGCAACAATGCGCTTACGCTCCAGCGCGGCTCGTTTATCAAACGCCTTATAATTCATCAGGCTGCGCTGCGTTAACTCGTGCCATGGCAAAAGTCCTGCAGCCTTTGCTTCATATGCAGGTGCATGCAGCGTATAGAAATGCTTACGCGCCGCAGGATGTGCAAATACCACATCTGCTAAATGCTCCTCCCAACCCAAATAGGGTGTGTGCAGATTCACAATATGATACACCTTGAGTGCATCGCCGATACAATCAAGAGCTAGTTTCAGAGCAGCTGCGGCTGCAGAAGAGCGTGGCAAGAATGCAATTATACGCTGCAAGAAAGCCTCCTTTACTTCTTCAGATGATGCTTGCAACCGCTGCACAAACTGCGGAATGCTTAGAAGAACATGCAAACGCTGTGTAATATACTCAGATCTATTGCTCATTCCCGCAGCATAGAATGGAGCCAACACAGAATTATCTGATGAATACTCATCATGATGTATATGAGAGTCTAGTTTATTATCTATAATAAACTGAATTGCGGCGACATGCACTCTACTAAATGCAGCTGTAATTGCATCTGTTAAACGATGCGGATAGAGCGTCTGTAGCTGCTGCTTAGCTTCTAGAATGGCTGCGCGCGCTTCCTCTGGCATATCCATTTGGAAACCGCTGCACCACGCGCTAAAAGAATTAAAGGTGGCTTGAAGAGACATCTGGTGTTGTTTCCAGGCTTGAAAGAGTTGGGTTACTTTATATGGTCGCATCCGCACACACTATCTAATTGATATGTTTTTCAATTTTTGCAATGCCTATTAATCAAAAATTTTTTTATTTTATTGTATTTTATAGGAAACATTTACTTATAATGCTCATTTCCTACGTTTGCCCAATATGCTTCTTGCTGGTCAATTAGGTATTGACCATAGTCAAAGTTGCCAAAGGAGTCTTGTGGGTCATGACCATCTGGATATTGGCATTCATCATCCTCACATTCCTCTAGCCCAGTACAGTCCTTATAGTACTTGATGAACTGCTCACGAATCTCATCTGTACTCCATGTATAGCCGAGCTTCTCTAACAGCTCGTCATATTCAGCCCCAATGCTACAAGGGCATGTCCAGTTATCACATTGGATAATTGACTGTAGCATCATCTCAAGACGATAGTCATCCTCCTCATTGTTGCATCCAAAATCATGCACGTGAGAAATGACTCCAGGACACTCCACTTCACAAAACTCCTGGAAACCCTCACGGCACGGAAAGCAGTTGCAGGCTTTAGTAAGACCAGGGGCTTGCTCGGCGGACATTTTGTGCGGGGGGAAATGGCTTGATAAATTACGCGTGCACGGCGTTCCGTGCAGCTTGATAAATTACGCGTGCACAGCGTTCTGTGCAGCTTGAAAGTATATATACGTACCCACAATATCCTTCTAACTGCTCATTGTTCAATTTTTCCAATGAAAAATATTGTCGTCTTTTTTTGAATATATATTTTTGTTGGATTACTTGTTTTTTTAGACAGAAACACCAGTCGCCATCTCATTGCTAGTCTTGCTGCGGCTCATGGCGCGCTCAAAGGTGAGGGTGCAGCCCCTGTAAAGGAGTCCATTCGGCATTGCATTTAGGACTGCATTGACCTGCTTGCTCTCCAGAACACCAACAAAGAGCGGACCCTTTGCAGGCTTATAGACATCCACAATAGTCGCGAACTCTGCAAGGAACTCGCGCAGGTCGCCATAGAAGGTCTTGCACTCATGTGGCAGCCCCTTGATGACAATGGAGTTGTCCTTGATCATGCAGCTGCCCTTATTGAGTAGCCCTTGAAGTGTATAGGGCTTTCGCTTGTTGCGAGGAACTTCTAGCCAAGCTTCACACTCGCGCTGGCGCGCCTGGCTCGCCTCCTCACTCTCATCTAGCGTGAATGCAGCAGGCTCAGGAGGGGGAGGAGGTGGTAGGGCTGCTGCGAGAGCAGCCGCTTCAGCTGCTTCTTCAAGCTCCTCCTCTGTGGGCGCAGGTGCCTGCTTGAAGAAGTCAGGATCGTCGCGCTCGCAGTAGTACCACCACGGACGTAGATTGTTAATAAGGTCATCACGAATCATCATAGACGTTGCATCATCAGCAGCATCCATCATAAATGCGTCAAACTCAGTTACACCCCACATATAGGCATAGCGCTTGCTATTCACAATGCGCGGCTTAGGGGGCTGGATAAGAACTTCGACAGACATCTTGTAAAGGAAGGAAAGTGGGCTTGAATTGGTTACGCAAATACTTGTATAATGAGTTGCGCACTATTCCCTAATTGCACACTCTCATTTCATTTTTTCTCGCCACTCTTATTAATTAAAAATGGTTTCATTATAGTCTCTAATAGTTCCCTATAGATTTATAGGGTTAGGGAGATAATACCCTTTCTTTACAAAATCATCAATGATTGCTTGTAGGGTAGGCGTATCAAAGTTCTGGGTATTATAGAGTGTTAGTTCATCAGTACGTCGCCATGGAAATGTATTTAGGATCGTCTCTGTTGCCATCATTGGCGAGTTGATAGGGCATGAAGCAATAACACGTGCTTTGTGGTTGGCAATCACAAAGAGAGGCATGATGGTGGTTGTTGGGTTTCCCACATACTCGTCCTAATAGCTGGTCGTTTCAAATTTTTCCGCCACCAATTAAAAGTATTTTTATTTTTTTTTGTTTGGGTGCAGCGGTGCAATTAGATGAGCAGCTTCTCCAGTGTAGAGAGGCGCTCAAGGAGCTTGGCATTGGCTGCTTCTGATGCCTCCAGTCGCTCCAGCAGCTTGGCATTCAGCTCATCCGTCTTGTTGAGGCGCTTCTCAAGAGCGCCGGCGTGGATGAGTCCTGCAGCCATTGCGAGCTGGCGCTGGTCTGAGAAAGCAGCGGCTTCCTCAGCAGCTGCAAGGCGAGCCTCCAGGGCGGTGATACGCTCTAGCTTCTTGGCTTCCTTGTTCACTAGCTTCTCAAGCTGGAATAGAAGATCTAGTTGAAGCTTTTGAAAACTATCACGACCTTGGTGAAAAGGGTCTGGTTCTGGGATTTTCTCATGTTTATGTGGAACAAATAAATGTACATTGAGTTGATAATTTCCTGCATAAAGTCCTCTACGCAATACTGGATTTACATAGAGGTTTTGGATATCCTCATGTGTCCAGCCTGGTAGGAGGGCTGAGAAGTGTTCCCATGCGCTAAGATGTACAGCATGCATTGCCTCAAGCATTGCATCTTTATTAGCATATGCAACCCATGGTGCAGTCGTAATACGGCGGTATGCGACACCCGCCTTGAATGTCTCATCTAGCTTCCTAATTGCAGCAGTCATGAATGGGGTCTCCTCCTCTGTGCAGCCAGAGCTTGCATAGCCCCACGGGCAGTTGGCAATATCATTGGCGGACATCTTGAATGGAATGGCTTGAATTGGTAATAGTCGATCTTACACACAGTCTGTCGTGTGGCTTGCTTCAACCATCCCTAACAGCCACGTTTCAAATTTTTTCAGCGCAAATAAATAAAAAAAATAGCAACCAGGGGGTGTGGGGGAGGCTTGCGTCCCCCACTACAATCAAAAATTTTTGTCTTTTATTTTTGAGCCGTCTCCCGCGGCGTTTGGTCATGTTTCTATTTTTTTTAGTGGCGGCGCTTTATAGATGCTGCACAGCGCCGATGAAGGAGGCGAAGACCCAGACTAGGGCGACGTGCGCCATCGCCTGCTGGTGGAAGTGGATGAAGGCGGTGATGAAGAGGACCATGCAGATGGTGTGGAAGGCGCCCCAGAGGTGGCTGACTAGTGCGCGATGCCCGCTGAGCTTGTAGTCCTCGTGTGCGATGTAGCCCCACATGCCCAGGATGGTGGCGACGACGCCGCCCCAGAGGATCTTGGTCTCGTGGCGGAAGATGAAGCGCAGCACGGGGATCGTCCAGAAGAACATGGCGTACTCCACGAAGAGGAGGACGGCGAGCCCCGCCACGCCGAGCCCTACGTTGCGCGCCGCCCTCTTCCACCAGGCGGCGTCCATGCGCGGCCAGATGGGGTAGGTGAGGACGAGGACCATCAGGAGCATGGGTGTGAAGAGGAACGCCATGCCAGCCAGGACTTCTAGAGCGGGGGTAAAGGGGGTGGTCATTTTGGTCTTGAAATGGGTGGCTTGAAGGGGCTGGGAGATGAGACTTACACAGGGGGTTCGTCGGCTGACTACTAACTCGCTGATGCTGACATTCCCTCTGGGCAGTTTATAACTTCAATTTTTTTTCATATTTGATATATGTACAGGGGCATTTTGCACGTACGCAGGGGTGGTTATAGTGGCAATATCAATTCTGAAAAAAAATTGAAATTAGGGGGTTGCTGAACTCTACAGTCGGCATTGGAGTACTAGTAGTCAGTAGACGAACATCCCACGTAAGACCACATCTAGAACACTTTCAAGCCCATTTACCGTTTTCAAGCAAAATGTCCGATTCTGAGTCCGTTTCTTCCGCATCCACCGCCGCCGCCCCTACGCTGGCAGAGCTCCTGAAGGAGGCTCGCAACTTCCACAAGAAGGCTGAGACCCTTCTGAAGGAGGCTGCGAAGGCTGCTAAGGGGGTCAAGGTCAGCAAGAAGAAGCCCGCCGGCGAGCGCAAGCCTCGCAAGGTGAGCGAGGGTCAGCTGAAGTGGCAAGCATTCCAGAAGTTCGTCTGGGCGGAGCTGAAGGAGGAGAACCCTGCAACTGCTTTCAAGGAGGCGATGAAGGCTGCTGGTCCTCGTTGGAACAAGGGTGCGCCCGCCGATGAGGATGATGCAGCCCGCTTCGAGGAGTGGTTGGAGGAGAATCCCCTGATGACCCCCGAGGAGGCGCTGGAGGCACGCGAGGCGAAGCTGCAGGAGGAGAAGGAGGAGAAGGAGCGCAAGAAGGAGGAGCGGGAGGAGGCGAAGGCGAAGGCGGCGAAGGAGAAGGCGACCAAGGCGAAGGCGGCGAAGGCTGCTGCGCCCAAGACGCCCTCTAAGCCGACGAAGTCTGCGTCTGTCGCAGCCCCTAAGAAGGCTGCGAAGCCCGCCGCCAGCGACTCTGAGTCCGAGGAGGAGAAGCCGAAGGCGAAGCCCGCAAAGGCGGCGCCCAAGGCTCCTAAGAAGGCAGCAGCCGCCGCGTCCGACTCCGAGTCTGAGGAGGAGGCGC
>Ga0078894_10004980_pt1 | contig 10205 bp, 6 predicted proteins | sample LauGreSu1BDMLBSD_2_FD_67506 | JGI IMG/M metagenome (GOLD analysis project Ga0078894, IMG submission 67506) | Freshwater lake microbial communities from Lake Michigan, USA - Su13.BD.MLB.SD (version 4) (version 4) | ecosystem: Environmental > Aquatic > Freshwater > Lake | place: Lake Michigan, USA...
GAACCTGAACGGCCGGCTGGATCCCGGCGAGAACGATGGCGCGTCGAGCGAGCCGCCCGACGACGCGGATGGGTTCCTCGACGCGGGCTGGTCGGCCGCGCTGACCGCCCGCAGCGCGGGCAGCCTGATCGGCGTCTCGGGGGAAGACCGAATGAACTTGCGGAAGGCGACCCCCGAAGAGCTCCAGACCCGCTTCGGGGTGACTGCGGAACAGGCGACTGCGCTTGCGTCGTTCGCCAAAGGCCAGAACGCGTCTCTCTCGATGCTCCTCACCCAGGACCTGTCGACACTCGCCGCCGGAGGCGGGACCCAGCGCGGGACCACCGGTCAGCCGACAGGTGCGAAGCCGGCAGGTCCGAGTAACACAGGCGGCCAGCGACAGACCGGTCGCCAGTCGGGCAGAAGTTCTGCCGGCGCGGGCTCTCAACCAGGCTCCGGGGCGCGCATTCAGGCGCTCGACCGCCAGCAACTGCGCCGGATTTTCCAGGAAGCCACGCTTGAGGACGGCAGCCGACCGATCGTGGGCAAGGTCAATCTGAACACCGCTCCCCCATCCGTTCTTCGCGCGCTCCTGCCCGACGATCCGATTAGTGCGGACGCGATCATCTCGCTGCGTAGCGCCTCGTCGACGGGACTGCTCGCGATCTCCGACCTCGCCGAATCGAACCGCATTTCGCCGCAATCGCTCGCAGCCATCGCCGACTATGCCGATACGCAAAGCAACGTCTTCACGGTCACCAGCCGGGGGCGGTCCGCCTCAACCGGACTTGAGGTTGAAATCACGGCGGTAGTCGATCGTTCCACGCTCCCTGCGCGAATCCTGGAGTACCGAGAGCAGTGAAGAAGTCACAGACAACCCCGACCGTCGACGAGTCGCTGATGGCGATCGCCGAGCGGCATTCGAACTCCTGGCGGGTGCTTCTCGTTCGCCGCGGCGACCGGCCTGTCGCGCTTCAGGCGCGCGAGTTCCCTCGGACGGACGAGGCAGGCCTCGCATCCTGGCTCGAGTCGCAGCGCTGTGCGGATCTGCGCGTGATTCTCCCGGCGTCGGCGTGCATCGTCCGGACGACCACGATGCCCGCGGCGGTGCCCCAGCAGATGATCTCGGCCCTCCGGCTCCAGGCCGAGGGCATGTTCCTCGGCTCCATGCCGATGTGCCGCATCGGGCTTGCCGTCCTCGACGGCGCCGACGATGCCGACCGCCAGGGCGTGATCATGGCATGGCCGGAGGCACAGCTCGGCGTCGGGCTCGGAGCGAAGCTCGAGACCATCGCGCGGTATGTTCCCGAGCCTGCCGCCATGCTGCTGCTCGCGACCGCGGACCGGCCGGCGGTGCTTGCGGACCGTAGCGTCGGCTCGATCGCCATCGCGATTCGGACCGACGCAGGCCTCATCATCCGTGCGACGCGCGAGGATGCCGCCAATGGCGTGGATGGCGAAGGCGACTGGATCGCGGGAATTCGACGCGCGCTCGTCGAGACCGCGCTCAATGGCGGCATGGAACCCGGAAGGATCGCTGCGTTCGCGGATGCCACCATCGACTCGATGACCCGGGACGGCGACCACATGAGCCTGCTCGATCCGGCGATCCGGTCGGTGCTCGAGTCGAGGGTCCAGACATCGATTCCGGCTGCGGATGAAGACGAGTGGTGGGTCTCCTGGGCGACGGCCCTCGCCGCGGCGAGCGTCGCGTGCGGCCCGTTGGCCGATCTTTCCAGACTCCGCAGGTTCGAGGAGCGATCGAAGCCATCCCGCATCGAGCGGTTCGTCGAGCGCTACTCAAGTCCCCCGCGTGCGGCGGCGGTCGCGCTCCTCGCCTTCGCCATCATCGCCCTCGCACCCGTTGGCGCGGCGTGGCTTCGCGGACTCATCCTCGAGATGAAGATGCCGGAGTCGGCGCGCCTCTTCGAGGGATCCCAGCGCCAGATCGAGCAGCGGATCGCGCTCTATGGTGAGGTCTCCAAGCGGAACCTGCCTGTCGCGAAGATCCTGGGCGACCTTGCCTGCTGCACGCCTGACGGCATCGAGATCGAGTCGATTCAGGTCTCGGGCACGCAGGGGCTCTCGGTACGGGGAGTCGCCAAGGCGCAGGGAGAACGCTCCGCGGCGGAGAGCGTCAACCAGATGGCCAAGCTGATGGACAGCTCCGGCGTCTTCCGCCAGACCCACTGGCGCTGGAATGTGCCCGACGGACGCGGTCTGTTCAAGTTCGACCTCGACGCGCAGATCGTGAGCGCGGTGCGCCCCGCCTCGATCGAGAAGGACAACGACTGGTCGAAGATGACGCTCGCGGAGCGCAAGTACGGCAAGCAGGAAGGCAGGCAGGAGGGCTCGTCTTCGCGCGATCCCTCGATCGCCTCTGAGTCGGCTCGCGGAGATCAGGGCGACTCGGCCGCGCAGTCGCCGGCCGCCACTGAACGCGCACCGCTTGCAGGTGCGGTGGCTGCAGCCGCGCCGCTGAAGTCGGACGCGGAACCCGCGCCCAAGGAATCGGCCGGAGCGGCCGACGGCGAGACCGCAGGTGCGCCCACGATTGCCAACCGAGGCATCGGCCGTCGGGAGGGATCCAGCGCGGCGACCGGTTCGGCGGGATCCGATTCATCCAAGCCCGCGACGGCTCCCTCCGGCGCTGGCGCGGGTGGCGGGCCAGCCGCAACGGCGCTCGCGAACACCCCCGTCCCCGAGTCCGTCACCGACGCGCAGCTGAGCGCCATGTCGAAGGACGAGCTTCGAACGCTGCTCTCGGATATCTCGAAAGCGAGGCGCCGCAAGGACCTCGATGCAGACACTCTGAAGCGCCTCGCGGACGACTTCGACCGAATCCTTCAGCAGTTGAAGAAGACCTGATCATGCCCACCCTGTCGTCTCACACTTCCGCAGGCGGTCTCGCCGACCGCGCGTTCAACGGCTATCTCGGGCTGCCGCGCGCAGGCCGATGGCTCGTGCTCGCCGTGATCGGCTTTGGCGGCTTCACCGTGCTCGACAGCTGGGCGTGGCCGCTCGCCGACAAGCTCTCGAGCCGAGCAGACCGCCTTGAGACCGTCCTGCAGCGGGCCTCGCAGCGTGCAGACGGACTGCCTCGGGATGTTCGCGAGGCGGCCGTCGCATTCGGCCCCAACGCGGTGCTCGGCGACGAAGCCTCGGGCAAGGAACGACTGACCGCGCTCATCGCGGAGATCTTCAAGAAGCGCAACATCAGCCAGGGCCAGGATGTTCGCCCCGGACAGCCGCTTCCTTCGAGCATCGCCCAGACCCTCGGGTCGATCTCGGATGCGAAGCTTGGAAAGACCGTCGCGGAGCTCCAGTTCAAGGCCACTCCGGACGCGGTCCTTGCGATCGTCGCGGAGCTCGAGGCGAGCCCTGAGGTCGACGCGATCGGCGACATCCGTCTTGACTACGACCCCAAGGACAAGCGGGTCGGCGTACAGCTGACCGTCGAGAAGTGGGGCTTCCAGACCGGCGCGAAGGGCGGTGGCGCATGAGGCAGATCCTCGACCGCCTTCCCCAGAACCTGCGTGTCGGGACTCCGGTCCTCGTGTCCGCCGCTGCGGTCGGGCTCTCTGCCATCGTCGTGGCCTACGGAGTCGGCGGAATCGTGCAGTCCCTGCTCCAGCCCTCGATCGCAGCGGAGGAGGCTGACCCGCTCAAGAAGCTCGCAGACGAGAGCTCGCAGTTGCTCGACGCGAGCCGGAAGCGCTTTGACGGCCGTTCCATGTACACGCTGCCGCCGCGCCCGACCCCGCCTGTGCGCGTCGTCGAGCAGGTCAAGCCGGTCGATCCGCCGAAAGTGGACCTCGGTCCGCCGCCGGTGCCCTCCACCTACGCCGGCCCCGCTCCTTCGAGCGTCTTCGGCGACTATGTGTTCTTCCCGACCCTCTCGGACGAAGACAAGCGGATCAAGGTGGGCGAGACGAAGGCGGGCATCACGGTCATCGCCGTCAGCCCGCCCTATTCCGTCCGACTCGGCTACCAGCGCGGAGAGTTCGATGTCTCGCTCTGGGCGAGGATCGATGAGCGGATCCTGAGCGGCAAGCTCCCCGCCTCGCGCGTAAACGGGGTCGTCGGGGTCGCCACCTCCGCGTCCGCGTCATCGAATGGGACCGCTGGCGTGACCGCTGGCGGCAGTCGGACTCCTGCGGTTCCCGCCGGAAGCTCGAGTCCCGCGGGCGGTCGGGCTGTCCCGGGGTCCGCCTCTCCCAACGCGTCACCGATCGTCCAGCCGCCTGCGCCGGGCGCCGTCGCAGACCCCGCGTCGACTGGCACGCCTGCCGTCGATCCAGGCGAGCTGCCCTCGGCCGCCATGAAGCCGCAGCGATTCGCACCGCCCGCAGGCTCGGGCGAGGACGCGCCACCGCCTGAGTATGTGGACCGCGCGCTGCTTCCGGGTCCGCTTTCAGAGTCGCAGATTGCGGCAATGTCGCTCGAGCAGGCTCGTCAGGCGATGGAAGCGATCAACGCCACGGACTCGTGGGTTGTCGACGACCACAGCAGGGCTCGGCTCGACCATGAGCGCGAGCTCCTGCGGGTACGCCTGCACCGGAACCCGTGACGCGCCCATCTCGGCGCTAGCGGGCTGACATTTCCGCCCGCGATTGACCCCTTTCAGCATCGCTTGCCGATGGAGGCGATACGAAGGACACTATCCCTCCCGGGCCCATCTCGCCTCGGGAAAGGAAGATGCACATGCGGCCATGCCGCACCAGAACCGGAGTCTGAACCTTGCGTCTGAACCGCCCATTCTTCCGAGCACCGAGCCTCTCTGAGATCGTCCGCTCCTCGGCAATCCTCGCGCTTGCCGGTGCCGTGTCCTCCTCAGCGGGTGCTGTTCAGAACACCACCCCTGCCACCCAGCCCGCGGGCGGATCCGAGCGCAAGGACGATCCGCGCAGCGTCGCCAGCTTCCCCCCGACGCCCCCGCCGTCGACCCCCGCCTCGCAGCTGCGAGGAATACGGGCCGGCCGCCGCGTCGTGGACGACACCCCCGTCAAGCTCGCCCTCAAGGGCGAGCCCGTCGAGAACGTGATGTCGCTGATCTGGGAATGGACCGGCAAGTATGTGTTCTTCAAGCCGACCGATGTCCAGTCGAAGAAGATCCACCTCGTCGGCGACCGGGAGATCAGCAAGAGCCAGGCGCTCGACTACATCTTCCAGGCCCTGAAGTTCGAGGATCTGGCGGTCACTGAGACCGAGGATGTGATCTACATCGCCCTCGCGACCCAGCAGAAGAAGACGCAGCCCGGCGTCGTGCTCGGACCGGAAGAGGATGTGATGTCGATGGTCGACAACGGCCTCTTCGTCACCAAGATCTTCCGCCTGAGCCAGTCCCGAGCGAACGATGTGCTCGAGCGCATCGAGCCCCTCATCCCCGAGGAATACGCCCAGCTGGCTGCGGACGGCGACTCGAACCAGATCATCCTCTCGGGCGACATTGGCCTCGCGAAGAAGGTCCAGACGCTGATCAACATGCTCGACATCCCGTCGTGGGACGACTACGCGACGGAGACCTTCCGGCTCCAGTACCAGGACGCGCAGACTGTCGCGACGATCATCGAGGACCTCTTCCAGGACGATGGTTCCGCAGGCGGGCGAAGCGTCGGCGGAGCCCGGGCCGGCGGCCAGAACCGGCAGAACCGCGGTGCGGCGCAGCAGCAGGGTGTTCCCGGTGCGCCGGGAACGAGCGGTGGCGGCGGCGGACTGATCGTGACCGTGCTTCAGTCGATGAACTCGCTGACGGTGCGTGCGACCCCGACGGTCCTGACCGAGATCCGACGGCTCGTCGCGGAGGCGTGGGACCTGCCGCCGAACTCGGCCGGCAGCATCTTCAAGACCTACGACCTCAAGTACGCCGATCCCATCAAGGTCCGCGACCTGCTCTCGACGCTTCTGGGCGGCGGGGGCGGCTCGAGCCGCACGAACACGACGAACCGCGCATTCGCCGGCGGCCGCGTGCCGCAGCTCGGAAACCAGGGCGGCGGCGACGGTTCGCCGCAGGCTGCCGTCGCCAACATCTTTTCGATCGAGGCCTACCCCGATTCGAACCGCCTCGTCGTGATCTCGAAGACTCCCGACAACTACGACTGGCTCGATCGGTGGATCAACGAGCTCGACCAGCCGTTCAGCTCGGGGCTTCCGGTCAACGTGCCGCTGAAGCACGCCGGCGCCGTCGAACTCAGCGAGATCCTGAACACGCTGCTCGCGTCCTCGGGTTCGGAGGGCGGCGGCCTGCGGCTCCCCGAGGAGGGCATCCAGGGCCTCGGCTCGAGCTTCAACTCGGGACTCGGAGGCGACTCCAGCGCCACTTCCGGCTTCAACATCGGAAGCACGGGACAGGACAACCAGCTGCGATTCCCCTGGCAGGGAACCCGCGCCGGACAGGGTGCGGGCGGCGAGGTCAGCGAGGTCAGCGGACTCATCGGCCGAAGCCGCGTCGTCCCGAACCCCGAGCAGAACTCGGTGCTCGTGATGGCCCCGCCGGAGGTCGAGAAGAAGGTCATTGAGATCATTCACGAGCTCGACAAGCCCGGCCGGCAGGTCATGATCACGGCGGTGCTCGCCGAGGTGAAGGTCGGCGACGGCTTCTCCTGGGGCGCCCGCGTCGGACAGAACCTGTCGGCTCCGCTCAATGGCGGCGACTACTCGGTCGGCGGCGGGCTCTCCCTGCAGTTGTCGAAGGGCAACGGCGGAGGTACGGCCACCGCGAGCAACTCGAACTTTGCCTCGCCATGGTTCGACTCGAGCCTGCTCGAGATCTCGACGGCGAACGACCTCGGCTTCTTCCTCCAGGCGCTCTCGACCGACAACTCGGTGCGCATCCTCCAGCAGCCGCGCGTCTTCACGCGCGACAACAAGGAGGCGAAGTTCGTGGCGGGCCAGGATGTCTCGCTCATCACGGGCAACACCTCTGGGTTCGGCACCACCGGCACGACGCAGAGCTTCGAGCAGCAGTTCGTCGGCGTCGGCATCAATGTGCGTCCGCGCATCACGCAGGACAACAATGTGGCGATGGAGGTCGAGATCCTGCTCTCGAACCTCTCGGCGTCCACTGTGTCGTTCAACTCCAATCCCGTCATCGACCGCCGCCAGACGAACACGAACGTGACCGTGAAGAACGGCCAGACGATCGTGATCTCGGGCATCCGCCGCGAGCAGGAGACGGTCATCGACCGGCGCCTCCCGTTCCTCGGCGACATCCCGGTGCTGGGCGCCGCGTTCGGATCGACCGAGCGGCAGAAGGAAGTGGTCGAGCTGGTGGTGTTCCTCGTGCCGGTCGTCGTCGAGAACCCGGACGACAACAACACGAACTTCAACAAGGAGGAGCTCGAGCGCCTCGAGAAGCTCCAGAAGCCGCTCGAGGAGAGCTCCCAGCACATGATCGAGGAGAGCAAGTTCTTCGAGGACATCAAGCGCAGCGATCGCGAGCAGCCCGCGAACATCGGCAAGGACGCGAAGCCCCAGCCGGAAGAGAATTGACCGACTCCTGCATGGCCTCCTCGGCCCTGATGAACCATCTCGCGCACCCGCCCCGTTCGTACGGGGCGGGTGCGCTTGTCTTGGCGTGCCTGCTCGGCGCCGGATGCAGCTCGGTCCAGAGCCGCCAGCCGCCTGCGCCGCTGCCAGAGCGGACGCCGATCGCGACGCCCGTCGTGGGAAGCGCGGTCTCCGTCGACCTCCGGCCCTTCGGAGCAATTCAGACGGACGGCGTGACCCTCCCGCTGCTCTCGCCGAACGGTCGGTTCCTCGCGGCCCAGATCGGTGTGGCACCGGACCTCGCGACCGCCCTCGCGCGCAGGGGCCAGCGACCGGTGCCCGCGTCGCGGATCGCGATCTACCGGCTCGACCCTCGAGGCCTCGTCCGGCTGGGAGAGACCGACGGAGGGCTCGTGCTTGGGCGCAGCGCCGACGACCGAGGCTTCCTCGTCGAGAGCGTGCGGGCAGACGGATCCCGGTGGATCGGCCGCGTCGACTGGAACGCGACGGAGCCCGATTGGATCGTCCAGGACGGCCGGGTGAACGCGTTCGGCGCGCTTGGGCCCGGCGGTCTGCTTGTCTACTCCTCGCGCGGGCTCACGGACCGGACCTTTGATCTCACCGTGCGGGCGGGCACCGAGTCACGCGTACTCGCGGGAGACGGCTCGCGCAGCTACCTCACACCCTGCTTCTCAGCGGACGGTACGAGGGTGTTTGCGATGCTGCTGAGAGACGGGATCCTCGAACTCGCCTCGGCGGATCCGTCGAGCACCGAGTCACTGTCCCAGTCGCTCACGCGCTTCTTCGTGACCGACCGCGGCAGCGACGAGCTCGCCCAGTTCATGGCCTCGGCGCAGGGCGTGCGGGACGGCGTGGATGGACCGGACTGGATCCTGTATCACCGGTCGCTGAACTCGCTCGCGCGCTGGAACGCCGCGGACGGGCTGCGACCGATCCCCGGAAATGCCATGGCGATGGCGCGGGTCGATTCTGCGCGCGAAGCGGTGCTCGTCGGTGGAAAGGTTCGGCTTCGGTCGACCGGAGATGCTCCCGAACCGGGAACGGTCGTGGTCGAGCAACTCGGCGTTCCAAGGGCCATCGGACCCGTTGAAGATCGGCCGGCGTTTCTCATGTTCGCGCCGGAAGGGTCGGGCGTGCGGGTTGTGATCGCGCGCATCCTGAACGGATGAGCGGGCGGACTACTCGTCGCCCTCTTCGTCGTCGAGGTCCTCGTCGTCGAGGAACTCCTCGTCGTCGTCGAGATCGTCCTCACCGTCTTCGTCCTCTTCCTCGTCCTCTTCCTCGTCCTCTTCCTCGTCTTCTTCCTCTTCCTCGTCTTCTTCGTCTTCTTCGTCTTCCTCGAGGTCGTCGTCCTCGAACTCGTCCTCATCCTCGTCTTCGTCCTCTTCCTCCTCGTCCTCGGCGTCCTCGTCTCCGAACTCCTCCTCTTCGCCGAAGTCGTCGTCGTCCTCGTCGATATCGAAGTCCTCGTCCTCGTCCTCATCGCGGCAGAGCACCCCACATCCGCCTTCTCCCGCGCGTTCAAACGGCCAGTCCGGCGCCGAGATCGACGGAACGGCGATGAAGCGAGCCTCGAAGGCAGTGGCGTCTTGCGAGAGCAGATCGGTGAGTTGACGGGGCATGGATCGTTTCCTGAATGCAGCCGCCGGGGTATCCGGTGGCGCCCTGTATCGGAAGAAGGTGGCTCTCGGCTGAAGAGTTCCCGTGAAGTCCGTGGTGAGGGGGCGCGGGAGTTGTCGTGCGTCAGGCCGGCCCTGTCAAGGCGTTCCGGCGTCGGACTTTCCCTGATCCTGTTCGAGCGGCATTGCCACCGCCATGGTTCCCTGCGAATGCGACAGCAGGAGCCAGCCGTCGATGGCGAGGGCGCGGCTCACGCTCGCCTCCCCGCCGGGGACCTCGAAGGGCTGTCCGCGGATCCGCAACCCGAGGGAGGGTGCCAGCCGCTCCACGACGCAGCTCAGCTGGGTTCGGACCCGTCCCTCCTCGGGGATGGACTGCAGGCCGAACACCTTGAGCAGGTCGCCCCGGGTCGGGACCGCGAGCGCGACCTGCGCCTCTCGTGAGCAACTGTCCGTGCCGATCCGCTCGCCGGCCTGGGAGAAGAGGTGGAGCCGGTCCTCCGACTGGATCAGCAGGCCTCCGGGCAGCGGCTCGATCGAGCGCACGACTTGCGCGTCGTCCGGTCGGCCGAGGAGCAGAGGCCGCTGCTCGCCTTCAAAGACGGGCGTGAGCGTCGGCTTCCCCTCGACATCGAGCGTCAGGATGCTCGAGCCGAGGAGGACCGGGAGGATCGAGTCGGCGGATTCAGGCGTGAGCGCGACCATCGCTGGAGCGAGCGCGCCAGTCGGCGTGGGCGCCCACCGCTCGATGGCCGTCCGGGTTCCGAGGATCACCTCGCCGAGCGGGGTCGTGACGATCCACTTGAGGTCGGTGCTGCTGACCGGCTCGAACTCGAGGCGTGTGGCAAGGGTCTTTGAGTCGAGGAGGACCACGACGGGGCTTGATCCATCGCCGGAACTCCGGCGGCCCGCCACGACGAGGGTGCCGTCCAAGAGGTTCTCGGCGAAGACCTGCTCGAGGACTCCGCGCCGGGTGACCGCCGTGGGGCGCTCCTCCATGAATCCAATGCGCGCGATGTCGCCGTTTCGCCGGACGATGATCAGGCTCTCGCGGTCGCAGAGCGGCGTCACCGTCGTCGGAAGGGTCGGAATCCGGGA
>Ga0078894_10004982_pt1 | contig 10204 bp, 12 predicted proteins | sample LauGreSu1BDMLBSD_2_FD_67506 | JGI IMG/M metagenome (GOLD analysis project Ga0078894, IMG submission 67506) | Freshwater lake microbial communities from Lake Michigan, USA - Su13.BD.MLB.SD (version 4) (version 4) | ecosystem: Environmental > Aquatic > Freshwater > Lake | place: Lake Michigan...
GTTTGCAGGCGTCAGAGATTGATGCTGCAGCCAAGGTGTCGCGCATTTCAAAGGACACACCTGCTTCTCGCGTAGAGATTGGACGGATTGTTCAAGACACTACTGAAGAAGCCTTGCGGGATGCTCGCCTGTTTGAGAAATCGTTGTGGCTTGATGGCTATCGCGACACGCTCAAGCGCAAGACAGTCAATGGTGAGACCTCACTGGTCCCACGTAACGTAATCCCCGAGAATACTGGCCGCTCTGCTTTAGAGATTGCAACAAGCATGTCTCCTGAGCGATTTAACGCGTTGCCTACTGAAGTACGTCAGATCATGACCCGATTGGGCGTGACCCAGGATGCAATCAGCCAGTTTGCGGCAGGACGTCGCACGCAGGAGTTTATTGATACGGGTGTCGTTCCATCTCAGTATCTAACCCAGGCGGCTGGACCACGAACCACGAAACGCGAATCCGTCTTTGCCCGCACTGACGTTGAAGACTTGATCAACATCCGTAGCGACTTGTTGGACTTTGCACGTAACGCTTCTGTGCGCGGTGAAGTAGCCAATTCTGGCTTTTACAGCAAGCTGGCTGACGGCGTGCTCCGTGACTTGGACAGCATGAATTTGCCCAACTACGACAAGGCACGTGACTTTTCACGCACATTGAATGACTACTTCACCCGCAGTTTTGCAGGCGACGTCAGCAAGACTGCCTCCCGTGGCGTCCAACAATACGCCCCAGAAATCCTGGTGCAGCGCGCTTTCGGTGCCAATAACGACTTAACCGCCTTGCGCATGCAAGACATTGAGGGCGCTGTCGGCATGATGCGTACCCAGTACGACGAGGCAGTGAAGAAGTTTGGCGCTAAGAGCCAGCAAGCCATGGCCCTAAAGCCTATGGCAGAACTTGCGGACCAGAATGTTGCTTCCATTCGGGATGCTCAAACACGTATCTACCGCCTAGCCGCATCCAAATCAATTGACCCTGTTACAGGCCGCGTGAACGAGCGCATGTTGACAAAGTTTGTCAACGAAAACAAGCCAATGCTGGACCGCTTGCAGATCACTGACGACCTGACTGATGCTGCCAAAGCGGAAAATGCATTCCGTGGCTTGCAGGCTGAAAACAGCCGCGTGACTAAGCTGGTCAAGGATCAAGCAGCATTTGCACGAGTGGTGCAGTACGAGAACCCAACCAACGCCATTGCTGATGCACTTAACAGCAAGAACCCTGTCCGCAACTTTGCAGGCATCGTTCGCATGGCAGAGCGTGGGGGCACAGAGTCCGTTGCCGGCCTAAAAGCCAGTATGTTTGACTACGCCTTTACCAAGGCAGGTGGCGAGCGTGGATTCAGCCCTGCTGCTTTCCAAAAGGTTTTGTTTGAGCCCCTGTCTCCTGGTCAGCCTTCGCTGTTCTCGATCATGCGCAGCCAGAATGTAATGAGCATCAGTGAGGGTAAAAACCTTCGCAAGTTGATTGCTCCAATGGAGCGAATTGAAACTTCATTGAAGAATAACCAGCTCATGGACGAAGTGGTCCAAGGAGGCGATGCTGTGACAGAGTTGGCGCTTCGCGTTATCGGCTCAAAGGTCGGTGGCGCAATGGCCCCTGGATCCCTGATCGCGGCCAGTGCAGGCTCAAAGTACATGCGTGACATGTTCGACAAGACGCCTACTCTGTTCATGCGGGGCATCATTGAAGAGTCAACCAAGGACCCTCTGTTGCTGGCGCAGCTCCTCAAGCGAGGCGTAAGCGAGACAGAGAAATTCCAAATGGCCCGTGCACTGCACGGCTACATGGTTGCCGGTGGCCTTAACTATGCCAACTTTGATGAGAGCAGGGCTCCTGCACGACGTCCCGAGAACTACTTTGAAGTTCCAATGCCTGACTTCAGCCAACCCGTCATACAGCAGCCAGCTCAGCCTCGTATTCCGTTTCGCTCTGAGGCGAGTCAGATGCTTCGCAAGATGCCTCCTGCCCCGTCAACACGTGGCGGCGTCCCTGGAATGAACCCGCCACCAGGACAAAAGCCCAAGCCTCCAGCAGGGGTCTCTGGTCAAGGACCAGCGTCGAGCAAAGCGGCTTTTCAGGCTTTGTTCCCAATGGATAGCGTTGGCGCTCTAGTGGCGCAAGGTCCTGAAGGGGGTGCAGCATGAACTGGGCAGATGTTCTCAAGGCGGTAATTCCAATTATTGTGGCGTCGTTGGCTTGGCTTTTAGGCCAGGTCAATGACTTTTCCACACGGTTGACAAAGATTGAAGGGGCAATGCCTGCTTTGATTACCAAAGAAGGTGTGCCGACGGATAGTCCAATTTCAGCAGAGCGCCGAGCAATGATGAAGGAGAACTTGATGCTGCATATCAACGAACTTCAAGTCAAGGTTAGATTGCTTGAAGAGCGTGAAAAAATGACTAAAAAGTGAGGACAGACAATGTGTGAAAAAAGAACTCATGATTTTAGTGCTGTTACTGCTGCCTTCTGTACTTGCGTCAAAATCTGACAAGGAATATAGGTGCGTTAAATGGACATGGTCGTCTGATCGCAAACATGTATGGTGCCTGGAATGGCGTAAAAAATGATAGATCCTCTAACAGCTCTAGCCGGGATACAAACGGCAGTTGCGTTAATCAAAAAGGTTAGCAAAACTGTTGATGATGTAGCGTCGCTCGGTCCTGTATTAGGAAAATATTTTGACGCCAAGTCAACGGCCACCAAAGCTGCGGTACAGGCAAAGAAGTCCAAGTCATCAATGGGCACTGCCATCCAGATTGAGATGGCCTTGGATCAGGCAAAGAGGTTTGAGGCTGAGCTTCAGTTGCTGTTTATGCAGGCCGGGAAAATAGACGTCTGGAACAAGATAAAAGAACGAGCGGCAGCAATGGATCTTGAAGCAGCGCATGACGCCCGTAAGGAGAGAGAAGCAATGGCAAAGCACAAAAAGGAAGTAGGAGAAGCCCTTGAGATCGTAATGCTTGGGCTGGTCCTCTTTCTCTTGATTGGGTTTGTTGCTTATCTTGCTTTCACAATTCTTGAACAATGTGCAGGGAAATGTAGTTTTCAAAGGGGATAAATAATGGATTGGCTAAAACAAATTGCACCAACAATTGCAACGGCAATGGGTGGGCCGCTGGCGGGAATGGCGGTGTCAGCCATTTCTAAAGCTATTGGCGTTGACCCCGACAAAGTAGGGGACCTGATCTCCAGTAACAAACTTTCAGCAGAACAGATAGCTCAAGTCAAGATTGCTGAAATTGAATTGCAGAAACAAGCGCAAGAGCTTGGCCTTAACTTTGAGAAATTGGAAGTTGAAGACCGCAAATCTGCGCGGGACATGCAGGCAGCAACAAAATCACTGATGCCTCCCGTGCTTGCGGCTGCCGTGACTCTTGGGTTCTTTTCAATCATGGTGATGATGTTCTTTAACCAGATTGACGCTAACAACCCTGCCATTTTGATGATGCTCGGATCATTGGGCACTGCATGGACGGGGATAATTGCGTATTATTTTGGATCATCCGCTGGCTCACAAGCCAAAACAGAATTGCTGAGTAAAAAATGAACCTTACCGAACATTTCACCCTAGAAGAACTAACACACACGGACCACCGTGACCTGGAGAACACACCAAATGAATCAGAAATTAAAAACCTTTACCGACTGGCTGAGTTCCTTGAAACAGTCAAAACCGTACTTGGCGGTAAGCCGATTATGGTCAACTCTGCGTTCAGGTCGGAAGCCGTAAACACTGCAGTAGGATCAAAAAATACCTCACAGCATCGGCATGGGGCTGCTTGCGATTTTCGCGTTCCAGGCATGAAACCTGATGAGGTAGTCCGAGCAGTGATTGCTGCAGATTTGCCCTTCGATCAAATCATTCGTGAGTTCGATCGATGGACACATATCAGCGTACCAAACACACCCGTTGCAGCCCCGCGTAAGCAGGCGCTCATCATTGATAAAACCGGCACCCGACCTTTTGCATAAAGAGTGAGAACAAAATTGAACCCATAACCTTGGCCCTAACAGCAATTGCCGGCATCAAGCAAGGCATAGCGCTGTATAAGGACGCCAAGGCTACGGGGTCAGACCTCTACAAAATAACAAAAGAAATCTCCGGTTTTATTGGACAATTCTTTGAAGCCCATGAAGAGGTAAAGAAGGAAGTAAAGCGCCAAGAGCTAGAGCCCCCAAAAGAAAAATCGCTCAAAGCACAAGCACTTGAGAACGTCTTTAACCAGATTGAACTTGAGAGGCAGGCGGTTGAATTGCGGGAGTTTTTGATCTATCACACCGACCCTGCCTTAGGTGCGGTATGGTCTAGGTATGAAGAAGAATATGCAAAGTTAGCTAAGAAGCGCCAGGAAGAAGTTAAGCAGGAAATCATAGCGGAACGGAGCAGAAAATGGCAACGTCAAAAAAGGTTAGACAAACTAATAGACGAAGCCCTAGTTTTTGGGGCGGCCCTGATCGTGATTCTGGAGATCTGGGCAATGATGTACCTAATTCATCGCAGTCGGGAAATATAGTTCTCATCATGTTGATGATGCTTTTGATCTGCCTTCTGTTGCCACTGATGGCCAGCATGTACTTTGACAGTTTGACCGCACAAAAGCGAACAGAACGAAACGAAGCCCGGATTGAAAAGCTCCTCAAAGAGCTTGAGAAAAGAATGGGCAAAGACTAGGTAGAGTGGTACTGCTCTACGCGCTTTAACCAATCATCCTTGTAACGCACAAACTCAGACCCGGCAGTGGAATACTCCACGGTCGTGCCGTCCTGGTTTGCCATGAGGATCACGCCGTAGTCAATGTTGGTCCCGTGCACGATGTCATGCGCCAGGGCATACGCTCCAAGCTGGTGGAAATAATCGTCAATCCACTCGCGTTTCTTGGGCTTCACACTTTGCTTGAAGTCCATGATGCAAGGCTTGTTTCGGTAAACGCAAACCAGATCGGTAGTACCAGCGTACTTCTCCGGATAGTAAAGCGCGACCTCCGACCCCCAGATTTCCTGCATGTTCTGGAAGTACGTGTTGATGAGCTTGTATCCCATCTCGTACCCTTTGAGCATGAGCCAGTTGGTTGGGCGCGGTAGATCCCTGTACGCAATCATTCTCTCGATCACGTTATGCATGTGCGTTCCCACAGCGGCCGCATCCGACTTGATCCGCTCCGCGTTTGCTTCACCAACCCTCGCGGCCCACGCATCAAGGCCCTTCTTGTCTTTGGTAGCAGACAGGACCGTGGTCACGCTGGGCAGCCGAGTGTCGCCGTATACATACTTGCGGCCGTTTGGGCTGTCTTCTCGGATCAGCTCTTCGTACTTGTAGAGCTTGCGAATTGGAATTAAATCAACCATGCTTTTACATCCTCGCCCATGACCTGGGTGGCAATATCGATCTTGCTTCTAAGCGCCTTCACAATCTTTTCGTCCACAGTATTGGGGGCGATCAGGTCAATGTAGGTCACACTTTTTGTCTGGCCGATACGGTGCGCACGGTCTTCCGATTGCAGGCGTTTCTCCAAATCAAAGCTGTTGCTGTAGTACACAACAAACGCGGCCTCTGTGAGCGTCAAACCATAGCCACCAGTACTTGGGTTGCCCACAAAGAACCGAAGCTCGCTGTTGGGGTCCTGGAAGCTGTTGACGATCTGCTGGCGCTCTTCCGAACCAGTGTCCCCAAAATAAGTGGCCACCGAACTCATGCCGTACTCTTTTTGCAGTGCAAGCTTGATGGCTTCAATGTCATGGCGATAGTTCGCCCATATGATCATCTTGCCGTCAGACTCTTCAATAACGTTCAACAACTCTTTGATTCGATTGTTGGGAAGCTCGAGCACTTCCCCGCTATCTAACTTGACGTGGCCACACACGATCTGATGCAAGCGCATGATCTGCGTGAGTGCATTGACAGTAGACATGATGCCTTCTTTGAAAGACGACAGCGCCAATGCTTTCATTTCCATGTAGGCTTTGACCTGTTCGTCCGTCAGATCAACCTCGCGCTTGACAAACATTTTTGGAGGCAGATCCAAGCACTCTTCCTTGGTGACGCGAAAGGCAAAGCGATCCATCTTTTCTTTCAGCTCATCCAAGCGGCGGTAGCCCACAACCTGCTTAAAGCTGTGTGAAGCCAGGGTGCGCTCGACGGTCACTGCGTAACGAGCCTGGAACGCGTAATAGCTGCTGATGTTCAGGCATTCGTCAGAGAGAAACGCGCACTGTTGGTAAAGGTCCATGGGACTCTTTGTCACAGGGGATCCCGTCATGATGCGTCTGTAGTTGGCGTACTTTCCTACCTTGATGGCGTTCTTTGCACGGGAAGCTGTGGGCGTCTTGATCGTAGTGCTCTCATCAATGGCCATGAATCCGGTGTGGCAGAGTAAGAAGCGCTGCGCAAACTTGACGCCCTTTTCCGTCGACAGCGCCTCGACGTTCATTATCAAAATCTTGAGGTCTTCCGTGACCGTGAACAAGTTGTCCATCGCAGCTTTTTCGGCTTTTCTTGGGGTCGGATTCCAAATGGCCATGCGATAAACGACGTGTGCGGGTAAATGCTTAGGGATTTCTGTATCAAGCCAATTTCGGTAGACGCCTTTTGGTGCAATGATCAAGGCTCCGTTGATCTTTCCATGGTCGTACAACATCGCTATGTTGTTGATTACCATGAAACTTTTTCCTGTACCCATGTCAGCAAAAAGGGCCGCTACATGGCGGTTCCAAAAGCGGGACAGATAGGCCTCCTGGTGCAGGAACGGCTTGTTCTTGAATGGATAATTGGCTAAAAAGGTGTGTTCCATATTCTTTCTTTCTGGCGGGGCTTGCGCACCTCGTGAAAAAGAGTGTACACTGATCGCTCGCTTTTAGAAAGAAGAAATCAGATGCCAAAAGTCTATGTCGTTTCCGAAACCGGAAATCACAACATTAGCTCCGCGATGGACTACGGAGACATTGAAACGATCTTGCCACCTAACTCGCAAGTATCTTTTTCTATTGTCCCAACAGTTCGTCGTATCCAGCGTAAGCTGGAGAAGTTTTCCGATGAAGACTATTTGCTCTTCATTGGAGATCCGACTGCCATCGGCATCATCAGTGCCATAGCAGCCGCAAAAAACAACGGTCGTTTCAAGTGCCTTAAGTGGGACAAATTGGAGCGCCGTTATATCCCGATCCAAGTGGATCTGTTTCCCAAGAAAGGAGAAAGCGATGAGTTTGACGAATATTTTTGAGCAAGATGCCGGGGCCCTCACAGTCCAGGACGATCTGATCTCTGGTGTTGCTGCCTTAGCTAAACGCGCTAAGGGCTTTGAGAAAGACATCGAAGAACAGGAAGCATTGCTCAAGAGCCTGAAAGAGCAGCACCGTAAGCTCACGGAAGAAGCCATACCCGAAGCCCTCACCGGCATGGGCATGAAGAAGTTCGTGATGGAAGACGGTAGCTCTATCGACATTAAGCCGTTCTACAGTGCTTCCATTCCAGAAGCACGTCGCGCTGAAGCCTATCAATGGCTCAGGGAACACGGCTTTGACGACATTATCAAGAACACCGTCTCGGTCCGATTTGGCCGAGGCGAAGACGAACTTTGCGTTCGTCTACTGGATCTCCTCCGTGCGCAAGGATACCCATCCGAGCAAGCAGAGAAGATTGAGCCCATGACCTTAAAAGCGTGGGTGAAAGAGCAGGTCGAACGAGGCAACGAATTCGACTCAGAGCTGTTTGGCGTGTACATCGGCCAAAAAGCAATCATCAAATCCGTTTAACGAAACAAGGAATCAAGATCATGGCAAAAAACCAAGTAGTAGTAGAAGAACAGTCGAGTAGTGCTTTGGCGCTTGTGTCTCACTTTGAAGAGGACGCATCCGCCGGGTTTGACGGGATGGGACAGGATGACTTTGCGCTTCCTTTTCTGCGCCTGTTGACCAACACTTCACCGGAAGTTGGTGAGGTGGATGGCGCTATGCCTGGGATGATTTACAACAGCGTAACTGGCCAACTCTTTGACGGTAAGAAGGGTATTTTGGTCGTTCCCGCAGCGTATGTACGTCAGTACATCGAGTGGGCACCGCGTGGCAGCGGTACTGGTGCGCCAATTGGAATCTACCCAAGCACGAGCGATGTCCTAAGCCGTACGCACCGCGAACCAGGCGACAACAAAGACTATCTGGACAGTGGCAATTACATCGAGAACACGGCCAACCACTACGTGATGGTGGTTGACGCGAACGGTGTGCCCAGTGCAGCTTTGATTGTCATGAAGTCCACGCAGCTTAAAAAGAGCCGCAAGTGGAACAGCATGATGATGTCTGTCAAGCTTCAAGGTAAGAATGGCCTGTTTACACCGGCTATCTTCAGCCAAATGTATCGCCTGACAACCGTTGGTGAATCCAACGACAAGGGCAAATGGTTTGGTTGGGAGATTGAAAGAGTTGGATCTGTAGAGGACGCAAACGTTTACGCTGCTGCCAAGGCTTTCGCTGAGCAAATCAATGCCGGCAAGGTCCAGGTTAAGCACGAGGGCGATGTTGTTGAATCAAGCGGATCTCAACCATTCTAAAATTAACGGGGGCCTTGCGCCCCCGTTTCTACGACCGAGAAAGTAAGAATGGAAGACATCACGCGGTTCAAGGCGATATTTTCAGGCCTCGATATCGCCTACGGGACCTACAGAATCGAGAGGGCAAAGGACAGCGGTAAGCAGGCTGGTAAAGCCGTCGTTGTTCGCAAACCGCCAACGGATGACCTTTGGCAGAAACACCTGGAAGGGGCCGAGCCCAGTCTAGGGATTATTCCTATCCGTGCAAATAACTCATGTATTTGGGGTTGCATCGATATTGATCAGTATCCACTGGACCACACCGGTTTGGTGGCTAAGGTTCGCAAGCTTGAATTGCCTATGGTTGTGTGCCGTAGCAAGTCAGGTGGTGCACACGTTTTCCTATTCACCAAAGAACCGATACCCGCTGCAGAAATGCAGCGATACCTCAAAGGTGCCGCAAGCCTTTTGGGGGAAGCAGGGCGCGAGATTTTTCCAAAACAATCAGAGATCCTGATTGAACGCGGAGACACAGGCAACTTTCTAAATCTGCCCTACTTTGGCGGAAATGAGACCCTGCGCTATGCGATCAAGGACGATGGCTCAAGTGCCACGTTGGAAGAGTTCTATGGACTCTATGACCGCTATGTACAAGACGCCGACCTGAAGTTCCCTGAGGAACCGAAGGAAGCAGAGCATCCCATCAAGGACGGCCCACCGTGCCTACAGGCGTTGTGTGCACAAGGCTTTCCTGAAGGCACACGGAACAATGGCCTGTTCAACATTGGCATCTTCCTCAAGCGCCAGCAAGCTGTGGGTTGGGAAGACAAGCTGTTGGAGTACAACCAAAAGTATTTTGGTCCACCGTTGGGCAACAGTGAGCTGCAGGTCATCATCAAACAGCTCGCGAAAAAAGAATACAAGTACAAGTGCAAGGACGCACCGATCAATTCGTTTTGCAATTCGGGCATCTGCCGAACACGCAAATACGGCATTGGCGGGGACGGTCCCGACTCTCCGCAAATGGGGGCCCTGTCCAAGTACAACTCTGAGCCGCCACTGTGGTTCCTCGACGTAAATGCCAAGCGCATTGAACTTGATACTGACCACCTTTTCATGCAGCCCATGTTCCAAAAAGCATGCATGGAGAAGATCAACATTCTGCCCCCTACTCTGCGCAAGCAGGATTGGGAACAGCTTTTGAATTCGCTGTTACGTGAGATGGTTGAGCTGGAGCAGATACAAGAGGCCTCTGAGGACACGAGCATTACTGGACGTTTCACTGACCTGGTCGAAGAGTTCTGCACACACTTGCAACAAGCGATTGATCGTGACGAAATCCTCATGGGCCGCCCGTGGACCAGTGAAGAAGAAGGTAAAGTTTACTTTCGGATCAAGGACTTGGAAGCGCATCTTAAGCGTAACAACTTTGCCGGCCTGTCTGCACCAAAGATGGCGCAGCGTCTGCGTGACCTGGGTGGAGATCCACACAGCCTGTTCCTCAAGGGAAGAACCACAAGGGTGTGGAAGCTGCCTCGATTTGAGAAGCAGGACGCACCATTTGACACACCAGAAATGCTCAAAGGGAGTCCGTTTTGATGATTACATACGACGATTACGAAGAAGCAATTCTTGGGTTTGCGACGGTGTGGAGTGAAAAGGGAGAGCGTAATGACGTAATGGTG
>Ga0078894_10004983_pt1 | contig 10201 bp, 2 predicted proteins | sample LauGreSu1BDMLBSD_2_FD_67506 | JGI IMG/M metagenome (GOLD analysis project Ga0078894, IMG submission 67506) | Freshwater lake microbial communities from Lake Michigan, USA - Su13.BD.MLB.SD (version 4) (version 4) | ecosystem: Environmental > Aquatic > Freshwater > Lake | place: Lake Michigan, USA...
GGGATGTCCGAGCGGACATTGGCCGCGCTCGTGGAGAATGGCGGCATGTACGAAAGAGTATTACCGAAATACAGCAGGAATAGGAGAGACGGATTACATGATAGGAACGAATAAAATACAGAGAGCATTCGAAACAGGGACGCTCTATAATGGCACGATAGATATGAATTGGCGGGCAAATAAAGATAATGGTCCCAATCCGATTCCGATACCGGCGTCATCTCCAAGACGAACAATACAGGTTGTAGGCAAAATGAGCGCGACAAATATGACCGAGATCAATCGATCCATTTCATTAGCCCTGTGTTTCAATTTCACAGATACATCGACGATAGAGTCGCAAATACGTATATCGTCAAAGACACCCTACTCGTTACATATGAGTTTCGATGCCACTGCATTACCTGAATTCATCAATAAGATGGATACCTCAACATCGACTTCTACTATAACAGCATCAAACGCAGATCACAATGACGTACATTGTGGCATACTGCTAAGATACACGGATTTCTATCTATTACCATATCATACACGCGACATTATTAATCGTTGGGCGACGTCTAGATATTCGAGAGTAGTAGCGTGGGCTGCGGGGAGTGGTAGTGCACTTTCCTCTGCAGTTGGAGGACAGGTAACTTGGCAGGAAGGCTCCACAGCAGCTGCGGGATTTTTATCAGGACCACTGCCAACCACCAATGTATCCCAAACAGTGAAGGGGTCGTTTTTCAATACTTCCATAGTAAGTGACGTACGCTATAAACTTCTTGACGAAATCGCCCAATTCTATTACAATAATGAAACGAACTATATGGGGACACAATCTGGTAGTCTTCGCGGAGAGACGATCATGAATAAAATTGTTGACGTGTTTCAGATAGGAGATACTATATTCGATGTACGGTTTGAAGAATACAGTAAACGCGGAATAATGTTTCGGGAAAAACTCGCGCAATTAAATACAGAATACGATGTCTATAAGAACATGAATATTTCGGAGGCAGATCGTCTAAGTCTTTCACAAAGGTATCTGGAAAACAAGAAAAGACTATATCTAAAGGACGCCCTAAATATATGGGGAACTACGCAGGATTGTGGTACAAACGCCCAATACGTAATCATAACGACGACTGACTACTTCTTTATTTCGCAGGTAGTGATTATTAATTCTGCAGGGCAAAACATATCGTCAGCCTGTAATATCGAGGCCGATCCCGCGTTACTATATTATAGTTCTCAAACCGACGATCCTACTCGAAAATCCTATTATGATGATAATGGTAAGGACATGACGCCCGAGAATGCGACCATAGCGAGGAGGAACTTGGCGAACTCGAACATATTAAATGCCACGCAACTTATGATAGATGGTATACAGGAACCCAAATGGTATCCGAGTGTATTTAAGAGTGTTGTAGTGGGTACGTCAACCAGTGGAAGTAGAGTGTATCGCCTCGTATTCGACTTGGGTAATGCTTACGATATTTCTACTATTCGTATCGTTTTACCGAATGACATTACAAGCGCCACTTGGAACCCGTATTCTGTATTCTTAACGAATGATAGCAGCGTCACTACAGTAGGACAGACGGGAATACGAACGGGTAATACGATCGTGTATAACTTTGCTGGAACGGGCGACGATGCGGCAACCTGTCCTGCAGTGGTATTTGAACGATTTAAGGTGGCGCGATTTTACACTAGCTATAGTCCATCAACAACTGCGAAACCATGGACGGTAACTGGCTATTCGAAGGGTGTTTCGGGGGCGCTAACATTTGATCCAAAATACAACGCAGGAATGTTTATAGATAGGACGATTAATGGAGGAAATCTCGTATATTCGCCAAATATAGTATATAATCTGAACTACGGAGGATCTCCACCGACGCTCGTGTGTAGTAATCCTGAACAGATTAAGACTATATTTAATGACTACAATATTCTTGTAAATAGCCAGGGATTTCAGAATGTTCCTGGAAATAGTATATTGATAGATGATAGTGGCAAATCAATTCGAGCTAGTCTTGTGACAAAATCGAGGCAGATCGATTCGAATACATGTGGTTATGTCTGGACGGATACTCTTACAGATATGAATAGTGGGAATAAGACCTCGAAAGAGCGAATCGGTAGATTCCCATACGTGGTTGATACACAAATATGGAATGCCGATCAGAGAGTCTTCGATATGAATAATACAAGTATATCAAACCGATCATCCTCATCCGATGAAACTGGTTATACTGCACTAAGTCCCAGTATAAGCTTACCAGAATCATACATACAATCGACCGTTTTAGATGACGCGGACGGATTCTGTCCCGAGATTCCGTGTTCGGATATTCGGGTTATGCAGAGCGTGGTGGAGGCGTACAACTCACAAGTGAGTACGTATGGTGCAAACTTTCCGACAATTACGAAGATTCACAAGGCCGTTACACCTACGCGGTATCGGTGTGAATTTCTCGTGGAGACGTCTAGCTCTGGCTCTGGCTCTAGCTCTGGCTCTAGCTCTGGCTCTAATACCCTTAGAAAGGTTATGATGTATATAAAAACAATGCGCCCAAATACGATAGGGGGCAACTTAAACTGTCTATGGATTCCCCTTGTAAAGCTAAGAGATGATTCCGGAACGGAGAGCCCAGGAGTTCGGTGGGATATCGCACCAAACCTGTTGGATTCAAATCCGTATCTCACACGTATATTCAACTACGCATTTGATATTTTGCGGCCTTTCCGAGATAGTGTAACTACGATTGTAAATGATTTGGTCGGTCTAGGAAGCGCACAATTAAATCCATCGGGCTCTGGAATAGTGAACGCGCTCATGAAATATAGAACAGAGACTGCGGCGGCAGCTGGAGAGATCCGATATTTTGATGAGGTGGATGAAATGGGTAATATGTGTGCCCCTTTAACGGGTAGCTCTGGCTTATATACTTCGGAGAACTATCCCAGATGTAGAAGCCCTGCTGCTCTGAATAGCCTGTATTCCTATTATAGGAATAATAACCCGTTGGGACTCCCCACTGGGACAGTTTCGCGAATTACAAATATGCTGCGCGCAGGTCAAACGGACGACGGCTCATGTGATTATACATTTTCACGAAATGATTATCGTGTTTCTTCTGGTTCTATCGTAACAACTCCGTTTACATCAGGACTTCGTTGTTCCGTTCAACGTGTAGCATTTTCTTGTAATTATAATATTACATCGTGTAGCCCTATAAACCCGTCCCCTTCTCAAGCGGAAATTTCTGCAATTCCTTCGCAATTCGTTCAGAGGATGCAATTCGGTTCTGGTTCTGGTTCTGGTTCTAGTTCTAGTTCTGGTTCTGGTTCTGGTTCTGGTTCTGGTTCTAGCCCTCCTGCAATTACGGCCGCAGGTTTGCAAGCAACATATGGAAGCCAGTCGCTAGTACAACCCAGCAACTCTAATAGTCTACTGCCATTTGTTGATTATATTCCCTGTAATTCTACATATGCGAAGATATCGTTGGGCCTACCGTCCTCAGCATCTCTAAGTAATTTATCACTAACCAGATGTTCCGTGGGGGGTGAATTTGTCAAGATACCACCAAATATGATATACACGTATTTGCAACCTGGATCTGGATCTAGCACATCATCTCCAGTTACCACCAACGTCGATACAGTTTCAGAGGCCGATGCTCGAAGACTATTACCGTATACCCTTTTCGGGACAGGAATAAAGATTTCTCCAGGTGTGTATGAATACCGCATTACAGCAGATGATAAGTTGCCATTTGGAGATACGTATGTTCGAGCGCAATTCTACCTAGATACTACTTCGGGTTCCTCTTCAGGTCTGCAACTATCATCATTACAACCAGCAACTCCTGTGAATTCCCCCAACGCATTTTACAATACAACACCTGCTATAAATACGGTGGAACAAATGTCTATCATGGCACAAAGCTTTCTTGCCTATTGGAATGCTACGTTCACATACAATATGACGAATAAAATAAACGGCACAAAAATCAGTGCGATTACTGGCTACTCGATCAATACAGGCACTGACACAATCCTATTCAGAGCGACCGCTGCCCGTTTTGGAACACTTGGACCGTATGATATACGCGCGTATTCTGCCACAGCGTATTTCAGAGTGGGGTTTAGGAAATCGTATGCGGGCGGCATAAGGTTCGTATACTCGGCAAGCCCTCTTACAACGTCAGAGACATTGGATGTTATGTCAGGTAACGCAGTAACATTCACCTCCATTTCTGTTACATTCTCGCCCGATGATACGCCGACCTACATCGTACAGAGCCAAACGACGATTATGGCACAAGGACGATTTCGTTCCTTCCGATTTAGCGTCCAGGCCGTGAATGGCGGCGGCGCGCGCGCCGAAATTGCCCGTATGTTTTTCTACAATACTGTCGCAGGTAGCACAGTACCCGTCGATCCATCAAGCGCCACTGTAAGCGTACAGGGTATTCTCGCGAATTACATTCTACCTCCATCTCAAACCGCGTGCAAGACTGGTTATTCTTTGCTTACGAATCCGACAACAACCGTACAGGAATGCATTGCACCGCAAACAAGCTATACACGAGTGGCGAACACCGCCTGCGGTATAGGATACTATTTTGATGGAAATGGTAACTGCGTCTCATCTGGATATTTTCAAGATGTGCTGAGTAACACGTTAATCAACGTGAATGCCCTTGTATCACGTCTTCGTTTGAATCTAGGCCAATATATGTACGTTGATTTCGGCAGTATTGTAAATATAAATGCATATTCATTCACGGTGGGATCCGCCGCTACTGCCCCTATAAAGTGGATTCTAGAGGGATCAGTCGACAATGTGAATTGGGTTTCGCTGCATGGATACAGTGCGATACCATATGTGTACGCGCCACCAATCGTGTCCTTCTACAATCCAGGCATATTCGCCTTTTTTTCAACGGCAAACGCAGGAAGCGCCCCACAAGCCGCATTATATTCACAACAGGCCGGAAATATTACAGAGGGATTCAAGAGTCCTGATAAGACTGCCCGACGATTCCGAACGCTGCGTTGGAAAATTCACGAGACACAGGTCCCCACTGCTACCTACGTCCATGCGAGCAGCCTGCAATTCCACACGATGGCTGGGCCGATTCCGGCGTCAACTATGAAATTATCCAATCCACAGGGATCTCGTCGTAGTTCCGCGAATGCTCCCGAGAAGGCCCTGTCTACGGACGGAGGACGTTGGGTCGACTACAATAAGACGGACCTAATCATCTCCTTTCATCTGGATACACTTCCTGCGAACCCCATCTACGGATTCCAATTCGCCGTGCCACCGAAGGTGGCGAATTCCGTCGATTTCGTCCCCGCAAAATGGCTCCTAGAGGGGTCCTATGATGGGCGCATATGGGTCCCGTTACACGAGAAAGTAGACCGCGCACGTATTTTGGGAGACGCGTCGCCCATATATAAATTTACCCAGCAGATATAGGGGTGAATGAAGAAATGGAAAATAGTGCTTTGGTGCGTATGTATTCTTTTATGCTTCCTCTGGTTCTTTCGGTATTCTGCGGAGGGATTTCAGATCACCACGTTCAACGTACAATACCCGTTCAAAGAGCTTTTCCTAGTGGCGCCGAACATTCCTGGAACGGATGAGTATGTGAATATTTACACGGACGGATTTGATGCAGATAATAATATTATAGGATCCCTGTACAATAATGCATATACCCTAGATGAGGCGAGAGCGAAGTGTTCTGAATTCGGGGCAACGCTGGCAACGTTGGAACAAATGAAGGTTGCTACAAATTTAGGGGCGAAATGGTGTGTGGCTGGCTGGATCGACAATGGAAATATGTACGCACCTACCCAAAAAACCTGTCCTAGAACGGTTACAAATACGACCCCTGAAAATACGGATTATAGCACCGGTTCATCGAGCAATTTAAGTAAATACGTTAGTAAAAAGCCCGCCAAGGCGTTCCCGATATGTTGGGGTATAAAACCCACGGAACCGGCAGTGGATATTCGTGATTTTAATCCGGTTAGTTATTCTATGATTAACTCCGGCCTTTTAAGTTTCGTAATGAATGGGGACTCAAAGGATCTATTCCCTGTCAAATTCACGGTGGAACAGGCCCTGTACGCTTTAGAGCGAAATAACTATAACCTTGGAGCAGTAACTGGAGAAAATCCGGCGAGAGCCTTTCTCATTGCGAATATAGGGTCCGTAAACAACCAGATATACACAACCGATCCGCGTTATACAGAAGACGGCTCGAATCGTCCACTTGATCCTTGTACGATTTTGGCGAATACGCGAACGAAATTCCGCCAACAATTCGAAAGCCTTCGCTCCGTGTTTCGCGATCTGAGTGGGGCTGTAATCTCTATGTTGGGAGCAAAGAACGAGAATGCATTCTTCTCCGCGAAACTACAGGGGGTCTGTTCGAAAGAGACGAAATCGACTAGTCCGGCCTGTCTGAAACTCGCCACGCTCGATTTTGATTTGATATACGGAACCCAGGGTTCCGATCCGTCAGACACATCTACGAGTCGTCTTGCGGCTCTAGAGGCGCTGAATTATTTCAAATTCCAGCGCGAAGGGGAATTATGTACGGATTATCAGAATATATCGATCGTCGAATCGTATTTGAAGTGCAATGTACCGCCCAGTCAAAATATCGCCGAATGCAGTTATCAGTCTGGTTCCACTACGGGCTCCTATTTAACCATGAATAACCTAGACGTGAACGCCCAAGAATTTTTGAAGGCGCGCCTCAGTGAAATATCACCCTATTTCTCTACATCAGACTATAGTACGGTTCTGGCAAGTATTGTGAATCAACTGTCACTGACGATTCGCCTACCCAGTTTGAACGACTTCAATGACTCTACGGCGAACTTCAAAATCGTTCGCGACCGTATCGAGTCTGTTCGCTCGAATCTTCGGGTCGCTTCTGGGTCCTCATGATATGAAACTGCGCATTATACCCGAATGTAAAATATGTGAATTAGAGTAATGAGGCGTGATATCTTGGCAGGCTGTATTGGGTTAGCCGTATCTGCATATTGGTTGTATAGCCGGCGTACACCGCCGATTCTAAAACCGATTGAATACAGTCCGTTTTTACACAAACCCGAAATCGTCTTTACGGATATGTCCGGTTTACGTCTGAAAAAGTCGGCAATTCAGCCGATGACGTATACAGTGCCCGATAATACGGAAACAGCAAGTGCGACGAGTCTAGACGATTTCTTGCAGCTGCCGCTAGAGACGGATGGGTCTGTGTACGACTCTTCCGAAAAGGGGTTGGTTGATACGAATATGATATTCGTGAAATACGTGCGATTTCAGTGTAGAGCGATAAGAGTGGGTGATACGGTGAACGTGGGAGGTTTCCGTTTTTTGTATAAAACGAATCCAATACCATTTGAGTCTATTCAGATATGGAATCCCCATACGGGAGAGACGAGTGAGTACAAGGGAGAGCCCTGGTCGGACTCCGATCAATATACGATTATCTTTTGTTTTAAGGAAGCCCTGCTGCTCGACGCCTATCAAATAAAGACCTCAGGGGCGTCAACAGATTTTGATCCTACACATTGGATTCTGGAGGGCTCATTAAATGGGAGCTTTTGGAGAGTATTAGACATTAGGGACTTCGAAGAGATGATGTTCCCGTTGGAGCGGGGGCGGATTATGAACTTTCCAATAGACCCCCCAGAGTTTTAGTGACGGGGTTGATTATAACTAGTTACCGCCAAGTACTTAAATTAAGTACTTGGCTCTGATGGCTAGAACGAAAAGATTAAGTCACTCCAATATCATAAGGCCACTCTGTGGCCTTATCTATGGGGAGTACTTAACTTTAGTACTAGACGTTACCGTGTCGCTCGATTCCTCCCCCTATTTTCTACGAGTATTTTAGATGGATACGTCAGATATTTTGGAACAAGTAGTTCAAGCTGTTCGTTCCGAAATAAAAAATATGGAAAAAATGCGGAGCTCAGATGCATACTGTAACATTCGTTATGTTCGTGGAAAACTTGATGAAATCCTAGGGAATATCCACGAAGAATACTCCGGTTCGAAAACGCTGAAGGGACTCGTACAGGACTTGGCAAAAAAGGAGCGAAAATATTTGAAGGACGAAGAGGGACTATTTTTCAGTCAACTAAAGGTTCTGAAGGCGGCCACAAAGGGTCCTGTTGAGCCGATCGACAAGCTTATTTGGCTATTAATGCCGACAAATATGCGTGAACGGGGGGAGTATATATTCTCCGAATTGGAATGCGCTCAAGAAGAATATGAGCGGTCGGTGCCATCTGTCCTAGAGCGTATACTTGCGAATGTACCGGGTCTCACGGAGGAACATGCACGGAATATGGAAACTATCATAACAGACGCCCTGTCTGGCGGATCTAATATGTCGGAAATGTCGGATATTGTCCTGCAGAAATTCATACGCTTCGGCTACCTTGACTACATTACAAAGATCCGCACATATTTTGACGGACTGAAGAAGAGCATAATAAAAAAGAAAAGGAGAGGTTCATTGACGGTAAAGCGGTCGGAGCCACTTCGGAGGACTCTCGCGGGTGGTGGCTTTTGGAATAGTATCGTTTCTGTGTTTAAGGCTCCACAGCCTACCGCTGCGCCGACGGTAGTGACACCCGACTTTTTTACGAGTCCGACTGGGTTGGCGGTTCTTTCAAGGGCGCTCTCGAGCTCTCTGAACGATTCATTAGCTTCGAGTGCACCTGTGTCGGATGCAACTGTGTCGGGTGCAACTGTGTCGGGTGCAACTAATGGAATTAGTGGTTCGACTGGTCCTGTTGGTCTTGTTGGTACTGTTGGTACTATTGCTGCCCCAAGTATTATGGATACCAAAGTCCTTTCGGTTATAGGAAAATATGGATTATCTGGATCAACTGGATCAACAGGGCCGACCGGTATGGGTTATACGGGACAAAAGGGTGATCCGGGTCAAACGGGAGATAAAGGTGATCTGGGTTTACCTGGTTTGCCTGGTTTGCCTGGAGAACGGGGTGAGCGAGGAGAACAAGGCCTGTCAGGTCCGACAGGGCCAGCGGGTATAGATGGAATCGCTCAGAAGGGGGAGCGGGGCGAACAAGGCCTTTCCGGTCTGCAAGGCGAGCAAGGCATACAGGGTCTGCAAGGAGAGCAAGGCCTTTCAGGCATGCAAGGTATACAGGGAGAGCAAGGCATACAGGGTCTGCAAGGCGAGCAGGGCCTTTCAGGTCCGGCAGGTCAGTTCGCCTATTCTTCTTTCACGTGGGACATGCCACACACTAATTTCACGGTTACAGATGGAAATAACATCGTAGGAAACGCGGATGAAAATATGGCATTAACAGCCCAGGCATTTACATATCCGTTTAGACTCTCCTATACATTAAAGGGTACTGGTGACAATTTTACAAACGAGGGTGTCGTTTTAGGACTTTTACCTATGAGCTCGGATGTGAATAGTCAAGCTGATTCGGGTATTAGCATTAGATATTATAATAGCGAAACAGTATATGGTAGTTCTGAGCCGCAGGTGAATCTTTCTTTAAATTCGACTCCACTCAAACCCACCTCTAAGGTAGATTTTATAGCCGATGGGGAGGGTAAGATCACCTCATATATAGACGGAAATCTGGTGGCTATAACAGGCGTCCCTTCATCGGTATACCCTCTAAGGCCGTTAATTCGTATGAGGGGTCTTGCTGATAGGGTACCCGTGGAAATCGTCCTATCACCTACTGCGGCGGGACCGACAGGGGCATCTGGTGAACCCGGTGAACAGGGCGAACGGGGACTTTCCGGTGACATTGGCCCCACAGGAAGTTATGCTGTGTCAAATTATACATGGAATGATTCTTCCCTACAGAATCTCGAAATAATTTCGGGAAATATTATTCGGCCGATACGGATGACAAGTGGTCCGAGTACAGGAACGACTTCGCAGAGTTATATGGCACCCTTCACAATTGCTTATACCCTACTCGCCCCGCTTCCTCCCTCTGCATCCACACCTGAAAACGGCATGCTACAACTTTCCATTTCCGATACGAACATGAATGAAACTCTATATGGCATTCGTGTCATGAGTGATAGTAGTATTACGATTGTGGAGACAATTGGGGGAACGAATATGACAACGAAAGTTGTGAGTACTTCTGCAATATCGGAGAACAC
>Ga0078894_10004984_pt1 | contig 10200 bp, 10 predicted proteins | sample LauGreSu1BDMLBSD_2_FD_67506 | JGI IMG/M metagenome (GOLD analysis project Ga0078894, IMG submission 67506) | Freshwater lake microbial communities from Lake Michigan, USA - Su13.BD.MLB.SD (version 4) (version 4) | ecosystem: Environmental > Aquatic > Freshwater > Lake | place: Lake Michigan...
GACGACGATGATGGATATGAATCTAATATTACAAACGATGAAGTAGATGAAGAATTAGTTTTAGAAAATATAGGTTCAGAATTATCCGAAGAAGAATATGATTATAGCGATGATGAAAAATAATATAATATATAAAATAAAATTGAATATGATTTAAATATAATTGATAATTATATTTAAGTAAGAATGACGACTCGCATAATTGAAAATCCTGATTTATTTAGAGATAATATTAGAAAAAAACTATGTATATTCTTTGATAAAACAGAAAATAAAGAAAAACACGCAAGTAATCTTGAAAAAGGAATTCATAATTGGGCGTTAAAAGAAGCCACGAATAAAAAAGTGGTTAAAAAATGGGATAATCCATTCTTCGTTCAAATTTATTTAGACCACTTACGCAGTATTTATATTAATTTAAAAAATGAAAAACTAGTTCAATTAGTAATCAATGGAGAAATTAAATCACACGAAATTGCATTTATGACACATCAGGAAATGGCTCCAGAAAAATGGGAAGAATTGATTAAAGCAAAGAGTATTCGTGATAAAAATAAATTCGAACAAAACTTGGAAGCGATGACAGATACGTTTAAATGTAGAAAATGCTATTCAAAGAAATGTAGTTATTATGCTTTGCAGACTAGAAGTTCTGATGAACCAATGACACTTTTTATAACATGTTTAGACTGTGGTTCTAGAATGAAAAAATAAACTTATATAGCATTGATGATATAATATTCTTTATTTTCTAATAAAGACCGACAATACGGACAAGTTTTATTTTTTTTAATCCAACTTGTTAAACACGATTCACAAAAAGTATGATTGCAATATGTTTGGATATTACATTGTTGCTCTTTACATATTGAACATGTATCTATTTCTTGTTTATCTATATATAATGGTTCTCTATGTTTATTTAAAATTTTATTTATCTTGTAAGAAATAATGTTTATATTCTCACTATTTGAAACCACCGTATATTTATTAGGATTTAGATTGACAAACCATAATGCGATGTCTAAATGGTAATTTGCACAAGCCACTTTAAATGCTGCTTCATCATATGCTGAAATATCCATTGTTGGGTCAATTCTATATAAATATTCAACCACTCGTAAATGTCCTTTTTCACAAGCAATACGAAACACATAATTATTACGCATAGATATATTTATATCTGGTTTTATTTGAAGCAAATATTGTAATATATGTAGGTGACCAAAATAACAAGTTACAAAAAAGAGTTCTTCATTATTTGCTGAAATATCAATGTTTGGTTGTACTAGTAGCAAATGTTGAACTATATGTAAATGACCAGCTGCACAAGCTGTACGAATAAACGTGCGATCTTCTTTTGAAATATCAATATTCGGATTGTCATGAATAACCTTTTTTATATATTCCAAATCACCAGTTTCACAAGCATTCCAAAATAAATCATAATTATATGATGAAAGTCTAGTTGTTTTGTTTGACTTGAATAAATTAGAAAACTTATCCCATAGATTCATTTTTATGTATGTACTTATATATATTTATATTTATATGTATATTATTACGAATCAATTTTTTTGTATTACATAATAAACATATAATAAAAATAATCCAACTAACAATATTACACTATAAAAATGTTGTATATATTTATATATAGTCCCATTATACTTTTGTTTAGCTTGATTATGTAGCACCTCATATTTATGATTAAAATTCATATTTATTATATCTTGAATTGCCGAATCTGGAAATTCTCGATGAACTTTTCGTAAAAACATTGCATACTTATTTTCTTTAAGTAGGTTACAAATAATATTTATATTTTCCTCAGTCGCCTCTCGAAAACAATTCGGACTAGTAGGACTAGACATACGTGTCCAGTCGCTTATAGTTGATGAATCATTAATTGTTTTAATTGGATTTGTTAGTTCTTTAAATGTTTGTAATATGATTGCAAATATACTTTCATTTGCCAAACCACCAGAATTCACTGTCTGCCAAACATCTTTTTTCAAGGTTAAAAATAATATACATTTTTGTACATGATCTCTACATAATGTGAACCACGGGTCATTCGATAACCAATATTCTTTTGTAAGTAATCTTAAATTGGCGCGTCTATGTATAGTAATATCCCAATAAGACGGCTTACATTTAATAACAGATGCTTGATAATGGTCTAAAAATAAATGTCTAAATTTTTCTGGGCTAATAATTGGAATACAAGAATCAGTTAATAAACAAAACCACACATTATTTTTATCGTGCTGAAACGCATATGATAAAATAGACATGTATGCTGGAACAACATCGTAATATGATGTTTTCGCTATTAAATTTGGGGGCATCGTATACATTTTAATCCAAGGGGATTTAATCATAGAAATAGATTTATAATGAAAATATATATTGATAATATCTTGATTAGGTTTAATCCAATCAATCCATAATTGTTCTTTTTGTAAAATATGTTCGTAACTAATAATAAAACATAATGCTACTTTCATTATTATAAGATATATATAATAATGAGAACGCTTTAACTTTAAGTCTAAGTCTATATAATATTATCCAAAAAAAAATTTGGTTGCTAATCCGTGTCCAGACCGAATAATATCAGTGAATGAATTACTTCTACTTCTACTTCTTATATCGTCTTTTTCAAAATTAGAATTAATATTATTTTTACTATTACTATTAGAACAAAAAGAAGCACTTAATTGTGTAACATTATTAATATTTTCTATAACAACACAATTATATTCATTTTGTTCATCAAAATGTTCTATTAACGTATTTCTTTCAGGTAATTTAATTATTGGTTCTAGAGGCTCATTATGATTAAATTCTGTTATTTGTATTTCTTCTGTTAAAATATCTTTCTCTTCTTCTTCTGATGTTTCATACATATTATTTACTGAAAATTCAAAATATGAATGCGACATTTGTTCTATTCGTTTTTCAACATTATCTAATTTTTCTGTTAATTTATTTATTTCATCATTTTTATGTTTAATTTCATCTTCTAATTTATTATATTTATCAATTATTTCTTCTATTTTTTCTTCTAGTTTTTGTTTATTATCAATAATTGTTTTATTTGAATGTGTTATTTCTTTTAGTAAATTAACAATATTATAAACGGAATAAATGCTAAATAAAAAAGATAACCCAGTAGATAATACTATAGTTTTAATATTCATCATACCATAATTTATAATTATTTTTTTATATCGTTTACCTAAAATGATATATCTTCTAAATCCTTAATGCTCCAATATTCACTACCCCCATTTGGTAATGGTCTGCGAATAATAAATGGTATTTTTTTTACTTTTAATTCTAGTTCAGCAATAACATAACCATCAATTACATTTTCAGGAACTTTTACAAAAGGAGTTGAACCTGAATTAATTTGTTTTGCTCGTTGTCCTAAAATACGAGCTTTTTCATATTTTGTTAAAAATGGAATTGTTTTATGTAAATCATCAATAATAATACCATCTTTATCTCTAATAACTTTTATCATTGTTAAAATTTCATCGTAATTTTGTAAAACACTTTCAGGATGGTAATTAACTATATAATTTTCATTAATAGATTTTTCAAATTTTTGCAAATATAATTCTCCATCACCATCTTCGTCGTCATCGTCATCGTCATTATCGTCTTCATCATCTAAATAATCTAGTTTTCTAAATACAGTTCTTGTTTTTTCTTTTGCTGGTATTTTTTTTGTTCTTTTATTTTTTTGTTCTTCTTTTTCGGCTTCTTCATCTATTTCTCCTTCTTCCAAATCATCGTCTGGTGCACCACCAGATTGTTCATCCACACTTTCATTGTCTAAATCTTCATCATCGACTTCATCATCGACTTCATCATCGACTTCATCATCGACTTCATCATCGACTTCATCATCATCCATGTCTACATCATCAGGTTCATTTTCTATACCTACTTCTTCATTGTCGTCGTCTTCGTTTTCGTTTTCCTCCGCATCAGAACTACTACTATCAGTATCATTATCAGAATTATTTCCAATTTCTTCAATATTATCGTCTTCAAAATAACTACTCATCTTATAATATAATATAATATATAATGGTTTTAAATTTAAATTTCAATTTTAATTTTATTTACAAAAATATAAATAAAATAATAAAAAACACTATTATTTACTAAATTTACTAAATTTATATTATCCTTCAGGTTTCCAAATTGTATCACAAGTGGAACATAGATAAACATATTTCATATTTTGGTCGTCATATCTTATATAAATAATTTCACGAGGAGTATCTTCTCTATTTGTAGAGCAATCAGCATTAGGACATAATATTTTATTTATGCGAGGTAGTGATGGATCAAATTTGGTATATTTATTAATAATGTGACTAAATTCTTGTTCCGTTTTTTTTAATTGTATTTTTGAAACAGTAACATTTTCTACCGACAAAGTGGAATCTTTATTTCCACAATTTCTGCAATAATAAACTAGTTTATTAGGTTCATCAGGTTCAATACTGATATAATACATATTTTGACATTGACTACAAAAGTGCATATCTGTATATATAATTATGTTATATTTATATTTTTATTTCAATTTTATTTATTTTATTTTATCTGTTTTTTCTCATCTATATTATCTGTCTTATCTGTCTTATCTAATTCTAATTTAGGTACAGTTTCAGCAGTAATAATTTCTTTCGTGCTAATTAACTTACTTTTTAAAATAGTATAATTAATATCAGTTTTCATATTATAAATAGATACGTATTCGTTTTTCTTATATACTGTGGTTTCTTTTAATTCAATAAATTCTAATAATTTATCATAATTATTAATAAAATGTTCTTTCATAAAAGGATAAAATAATGAAAAGTGAGGAGATATATTATTTTTATAAGGATTAATTATATCACAAATAGAAAAGTTAATATTGCTATATTCAATACTATTTTGATAAGGTATAAAATCACCAGAACTTTTTGTTTGTCCAGGTTCATTTTCTAAAGGTGCTTCATTTAATAATGAGCATAATGTTAATAATACACTATTTATTGTTTGACACGAAGACCATTTATCTCCACGCCATGTATTAAGAATAGAAACACATACTTTTCCACATTTATATAAATTTGGATTATAACGAGTTAATCCATCATTAGTTAAAAATGTAACTTTTGGTGGTGAAAATGGGTAGTCAAATGGAAAATCAAAGGTAAAAAAATAATATCCACCAAAATAGGGGGTTTCATATGGTCCAACAATCATCGCATATCCTTTCATCATATCCGTATCATCGTGAGAATAATAAATCCCATTATCGACTAATGGGTGTTTTATAATTTGCCTTACATCTTTTAAAAGTCGTTGCATTGTTTCTTTTTTAATAATATTTATATTTTCAGCCATAATATATAGTATCAATGAATTGTTTTTAAGCATATTTATTATCATCATAATAATAAAATTAAAAAACTAATATATATAAAAAATGATTATTAAAATTAAAAAAAAATGAAATAGAAAAATATCTCTATAGTATAATAACAATGACTACAATGACTACATCGTCACACTATAATGATTTATCTGATTTCCTTACAAAGCATAATAGTAAAACCATAGAACAAAATAGTGGAAATTCTTCAAAATTCACACATACAAGAATTCCAAATAAAGAGTTAAATATATATGGTGGTAGTTTTACAATAGAAAAAGAAGAATTGCCTACTTTTTATAGATTATATTACGAGCATATATTTGTAAAAGGAAGACTGGAATATTTGACAGAGAAACAATTAGAAAATGATGGACCATTGTTAGTTGATTTAGATTTCCGTTATGATTATAGCGTTACAAAACGGATTCATACTCAAGAACATATACAAGATATGATTAGTCTTTATTTGGAAAAACTTAAGGAATTGATAGTATTTGAAGAAAATAAACCATTTCCAATTTTTATTATGGAAAAACCAAATGTAAATAGACTCGCAGAAGAACAAATGACAAAAGATGGTATACATATGATTATTGGAATTCAATTAGACCATACTATTCAGATGATGTTGCGTGATAAAATAATAAAAGAAATTGGGGATATATGGGAATTACCATTAACGAATAGTTGGGATAAAGTGTTAGATGAAGGTATTAGTATGGGTTCCACCAATTGGCAAATGTATGGTTCGCGAAAACCAGGCTATGAAGCATATAAATTAACATATCACGTGGTTGCTGAATTTGACGCAAGTGATAATTCATGGGTAACTAAAGCTAAATCAGTAACAGAATTTGATTTATCTAGAAATTTCCAATTATTATCCGCACAATGTGATAAACACGTAAAATTTGAAATAAACCCAAATATCAAAGAAGAATATGAAAAAAGAATACAAACGAATAAAAATAAAATAAAAAAATCTTCAAATACAAAATCTAAGATAAACTTGGTATTAGAAGATGATACAAGAGATATTCAATTATCAGATATAACAAATGCTGAAATTTTAAAAAAAGCGGTAGATAATATTATTAATAGTTTAAAGACGAATGAGCAACATATTAGAGAAATACACGAATATACGCAAATACTTCCAGAAAAATATTATCAACCAGGTTCACATTTATTAAATAGACAAGTAGCATTTGCATTAAAACATACAGACGATCGTTTATTCTTATCTTGGATAATGTTGCGTTCAAAAGCTTCAGATTTTGATTATGACACTATACCAGATTTATATCAAAATTGGAAAATACATTTTAATAAACGTACAGATGGAGTAACAAAAAGATCGATTATGTATTGGGCAAAACAAGATGCATTTGCAGAATATGAAAAGGTAAAAAAAGGAACCATAGATCATTATATTGAAGAAACTATTTTTGAAGCAGGGGATTGGGATTACGCAATGGTATTATATCATATGTATAAGGATAAATATGTATGTGGAAGTATTACTAATAAAACATGGTATGTATTTAATAAACATCGTTGGGAAAAGGATGAAGGACAGCGTTTAAGAATGGCTATTTCAAAAGATTTGTTTCAATTATATTCCGATAAACAGAGTCAATATTTAGCCGATGCACAAAATTATGAACCAAATGATGAAAATCACGAAAAAATCCAAAGAAAGATTAAAAAAATCGCTGAAATATGCATTAAATTAAAGAAAACCAATGATAAAAATAATATTATGCGCGAAGCAATGGAGATTTTCTTCGATGGAGATTTTATTAAGAATATGGACTCAAATCCATATTTAATGTGTTTTGCAAATGGAGTATTTGATTTTAAGATGAAAGAATTCAGACAAGGTTATCCACAGGATTATATTACTAAGACAACAGGAGTAAATTATGCAAGATATAATTACGATGAACAAAAGGATATTGCTGATGAAATAATAAGATTTATGGAACAGTTATTTCCAGAACCAAAATTATGTAGATATATGTGGGACCATTTATCATCGTGTTTAATTGGAATAAAGAAGGAACACGCATTTAATATTTATAGAGGTTCTGGGTCTAATGGTAAATCTATATTAACAGATTTAATGTCTCAAGCACTGGGAGAATATAAGGGTACTGTGCCAATTACATTGGTTACTTCAGCACGTAATAGTATTGGTGGAACATCGTCAGAAGTGATGCAATTAAAGGGTGTAAGATACGCGGTTATGCAAGAACCCTCAAAAGATGCTGTAATTAACGAAGGTGTTTTAAAGGAATTAACTGGTGGAGATCCTATTCAAGCAAGAGCATTATATTGTGATTCGGAAATATATATACCACAATTCTCTCTTGCGGTATGTACGAATGCATTATTTGAGATTAAAAGTAATGATGATGGGACGTGGAGAAGAATGAAATTGGTTGATTTTATAGCAAAGTTTATATCGGAAGGGGAAACACATACAGATGATACAAAATATGTATATCCAAAGGATAAAGGATTAAAAGAAAAATTACCAAAATGGGCACCCGTATTTGTGGGTATGTTAGTAAAGAGAGCGTGTGAAACAGATGGAGAAGTTAAAGATTGCCCCCAAGTAGTTGCTGCGTCAAATAAATATAGACAAAGTCAGGATTGTATTACAGGGTTTATTATGGATAAAATTATTAAGGATCCATCGGGGTCAATTGGATCGAGACAATTAAATGATGTATTTAAAGAATGGTTTCAAATGAATTATGGAAATAGAAAACTGCCAAAATTATCAGAAATAGAAGAAATAATGAATAAACGATTTGGAAATAAAAATACAAAGACGAAAAAATGGATGGGTATAAAATTCAGTGAAGAGGAATACCAAGATGATATGGAAAATATAGGACAAGAGAGTTAAATATCTGTCTGCTGTTTATAATATATTATTTTTTAACTTAAAGGGCTTTAAGCCCCCTTTTAATAATATATTATTTTTAACTTAAAGGGCTTTAAGTCCCCTTTTAATAATATATTATTTTTTAACTTAAAGGGCTTTAAGTCCCCTTTTAATAATATATTATTTTTTAACTTAAAGGGCTTTAAGTCCCCTTTTAATAATATATTATTTTTAACTTAAAGGCCTTTAAGTCCCTTTTAATATTAATAAAAATTAATTTAAACATAAATTAACAGAATAATAAATGATATTTCATACATTAAAAGGGATAATAGGTTGGAGTAGTTTATCTATATCAAAAATTGATATTTGTAAAATAAAAAAAATATATTATAAAAAAAGATTATTTTGCATATTTGATAGAGATCATCCTTATAATTTAATAATTATATATAATGAACCTACACCAACTATTGGTTTTGCGCCTGGCTTTGATCTATTCGATGGAGATTGTACATTTTCGATTGTAGAATCAGTGTCGTTAACCGTAAATATAACAAAAAGATATAAAACAGAAATTGAAGTAAAAAATGAAATTGAAGAAATACAAATGAAGCAAAACAAACTAAAATTATTTCTAAACAAATTTGAAAGTAATATAAATAAATTGGATTAAAATACGCGTTGCTTTGAATAAAATAGAAACTCAGAGGTATAGTTAATAATATCTTCAGAATGTCCTTTTAATTTAAACTCAAGCAATTGTCTAAGGATATGTCTCCTGTCAAATTTCATCGCTCGATATTTAAAATAATAACTCAGATACACTTTTGTTTTATTGTTCAACACGTCCAATTGGCTTATGCGAAGACAATTGTCATTATGTATATCCAATGGAAATGATGTAGGAATTCCATTTACATATCTATCGTCGCGTGTGGAGGCAAATTCGATTACTCTTCTTCGTTTAGTTATTCCATTCACTCTGTCAATTTCATATCTCGAATATAGTATATTAAATGAATCAAATGTGTATTTGTATTCCATGTCTTTGGGTGTCAGTTTAGTAGTGTCATGTTCATATACTACTTTGAGTTCTGAAACACCAGAATATTTTCCGATAAATTTATACTTTATCTCAACTGGAACACCTGGCTCTTGATAACCATTCTCATTTTCTGTATTGCATTCGTATTCCGTTTGGATAACTTCAATACAATAGCTTTGACCTATTATTAATTTCGACAAGTCAGTGATTGGATTCATTTCAATAATGTATGTAGTTGTTTAGTATTTATACTAAACAACAAAATCAATTTTTTATTTTATATAAAAATGTGTTTTACACGATAAAACACAGATTTTATCATTATCACAAAACAAATAATAAAAGAAAGTGGTAATTATTTAGTTTATACTTAAAGCCCTTTAAGCCCCTTTTAATAATATATTATTTTTTAACTTAAAGCCCTTTAAGCCCCCCTTTTAATAATATATTATTTTAACTTAAAGGGCTTTAAGCCCCCTTTTTATAATATATTATTTTTAAACTTAAAGGGCTTTAAGTCCCTTTTAATATTAATAAAAAAATTGAATTAAAATTTAAACATAAATGAAAGAAATAATAAATGATAGGAATGATATTTCATACATTAAAAGGGATAAAAGGTTGGAGTATTTTATCTATATCAAAAATTGATATTTATAAAATAAAAGAAATATATTATAAAAAAAGATTATTTTGTATATTTAATAGAGATCATCCTTATAATTTAATAATTATATATAATGAACCTAGAACAACTACTAATTTTGCGCCTGGTATTAATTTCAATGGAGATTTAACAACTTC
>Ga0078894_10004986_pt1 | contig 10199 bp, 8 predicted proteins | sample LauGreSu1BDMLBSD_2_FD_67506 | JGI IMG/M metagenome (GOLD analysis project Ga0078894, IMG submission 67506) | Freshwater lake microbial communities from Lake Michigan, USA - Su13.BD.MLB.SD (version 4) (version 4) | ecosystem: Environmental > Aquatic > Freshwater > Lake | place: Lake Michigan, USA...
CCAGTTGTTCCTTGAAAGCCCTGTGGACCTTGAGGTCCAGTAGTTCCCTGAGGACCAGTTGTTCCTTGAAAGCCCTGTGGACCTTGAGGTCCAGTAGTTCCCTGAGGACCAGTTGTTCCTTGAAAGCCCTGTGGACCTTGAGGTCCAGTGGTTCCAGTTGTGCCTTGAAAACCTTGCGGTCCCTGAGGTCCAGTTGTTCCTTGAAAACCCTGTGGACCCTGTGGCCCAGTGGTTCCAGTTGTGCCTTGAAAACCTTGCGGTCCCTGAGGACCAGTTGTTCCTGTTGTTCCTTGAAAGCCCTGTGGGCCCTGAAAGCCTTGAGGTCCTGTTGTGCCTTGAAAGCCCTGCGGTCCCTGTGGTCCTGTGGTTCCTTGATTGCCTTGAGGGCCCTGGGGACCAGCCGTGCCTTGGGGTCCTTGAGGACCTTGGGGTCCTGTCAATCCTTGGGGACCTTGGGGCCCTGTTGATCCTTGGGGACCCTGCGGTCCTGTTGTACCCTGAAAACCCTGTGGTCCCTGAGGTCCTGTAGTTCCTTGACTGCCCTGCGGGCCTTGTGAACCTTGAGGTCCAGCTGTACCCTGTGAACCTTGAGGCCCCTGTGGTCCTTCAGGAAGGGACGATTGTAAAATATCTTTGACATCTACTGTCATTTTTGTTCATTTTCTGGTAAAATAATGTTAAAGTGCTTTGTAGCAAGCTCAATATTGTTAAACCATATCCACCCGTCTACAGGGTATTCATAAGTGTCTTTTTCATCTTTCAATAAAGTGTACGACGGGGCCCTAACAAAATTAGGAGCATGATGAAATAAACCATCGTTATCTACTTTATAAAATCCAGATGTATCTTCCATATTTATTAACCTGTTACGGTCCATCCTTTTCCTGTAGCGATTGTTGGGTCATCGCTGGATGTGCCGTAATTACCTGTTACTGTTATCGTCTGCCCAACAACTGTAGGTAAATTAGTATATATTTCATTTAATGCGTTGGCCGACAACTTGCAGTTAGCAACAGAAAAACTATAATTAAACCCGTTTGCAGACATTCTTGATAATGAAGTACATCCAGAAAATACACTAACAAAATTAGCTGCTACGGTGACAGCGTTAAAATTCAAAGGAGGCACTTCTGTTAACAAAGGACAGTTTTGAAACATGAATTGAGGGTTTGTAACCTTTACTGTATTAAGTGCTGGTATTGTTTTCAGTTTTGAGCAAGAAACAAACATAGATTGCATTTGGGTAACGTTTGCGGTGTTCAAAGGTGGTATATTGATTAAACTTGAGCAACCATAGAAAAGTTGTTGTATGTTTGTTAATTTAGTAGTATCAAACTTTGGTACGCTTTGCAAAGATGTGCAACTGTTAAAAGTAGCTGACATTGAAGTAACGTTAGCTGTATTGAACAAAGGTACACTTCTCAACGAATAACAATTTTGAAACATGGAACCCATATCAGTAACTTTACTTGTGTTAAATTGCGGAACACTTTTTAAACTGTAACAATTAGCAAGCATACTATTCATATTCGTTACATTTGCTGTATTGAATTCTGGAACACTTTTTAAACGGTAACATGAATTGAACATAGCCTGCATTGTTGTTACAGCAGCAGTATTAAATAAAGGCACTTCCTCTAAATTAAAACATTGCTGAAACATAAGACTCATGTTGGATATAGTGGATGTATTAAATAACGGTACTTTTTTTAAACTAAAACAACCCTGAAACATAGAACCCGTGCTCGATCCAACAACCATATTGAAAAGAGGAACCTCTTGTAAGTTGGTGCAGTTTAAAAACATACCTACAAAAGAATTAACTTTTATAGTATTAAATAAAGGAACAGTTTTTAATGAATAGCAACCTTGAAACATAGAACCTATATTGGTTACATTGGCAGTGTTGAAAAGAGGTACAGTTGGTAGTGCATAACAGTTGATAAACGTGCTACCCATATTCACTACATTAACAGTATTAAATAAAGGTACTTTTTTTAACGAGTGACAGCTTTGAAACATTTGAGCCATTGACGTTACAATTGCTGTATTAAACAATGGAACTTCTATTAATGAATAACAATTAGTAAACATAGAACCGACATTAGTTACGCTAGTAGTATTAAACAAAGGCACCGTTTTCAGAGAAGCACAGCCACTAAACATACTACTCAGATTGTTTGGTGTAATACTGTTATCAATATAAACACTTCTCAACGAACTCATATTAGCACATAGGTATGAAAAATCTATCGCGCTTGAAGTTGTCTGATTTAATCTCAATCTTTCTACATATCCATGCTGCGCGTTTGTTGTTACACCACCTAACGTAAGTGTTGCAAGTGTTGAACACGCTACTGCTATATCAAGCCATCCTGACCCAGGTGAAGTTGACAGACTGCTGTGTCTAACGTTAAGATTAACTGATGTTAAACTTTGACCCGCCTGAGGAGTTATTGTTACAACAGCTATTTTATATGGTAGAAGAGTAGCGGTTCCATTTGTTGTAAAAGCTAGTGCACTACCGCCTGATGTTTCAGAAATTTGAAAGTCGTTTGTCGTAGCATTAATAACATAATAATCAGCACGTTCTGTTATTCCTGTTGTGCTTGCAATATTATATAATTGAATTATGGTACCGTTTGAATAACCGTGATTTGTGCGTTCAATCTTGTCGTCTGTAGCATTAAGTGTTACTGGAGCGTTTGTACCATCTAAGGCAGAATTGTTGTAGTTGAATTCATAGTAGGCACTAGAACCTGTGCTATAGTTTGTTGTTGTTCCGTCGCCATAATTAATTGTATAAGCACCTGAAATGGTTGCTGCGAAAAAGTTGCTACCATTTCCAGTTCCGTCACCAGGAAAAACAGCATATAGTCCTACAATCTTGTTATCCCCTGTGTTTGCTTCACATGCAGGCCATGATGCGTTTCTAACCCAGTCGTCCACAAAGGTCTCTTCGGTCACATATGAACTATCAACAAGGTTGCGACCTCCTAACGTTATATTGAGATTTCGCGAAGGTGTGGAGCTCAAATTTCTCAACGTCATTACGTTAGCTCCGTACCAAACAAACTAAACGAAACGTTAGCTGTCCCTGCATATACGGTAATAACATCTGTCGTAGCTAGAGTTATACCTAGTGTTAGAAAAGCTGTATCGTTTTGTTGAACAGATGCGTCATATGCCAGGAAATGTTTGTTTGCTATTGCCTCACCTGCTGGTCTCACAGCTACACGGTAGGTTGTAGAAACACCCAAATTACAAATTGACAGCGTGCTGCAAACAGTCGATGTTGAACTCGGAACAGTATAAAGGGTTGTGTTCGTTGTTGCTGCTGGATTTACTTGTCCAAGAACTTTATAAGCGCTTGCCATTTTAGGCTCCCATCAAAAGAAACGATGTTTCAAAACCAATTCCACTGGGGCCTCTTGCTCCTGTGGTTGCTGTGACTTGCCATGTAACACCGTTGTATATAAACTCATATGTAGTTCCTTTTATTGTGAGGGCAACGTCGTCAGTATAACCCTCGATCGTAGATCCGTTTCTACCCACAATTAAAGAATTAACAGATAGATCGACACCGTCTGTTATTTGTACATATGCACCTGATACGGGCGTGGCTGGCAGGGTTATTGTAAACTGACCTCCGCTGGTATCAACAATTAGTCGGTCCCCATCAATAGCTGTGTAGTTTGATGATTTCAGAGACCACGGCTGCAATGCTCCTTGTGAACCCGTTGTTCCTTGTGTTCCCTGTGGGCCAGTCGATCCTTGAAATCCTTGAGGTCCCTGTGGGCCAGTAGACCCTTGAATGCCTTGGTCTCCTTGGAAGCCTTGTGGTCCTGTTGAACCCTGAATACCTTGAGGACCCTGAGGCCCAGTCGATCCTTGTGTGCCTTGTGGTCCAGTTGAACCCTGTGGCCCTGTGCCTTGAGGACCCATAACGCCTTGGTCGCCTTGATAACCCTGAGAACCTTGACTACCTTGAGGACCCGTCGAGCCTTGAATACCTTGAAAACCTTGGGGACCGGTTGATCCTTGGATTCCCTGAGGACCTACGACACCCTGTGATCCCTGATTTCCCTGTGACCCTGTTGTGCCTTGGAAACCTTGTGGACCTGTTAAGCCCTGAAATCCCTGAGAGCCTTGACTACCCGTGTTTCCTTGAAAACCTTGAGGTCCCTGAGGGCCTTCAATACCCTGGGTAATTGGGGTCCTTACATTACTTGCTGTAATATTACCATCATGAACAAAATGAACCACCACACCACTGCTAGAATCAGAGCTAGCAAACATTTTAATAACTAAGCGGTCACTCTCATTTAAAAGTGTTGGTGTTTGTGTAGTATATGTTAGTAACTGAACAGTAGTTGATTCATCTGTTATCGTGCCAGTTGTTGTATTAAATATTTCTGTCTCAACGTTACTAATGTCACGTTTGTAAACACGAATAACCATGCTAGAGTTGTAACTACTCGAACTCACTCTTCTGTATAGTTCAAACTCCCACTCCCCAGCAGGGAGAGTAGTAATTCCTGGATCATTTGCTACTGTGACAAACGAAACAATTAATACCTCGCCTGTTGTATTATTTGCCGTTGCAAACATGTCATCCTGTGCGACAGGAGAAACGTTTGTTGTTATTTCCTCATAGCCTGAGATGTCGCTGTTTGTAGATCGGAAATAATAGATTCTACCGTACGCTGAATAACCAACTTCACCCTGGCGCCCTTGTGCACCCTGTGGGCCAGTTGATCCTTGGAATCCTTGGAAACCTTGCGTACCAGTTTGGCCCTGTGGGCCAGTTAAACCTTGTGAACCTTGAGCACCGACGACAGGGACAGTAACATCACGAAGAGTGATATTACCTTGAGGTTGTACTATGCCATTTGCTGTTTTGACAGTGATTGCGGTGGCATTTTTTACTGTAACATTTATTGTGTTTGCCATCTCATCTTGTTACGTTTGGTGTTACTGTTACAATTCCTTCAACAACACGCGAAACCACGTTTCCGGACGATGTTATCTCTACATCATATACGTATCGTCCTGCAACGATGTTTGCAGTTTGACCCGATGTCAATGAAAGAACTATTGTGCCATTAGCACCACCTAGTGATGTTGAAAACGAAACACTGTTACTCGATGTATAGTGTTTTCGCAACTGTGCTTGACACGTGTAATCTGTTAGATCAATAGCATTAGTATCTTCATCTGTTAAGATAAGGGTAGATGAAAACGTTGCTCCCTGATCAACTACTAGATTTGCTTTAATTGCCATGATTATAACTCTTTGGTATTTATATGTTTCTCTAGCTTATCGTCAAGTTCTTTAATTGCCTCAACCAATAGTGCAACAACACGGTCATAGTGCATTGTTAGGTAATGCTCGCCAGAAATACTCTTATACGTTCCGTCTTCATAACTGGTATCAAACGGTGCGAGATCAACAACTTCTGGTAGAACCTCTTGAACTCTCTGCGCACTGAGACCAACGTGAATACGGTCTGTATCATACCCAAAAGAACCTGCAAGATCGTTTGCACGATATCTAAAGCCTTCGAGATGCTTGACTTTACCCAGAGCGTTGGTGATTGGCTCGATTTTAATCTTCAAACGTTCGTCAGAATAAAACGCTGTTATATCATCAGTAGCGCGAATAGAACCGTTAGCACCAGATGCTGTTCCTACACCAACCGCATTAAACTGAACATTTGATGTTGTTCCCAGACGGGCAGCTGCAAGAGTACCAGAAGATATATTCGTCGCGTTAGCTGCAAACGATGTTGCGTTCGAATATGCAGTTCCAGCTTTTGTGGTAGCGTCTGAGGCCGCTGCCGACACAGCATTAGAATATGCCGTCCCTGCAATAGTTCCAGCATAACTAACCGCGTTAGAATAAGCTGCTCCAGCTTTCGTTGTTGCGTCAGAAGATGCCACTGATACAGCGTTCGAATATGCTGTTGCTGCTTTTGATGTAGCGTCTGATGCAGCCACTGACACAGCGTTTGAATAAGCTGTCCCCGCAATTGTTGCAGCGTAGCTAACCGCATTAGAGTAGGCTGTTCCTGCAATAGTTCCAGCATAACTAACCGCGTTAGAATAAGCTGTCGCTGCTTTTGATGTAGCATCAGAAGACGCCACAGACACGGCGTTGGAATAGGCAGTTCCTGCTTTTGATGTAGCATCTGAGGACGCTACTGATACAGCGTTCGAATATGCTGTTGCTGCTTTTGAAGTTGCATCAGAAGATGCAACTGATACGGCGTTTGAATAAGCTGTTGCTGCTTTTGAAGTAGCATCTGATGCAGCTACTGATACAGCATTAGAATATGCCGTAGCAGCTTTCGACGTCGCGTCTGAAGCAGCGTTTGAATATGCTGTAGTCACATCATTGTTTGTAGCAATAGTAGCAAACGTGGATCCGTTTGTTGTTGTTTGCCACAAATCGAGCGACTCATTCCAGATTAATGAGACGTTTGCACTTGAACCTCTGTTGACCTCGAAGCCAGCGTTTTCTGTTGGAGCTGATACGCCTGGCAAATCACCGTTCAGTGTAATGATGTTATCACCGACACTCAAGCTCGTTGTATTGATGTAGGTCGTTGTTCCAGATACAGTTAGGTTACCACTAATTACAACACTGTTTGCAAATGTCGTGTTGCCTATAACTGTAAGACCAGTTGAATTAACTGTAGCAACGTTGACTACAGAAACTGAAATTGTTGTAGGCAGTCTAGCGTTGTTCAGTGTTCCGTTTGTGATATTCGTTGCATTGGCAGCGAACGTCGTAGCGTTTGAATATGCGGAAGCGGCTTCTGTTTGAGCTGAAGCAGCACGTGTATTAGCAGCAATTGCAGCATCGTATGCGGTTTTTACTGCGTTAGCTGTTGGTGCGTAGATCGCAATGCTGGTGTTTGATACTGAATCAAGAAGAATTACAGCTCCGTTAGCTGTTGTGTTTGCCTGGGGCAATCTTGATGAATTTACAGTTCCACTTGAAAGAACACTAGCGTTTGCTGAATAAGCAATTGCGTTCGAGTATGCAGAAGCAGCTTGTGTTTGTGCTGATGCTGCTCTCGTGTTTGCTAGAATAGCTGTGTCGTAAGCTGTTTTAACAGAATTGGCTACTGGAACAACAGTGACGCTTGTATTTGAAATGCTATCTACAATAATAACAGCACCCTGTGCAAGCGTGGTTGCCGACGCCATACGAGCACTTGCTAACGTTCCTGTAGAAATATTTGTTGCATTTGTGTAGTACGAAGCAGGCTGACCGCCAAGATTATTAGCGTTGTTTGCTGTCTGGCTATAGAACGATGAGTTGATTGTAGCCGTTCCAACGTTAATCGACGCATTAAAATATGCATTACCAGTAACTGAAATCGTGTTTCCAAAAACTGCTGCACCACCTATATTTGCAGCATCAACGGCATTGATAGTATTTGCGTAAACAATACTCCATCTGTTTACCGTATTACCGAGTGTCAGCGAATTAAGTGAAGGAACAATACTACCGTTAACCGAGCCGGAAATAGCAAGAACTGTTGAAGGGCCAGTAATCAGGTTTCCGTTAATTGTCAGGTCTGTTGTTACTTCAGCTGATTGGAAAGTAGCTTTACCACCCGTTGAAAGGGTATTAGCAAACGAAGCAGCGTTAAGAACTGCAAGTGTTCCATCAGTATCAATAGACGTCGATGTAATAACAGTGTTGACAGTGCTGTTACCAATGTTAACACGCGTTGTTGTTAAGTTGACATTTGCCCCAACATTAATAGCTGTAGATACATTAGCTGTTGCCGGAAATCTTGCTGTGTCAAGTGTGCCTGAAGTAATATTGGTAGCGTTAGCTGCAAACCCTGTTGCGTTGGTATAGCTAGATCCAGCAACCGTGTCTGAATATGTACGTAGCGCAGCTGCTGTGTTACCACCAACTGTTGCCGCGTTGACACTCGCAATGTTGGCTCCGTTACCTGATATCAGCGCACCGGTAATTACTGTATTGACAGTCGAATTACCTACAGATAACTGTGATGTTGTTAAGCTAACATTTCCACCAACGTTTATTGCTACAGAAACGTTTGCCGTTCCTGTGATGCTAGCTCCACCGGAACCTGTAAGTAGGCCTGTGACACCCAGTGTATTTGAAAGTGTAGCTGCACCAGTTACACCTATTGTGTTTGAAAGTGTTGCCGCTCCTAAAACTGCAAGTGTTCCGTCAGTGTCAATAGCTGCTGAAGTAATTGCAGTGTTTACCGTTGAATTACCAACAGTTACTTGTGTCGTTGTTAGGTTAACATTTGCACCAACGTTGACACCAGTTGTAGCATTTGCTGTACCAGTGATATTTACGCTATTAGAAAAAGTAGACAGCCCTGCAACATCAAATGTGTTTGAAAGGGTAGCTGCACCTAGAACAGTAAGTGTTCCGTCAGTATCAATAGCGGTTGAATTAATTACGCTGTTTACTGTCGTATTACCGATTCTCAGAGTTGTTTGCTGCAATACTGCATTTACTGTAGAATTACCAAACGTTGCTCCAAGAGGATTAACTGCACCGACTGATGTAGAGTTTGAAACAGCTACAGAAGTACTTGTTACAACAGTGTTGACTGTCGAATTACCTGCATTTACTTGCGTAGTCGTTAAGTTGACATTTGCCCCAACATTAATAGCTGTAGAAACGTTGGCCGTTCCTGTAATGTTAGCTCCACCAGAACCTGAAAATAGTCCTGTTACAGCAAGTGTGTTGGACAGAGTGGTGTTTCCTGTAACCACAACAGAATTGCTAAATGTAGCATTTCCTGTTACAGCAAGTGTGTTGGAAACAGTTACGTTTCCTGTAACACTCATGCTGTTGCTACCACTAATCGCTCCTGTAACAGACAAGCTACCTGTTGCAACATTTGCGCCGTTCAGAACCTCGAGACCGTGCTCTACTTTAAATACGTTATTTGCCATTTTACTTTATCAAATTTGCGTTAAATTTTAGAGAAGAATTTACTTGCGATTGCTGGAATTGCAAAATAACATGAGTAGCGTTTGTTGTCACACCATACACGCCAACGTTAGCTCCGCTAGGTGCTGCTATTGTGCCGTAAACTGTTAGCAAAGCAGTGTTTGTTGTCGTGTCGTGCACTACAATAATTTCACTGATCTGTGTATTTGTTCCTTTTTTTGCTTGGGCTGTGATTTTCCCTGAGGAATATGAAGCTTTAGCAAAAGAGAAAACGTTGACTGCTGACGCTGTGGTTGATCCGATGTCGGAATTTGCAGCTACAATTAAAGATAGATCACTTCTGATAATCAGGTTACTGTTTACATTAACATCATCGAGCGTGATTGTGTTTGAGGTGAATGTAACTGTGTTAGCAGGAATAGAAAGCGTGTTTCCTGCTAATGTTGTGCTTGTAGCGTTGACGTACACGTTTGAACTTGTAACAGCCACGTTTGCTGCTACATTGACAAAAGTAGCAGATGAATTTACAGTAACGTTGCCACTGAACAATGAAGGAGACGTGATGTTCAATGTGCCAGATGCCTGGACATTACCTCCACGTAAAGCTGTAGGAACAACGACAGTGTTAGCACCTAAAATGCCAATAACAAACGCGTTGCCTGTTGTCAGCGATCCGTTCGCTTCTGAGTTTGCTGTAACAACTTCTGTTCTTAGTGATTCAACAAGCTGATTCGCTCTTGTTATCAACGTCGTCCACGTATCTACAGCTATATTTACGTTCGCAATTGATGATTTTGACATCTGTTAACCCTGTTTAATTAATTGCATGAGAAGACTCTTGATTTCGCTCATGTCCTGCTGTAAATTGGTAACTTCGTTAGCTAATTTCTGAACTCGAAGCTTCTCTTCTCTTGCCATTTTATAATTATCGTAAGCCTCTTTGTTTGTATTTATCACGGCAGTAGACACAGTATCTCGCACCAACCCTGGATGTTCTGTCTTCACCAACATATTATGCTGATACTGCTATTGCTCTCACATCTTTCACGAGCGGAGCTTTGTACACATCGTCAGAAAGTAGCACAATCTTCACAGCAAACTTTTTGTATGTATCCTTCTGTGAAAGACCCTTCGTGTAATATCTCACAATGTTGCTATTTTGTGGATTGATAAACGCGGAGTATTTATTCGTTTCTGACACCAGTTCCATTTTTAGAGCTGTTGAATTGAACGAAGC
>Ga0078894_10004987_pt1 | contig 10197 bp, 6 predicted proteins | sample LauGreSu1BDMLBSD_2_FD_67506 | JGI IMG/M metagenome (GOLD analysis project Ga0078894, IMG submission 67506) | Freshwater lake microbial communities from Lake Michigan, USA - Su13.BD.MLB.SD (version 4) (version 4) | ecosystem: Environmental > Aquatic > Freshwater > Lake | place: Lake Michigan, USA...
GCGTAGCGCGTAGCCGAGCGAAACGTAGCCGGTGGGAACCGAGCGTAGCGCGTAGCCGAGCGAAACGTAGCCGGTGGGAACCGAGCGTAGCGCGGAGCATTTGTATTATTATTTTTTGTAAAATACTAATATATACATTCCATGGACGGTATTATCAACAAGGTGCGCTCATTATGCACCCCCGCGCTCATTTTTTTCATCATTTCGGTTCTTTCCCTCTTTATGATGCTATTTGATAACCTGGAAAACACCCACCATTATTGTTTCGGAAATGTCAGCTGTAATGTCGCGAACACTTCCACGATTTTCATTGTGGAAATATTATTCTTGGTATTCTGGACGTGGGTATTAGACTTCATCTGCTCACGTGGTTACACCAATTTCGCGTGGTTTATTCTGCTTTTCCCTTACATTTTACTGTTCACACTCCTATTATTTGGCGCAGCCGAGATAAGAAACACACATAAGCAAAATGAGGCAAGTGTGGCGATAGTCGTCGGACCGAACAATGACGCCTTTGGCGGAATGCGGTATTAAGGCCGCCGCGAAGCGAACATAAACATTATTTATTATGAATTTGTAGGTATATAATAGCAACAGTATATACATACAATGGATTCTGACCCTGAGTTACCCTGGAAGGTTATCCAGCGTCTATTTGAAGATGACCCTCAAATGTTAGTTCGTCATCATATTGATTCTTATAATGATTTCTTCGGAAAGGGGATTTTCAAAATATTCCGCGAGAGAAATCCAATCATTCTTCAAAAAGAACAAGACCCAGATACACAAGAGTTCAATCTTCGTTGTGAACTCTATTTAGGTGGAAAAAATGGCGACAAAGTTTATTTTGGTAAACCAATTATTTATGACGACGACCGCGAACATTATATGTTCCCGAATGAAGCCAGACTTCGCAATATGACCTATGGAACGACGATACATTATGACATAGATGTCGTATTCAAAATCGCGAACGGAAGCGGAAGTGGAAGCGCGGGAGGAGGGGCAGTGGCGGGTTCCGAGACGGGCGGCGAGGGCACGCGATATGATGTGACCACCGCCACTCTTGAGAGAATTCTCCTCGGACGATTCCCGATTATGATTCAATCCAATCTTTGTATTCTCCACGGTCTTGAACCAAAAGCCCGTTTCTATATGGGCGAATGTAAAAACGACTATGGCGGATATTTTATTATTGACGGCAAGGAGAAGACCGTTATCTCTCAAGAGAAATTCGCGGACAATATGCTTTATATTCGCGAAAATGGTGAAGATAATGTATACACCCACGCCGCTGATATTCGCACCGTGAGCGAGGACGCTTCAAAACCCGAGAGAACATTGTCTGTCCGTATCGTCGCACCAACCACCCTTCTCACCAACAAACAAATCGTCGTCAATATTCCCAATGTTCGTTCACCCGTCCCCTTATTCATTGTTATGCGTGCTCTCGGTGTTCTCTCGGACCGGGATATTCTAGAATTCTGCCTCCTCGACCTTGACGAAAACGCGGATCTTCTTGACCATTTCATCCCATCTATTCACGACGCGAATAAAATATTCACACAAGAAGGCGCGATTAAATTCATTGCGACCCTCACCAAATCCAAGACCATTCCGCAAGTCCACGATATTCTAATGAACTATTTCCTCCCCCAGGTAGGAGAGACGAATTACATCCAGAAGGCGTATTTCCTCGGGAATATGGTATACAAATTACTGCGTGTATCTCTCAAAATTGACCCACCAACCGACCGCGACAGTTTCAAATTCAAGCGTATTGAGTTAAGTGGCACGCTCATTTTTGACCTTTTCAAAGAGTATTACGCGCTTCAACAGCAACATATCCGTCTCTCAATGGACCGCGAGTATTTCAAAGACCCCAAGAAATATGAAAAGAATTTTATTGGCCTCGTCCAAATGAACTACCAGGAATTCTTCCGAGAACGCATCGTAGAAAGTGGTTTCAAAAAAGCATTTAAAGGAAATTGGGGTGCGACGGAACATACCAAGCGCATCGGGGTCATCCAGGACTTGAATCGCCTGTCGTACAATTCGTTTCTCTCGCATCTGCGCAAAATTAACTTGCCGATGGATAGTAGTGCGAAAGTCGTTGCGCCGCGTATGCTTCACGGGTCACAATGGGGGATGATTGATCCGGTAGACTCGCCGGATGGTGCGAATATCGGATTTCATAAACATCTCGCTTTTGGAACGCGGGTCACGAATCAATGTTCGGCGTATCCAATGACGTTGTGGTTGCGTGAAGTCACGAAGATGCAACTACTTGAAGAATGCACGCGGATGTTTCTTCATTATACTACGAAGGTGTTCGTAAATGGAACATGGGTGGGTGCAGTGACACGACCAGAAGAAACAATGCGACTTATTCGGCTTCATCGGCGTAATGCGCTTATTCCGATCTATATTAGCTGTTCTTGGGATATCAAAAATAACGAGATACATATATTCACGGATGCGGGGCGTCTGTGCCGCCCGATTTTTTACATTGATGAAGAGACAGGGCGGCCTAGTTACGACAAGGACGAAATCCTGGAGATGATACGCGCGGGGAAAGCGTCGTGGACTCAAATGACCACGGGATTTACCGCGAAGTCTGACCCGACATTTCAGGCATCCCACTGTAATTATTATACAATAGACGAACTTTATGGTCGCGCAAATGACACATCTGCCTTGACGGCCAAGCAGAAAGTCACCGAAGATGTTGCGCGTGTGAATACCATAGAGGATTTTCGGCGTTTGAAGGCGACTCAGGCGATTATTGAGTATATTGACACATCTGAAACCGAATCCACGCTCATTTCAATGAGTCACAAGTTTGAAAGACCAGTAATGAAGGCAAAAGGAGATGCTGGCGGCGAGGACGATGGCAGCAGCAGTGGCGAGAGCAGCGGCAGCGAGAGCAGCGAAGGCGAAGGCGAAGGTCGCGCCGAGAAGAAAAAAGGTCATCGTCGTCGTCGCAGCAGCAGCCGTAGCCGTAGCCGCCGACATCGCGCCCGTGTCCTATCCGCCGACGGAAAACAATACACCCATGTTGAAATTCATCCATCAATGCTTATGGGTGTTATGGGAAATCAAATCTGCTTCCCAGAAAATAATCCAGTCGCTCGTAATGTCTTTGGTTGTGGTCAAGCCAAACAAGCGGCGTCACTCTACCACAGCAATTATCAGGTTCGTATTGATAAAATGGGTGTCGTCATCAATAATGGTGAAGTTCCTATCGTAAAGAGCCGATATTTGGATCTTATTAATCACGAAGAACATCCTTGTGGTTTTAATGCCATTGTAGCGATTATGTCGTTCAACGGATATAATGTGGAAGACTCCATTTTATTCAATGAGGCAAGCATCAAGCGCGGAATGTTCCGGATTACATATTACAATATGTATGAAGCACGCGAAGAAAGCAGCAGTGTTCGTGGCGCACAGCGCGATACCAGATTCGCAAATATTCAGAAAGAAGGCGCAATCGGTATTAAACCTGGTTATGATTACAGCTATCTGGACGATAATGGTCTTATTCGCGAAAACACAGAAATGGATGATAAGAAAGTCGTCATTGGGTTAGGGTCAGTCAGTATTCAAAATGACGGTGGACAAATGCGCGATATGTCGATAATGCCAAAGAAAGGCCAACTCGGATTCGTAGATAAGGCATTTATGACCGAAGGCGACACCGGGTTCCGAATTGGCAAAGTGAGAATCCGTGAAGAACGATTACCGGCCATCGGCGATAAATTCTGCTCGCGTTGTGGTCAGAAAGGCACGTGTGGTCTCATTATTCCGGAGAAGGATATGCCATTTACAAAAGACGGAATACGACCCGACATTATTATTAATCCTCACGCGATTCCGACACGTATGACAATTGGACAACTCATTGAGTCGCTTATGGGGAAGGCGTGTGTTCTTCACGGCGGTTTCGGGAATTGCACCGCGTATACAAACAATGGCACTAAACACGAATCGTTCGGGTCCGTTTTGACCGAATACGGGTTTCATTCCTCTGGAACAGAGGTGTTATACAACGGAATGACGGGTGAACAAATAAAGAGCGACATTTATATTGGTCCAACCTATTATATGCGCCTGAAACAGATGGTGAAGGATAAAATCAATTATCGTTCGCAAGGTCCGCGAACCCAACTCACGCGTCAAACCGTTCAAGGTCGCGCAAATGACGGAGGTCTTCGTGTGGGCGAAATGGAGCGCGATGGTATATTGGGACACGGCGCAGCACATTTCTTAAATGAATCGCTTATGGTGCGCGGTGATGAGTATTATATGGCCGTTTGTAATAAGTCCGGTATGATTGCAATATATAATCCCAATCAGAATTTATTTATGAGTCCGATGGTAGATGGGCCGATTCAGTATTCCGGGAGCTTGACTGACGCAGGAGGCGCAGACAGTGCGGGTGCGACTGGAGCCAGCGTCATCCATATGACGAAATTCGGGCGGTCATTTAGTATCGTGCGTATTCCTTACTGTTTGAAACTCCTTATGCAGGAGTTGCTTGTTATGAATGTTCAAATGCGTATTATTACCGAGGATAATATTGACCAACTCCCGAGTATGTCATATTCCAATAATGTATATAAAGTGATTAAGGATGGTCGTGGCGCAATAGGTGTGGATGATATTATTGAAAGAAATCGTGTGGCCGCGGGATTGAAGCCACGCAATACGACGGCGACGACGGCGGTGCGAGAACAACCATCCGCTGATATTGAAGAAGACACAATGAGCGGTAGTCGCGTATATTTGCCAAGTCTTAGCGAACAACAAGAAGAATACAATCATCCTCCACGCGCTTCAGGTATTTCTTCTAATGATAAATTTGACCCAGACATTCATCCCGAGGAAATTATAATGGACCTGGATATTGATACTCGGCAAAATATTCGTAATTTAGGTTGGCGGTTCGTGCTGAAGGAGGATATCGCACGACAGATGCGCGGAAATAATGGTAGAGGCGCGGCGGCGGCGGCGGCGGCGGGTGCGGGTGCGGGTGCGGGTGCGGGTGCGGGTGCGGGTGCGGCGGCAGCACAGCCTTTGTCGATAAGCGATATCACAAGCGAAGATCTAGTTCTTGAATCTATTATTTTGGATAAAAATGGCGAACCCACCGAGAGATGGACGATTAGTGGACGTGAATGGGTGGGCGATTACCCGACACGTTACCCCGACGGATGGTTATCTGAAATGCTCGTCTACCCCGATGACACACCGATATCGCCCAGTGATATGGTGGAAGAACTTCGTAAGATACGCAAACCATTGAACTGGGTAATGGCGATTATTTCGCTTATGGAGCGGTATGGACGACGAAAGCTGAAGAGTCGTATTGAAGCTGAAAATGTGGCGATGAGTGAAAATATTCGGAATATTGAAATCAATACGAAGGAAACCGACCGCATTTCTGGTGAAATTGGACGCGCGAAGCGAGAAGGTAATGTAGCAGAAGAAGAACGCTTGAAAGTTCAATTGTCGCGACTTATGGACGAGCGTGTGAAATTAGATGCGATACGCCGAGAGATGGAAGGCGACCCGAATTATGTTCCACAAAGTCCTGGATATACCAGTTCTTGGCCAACCGAAGAGGAAGAGGGCGCAGAAGAAGGAGCCAGTCGTGTGCGCGGAGCGGTTGCTTCATTTAATGCGAAGATGCTTGATAAATATGGAGATAATGATGAGAATATCCCTGAAAGCGGCGACGATTATTCGCCACGTGCACCCGATTCACCTGCGTATTCGTCAATATTTCAAGAAGGCGGTGGTAGAAACCGCGGCGGTCGCACCCGTGCCAACACCAATAAGTTTATTCCGCAAATTCCGAAGAGTATTCTTGATAGTTATTTGACTTCACGATACGGGGCGGCGGCAGCGACCAGTGCGGCGACCGTGGGTGGTGCGGCGGGTGTTTCTAATCATAATGGTGGAATGACCGCAACGGGCTTGCCTACTATGAATATACCAGTAGTCGCAACAATGCCGATGGCTGGAATGATGCCGATACAACAACAACAGGGAGGTGGTACATCATTACAGCAACAACCTGGGGCACCTACTACGACACAAGCGAATGGCGCAGGTCAGACTGGCGGTGGCGGCGGTGGCGGCGGTGGCGGTAGTGTGGTTACCGGCGCAGATGGCGTAAAGACATTTTCAATTAAATTATAAGATTGTCGGTCATTGATGACTGACAAAATTGTCGGTCATTGATGACTGACAAAATTGTCGGACGGTTGATGACTGACAAAATTGAATAATAAAGATTTGTTATTATTATATAATAGACTCGTCGTTCATTCACTCATCGTTGATTCACTTATCGTTCATTCACTTCATTATGGCAACCGCACACGTAAGCAGTGGAACGATTTCTACATTATATAAGTCCCGCAACATTCTACTTCAGTTGCTCGCACGACAAGGAATGGATGTATCCAACTACACCGATTATGGTGTTGCTGAAGTCCAGACGATGTATGCGAATAACCAATTGGATATGCTCGTTACCACCGAAAAAGACGTCCATCCAACACGCAAGGTATATGTGAAGTATTATTTAGCCAAAACACTGCGCAGAGAGAATATCAACCATATGATTGACGACCTCTTCTATTTAGAGCAGGTTCTACAACCCACTGACACCCTTATTATTGTTATGAAACAGGAAGTCAACGAAACCATCATCAATATTCTCAACGAGATTTGGGAAAAGGACCGGATTTTCATCGTCATTCACTCGCTTGACCGGCTCCAGTTCAATCTACTGGAGCATCAGTATGTTCCCGAACACGTTGTATTAAATGAGGCGGAGCAGGAGCAGGTGCTTAAGAAATACAATATAACCGACACGAAACAGATGCCGAGTATTTCACGCTATGACCCGGTCGCGCTTGCCATTGGACTGCGTCCCGGTCAAATTTGTAAAATTACCAGGTCAAGCAAGACGTCGGTCACGAGTTTATACTATCGGTATTGTGTGGCGCAATGAGCGGCGGCGGCGAAGGAGGCGGCGGGTCGGGCCTGGCCGGCCTGGGTTATTTTTTATCACGGTTATATAACTGTTATATCACCGAGTATTAAAAATGGCATGTGGGGCTACTGATAAATTTAGACTTGACCCTACCGGAACCGAGATAACGGTCGGGACTTCATTCATCAATCTATGCCAAGCAACCAAAATCATTGAACAATTACATAAAGATTTTACAGAAAAATACGCAACTAGCGCGTCGATTGACACCATAAAACACAAACCGTCATTTCATTTGCGAAACCAACCAACTTCGTTGATGATATCAGGAGAGAACTCCGTGCCAACCAACCGGTTTTATACTGTATTCAAGACAAAAAACGAAAATGATAACGAATACAAAGGTGTTGTAAGCGCAATTTTGAAAGGCGCATACGATACGAGTAATACATATGGAAATAATCCGAACTCAATATCCGGTGCTACTTTTGACAATTCTGGTAATTTCAAAGGTATTTATGGTCTACATAAAGTAAATGAATTATTGGAGGGCAAAATTCGGGAGAAGATTGAATCAATTACATCTAATATCTCTGGAAATGCTAATATTAGCGATTTTAATAAATACCAGAAACGTAAGGGTATCAAGGCGACAATGGAAGAAATCGCCAACCGAGAGAATCAAATCTATCGAGAGAAATTCCTGAATATTATTTTGGTAGTCGTCGGTATTTTTATTGTGAGCACACAACTCGTAAATAAATACTTTTCGTTTGGAGGCAGTGGCGGTGGCGGCTTTGGATTTGGCGGTTTTGGTGGATGGTTATCTACACGATTCGGTAGTGGCGGTGGAGGATTATTTAGTCGGTTTGGTGGTATAGGCCTAGGAAGTAGTGGGCGCTCACGTTTCGGTAATCTATTTACAAGTAGTCCGTATGAATCAACAAGACGGTAGTGCGTAGTGGCCTGTTGTATGTTATAATATTGGGTATATATAACATACAGAATGTCGTCATTATTATACCGGGATATAAATACGAATAAGGAAGAAGTTTTATTCCCAAACGCAACACCTTTTTCAGTTGACAATTATCATAAGAAGGGTGAAAAAGAAGGCCTCACCGTGGAAAATGACGCTGGGTTGGATAAAGCAATGGCTGCGCTAATGACGGAGTATGTGAAAGATGTCAATGATACTGCGAATAAGCCAGTGAAGAAGAATCAGGAAGGAATGCTTACCGGCACATCATTGAATCTTAACCTTCTTCAGGGTGACCTCGTGAATTATTCGCGTTATGATATGGATAAGAACCCAATCCAGCCACTTACGGATTTACATCAAGCGCGAGACGAGAAGGTGGGTGTCGTGTCTTATAAGGAAGGTCTTACAAATGACCCAGCTTCGGCACCGAAGTCGTCGTCGTCGTCGTCCACGGTGACTACGACCACCACCGGAACAACTAGTGCTGGAAAAAGTCAACGCTTACTTGAGTTAGAGAAGAGATTAAGCGAACTCACGACAGAATATACGAACCAGTATCGCCTCTATACAGACGACCTTCTTACGCGTTCTCGGTTTCTTCAGACGAACAGTCAGTATTTAAATAAAATTGTCCGTGATATTTCGTATTCTGGAACTGACGCCAGTGCAGCTTTTTATTTCGTCAATTCATTTGGTTATACCCACCGCTATAAGGATATATCATCGGTATTGTTATATGACAGTAAGACGTGTCCTACGATTACGCGCAACGAATCACTCCCTAGCGATGACAGAGCCAATCCCTTTAAAATAACACCTGCTTCATTTATAGATATCAGCGGCGGTAGCACCGGAGGCGGATTTAGCAAGTTTTCGGATTTAGCGAGTTATGATATGGCGAATCACGGCCCCTGTATAACTACGCGAAATATCAAACTGCCAGGCGCGAGTTCATCAGAAGACGTGTATGCGTGGGTAGACGCTGAAGGAAAGAAACACGTATACGAAAAGGGGGTATGGCCAGACAAACGGCATTCTTCGTGTCTTACCGCCGTGGTAGGCGAACCCCTGTCTCTTACCGCGAATCAGTATAACGCGATACCGACCGCGGCCGACCAGCCGATGAAAGAGAACAGTGAGTGTTTTCGCGCGAGTGTAGCGCCGTCTATCAACTCTAAATTGGTGGATATTAAGAAAAAAATAGACGACACTGTTGCGGAAATTAAGAAGGAAAATCAGAATATTCTGAACAATGTGGCGAATACTACAATTATTCAACGAGAGAAGACGTTTGCGGAAAAGTGGGCGTCGCTTGACGATGATATTTTAGATAAAGTAAAGAAACTATTGGGGGATTATTATTATCCGGCCGTTTACGTGTTTTGGTGCTTTATTATTCTTGTCGCAATCTTGATGATATTTAAGTTCGCCTTTTCCTTTGTATCACCGGGAGGTGGTGGTGACGCAAGCGACGGCGGCGGCGGCGGCAATGGCGGCAACGGCGACGGAGGTGGTGTATCTTTACTAGGTGTTGTTATTATGGCACTCATTGTTATTTTTGCTGTGTATTACTATTTTTCATACACGTATAATTTAGACGTGGACATCACTCGTAATGATATTGATACAGTCTATACTTTGACATAATATCTATGTCTCTTCCGCAAGAATGTATTCTTTGTTATATGTATCAGTATAATACAGAGTATTCAGAGTATTCAAAATGAGTAATTCGCAATTACTTACAAAGATGGCCGAGTTGAAAACGATTACGGCACAATATAAGAAGATAATGGAAACACATCAACCGGCGACGGCAGGTACACCTGATGCGTCAGGAAATACGGACAGATATACTCTTAGAAAAGATGTAAACGCAATATCGTCCACAGCAACCCCTCTCGTGATTCGCCCCGGTGATGACTACAAAGAGTATTGGAAATATGTTGGAGAAGTGAAAGCGGGTTCCCGCAATGATTTGAATTCTAAATCCCAAGACTGTTGGAATATGGCCGCAAATGACCCACGTTTATTTAAGGCGGTGGTATATACTGGAAATAGCACAATAAGTTCAAACCCAGGACAATCCGAATGGGATAACCGATGTTATGGGTTGATGTGGGATGCCGCGGGTGCGGATGTCTCCTATAACACGAAATCTACCGGATATTCTACAATGGTAGGGAATGGGACTGCCGCGAAC
>Ga0078894_10004988_pt1 | contig 10196 bp, 5 predicted proteins | sample LauGreSu1BDMLBSD_2_FD_67506 | JGI IMG/M metagenome (GOLD analysis project Ga0078894, IMG submission 67506) | Freshwater lake microbial communities from Lake Michigan, USA - Su13.BD.MLB.SD (version 4) (version 4) | ecosystem: Environmental > Aquatic > Freshwater > Lake | place: Lake Michigan, USA...
GTATTTTTTTATAATTATTATTTTAGTGAAAGTTGCGTTCTACGAACCAACATATTATAATATATATAAATAGGTATCAACATTGCTATAATGAGTGAACAGTTGAGATAAGGGCAATTCAATGGCTATGCAACATGTACGAAAAAAGCAGAATTGATTGAAAATGTGTCGACAGAAATTGAAAAATTGTCGACAGGAATTCAAGAATTGGCTAAAAAGAATCAGGCTGAGGAAGAACGACTTGACCGAATCTTTCTGAGTATAGAAAATTGTGAGCGGATAGCGCAAGAGCTTGGTCTGTATAATGCAAAGCCACGATAGTGGCTGTCTAGCAGGAAACAAAGAAAAGGTGGTTAAAATTTATTTATATATATATATGTAAAACGATTAGAATAGATTATATCGTGATAAGTAAAATATATGTGTTTCTTAAATTTTGTTTTATAAACCAAAAGCAATATAACTTACGGTAGAAGCATGAGTGAAAAAAATTGAATAATATTATCATTAATCTATATTAATTCATGGACTAGATTAAATGTTTCGTCCAATAGTTCCTTGTGCGTGTTGTTTTGAACCCGTAGACAAAAAAGAAATGAAGATATCACATTACATCAATGGATGTGGTTGTCCAGTCACCCCATTGGTATGTGCTGACTGCCGAAATGACCATCACACAAAAATTTGTAGATGGTGCCAAAAAAAAGGTGTTTATACACACAAAATGGTTTCCAGACACGCAAGAGAAATAGAAGGTATTGCTTACAATTGGGAATCTACACAAAGACGTTTTTCCAATGTATCAATACCATATATCATACAGATCAGATTAAATTGGTTAAATTACCATGAATTTAGAAAAATAAAATGTTATGAATTATATGGAATTCATAAAATTTTCATGGAAACATTCCAAAAACCTATAACTTTTTTTTCGAGTTTTATGCAAGCCCAGATGTTTCATAAAACAGGCGTGCAAAGAATCTCAATTCAATATGACAAATTTATGATTAGCCGAAAATTGTTTCGGTTATTAAAGAATGTCACAGTAGCCAGAATGCTAATATGCAATCTTTTTGGCGAATCAAAAAATACAAGATTTTTCACAGAAAGGCGGAAAATTTTAAAAAGTAATAACGATATGATGAGTATTGTTCTTCACCGTTTGCTATCAAATTTTGCATTATTGATTCTTTAATTATTCCAAACTGACTTGAATTGATTTAAGAATAATAACGGTAGCATAATTACTTTAGAGAGGAAGAGAAAAATTGTATAAAAAAGAAAGTAGAATAAAAATTTAAATTTGTATCTGTTAAACATAACATTATTATTTATTAGAATAATAAAGAATGAATAAATGTCAAAAAAGTAAAACTTCATAATTTTTTTATATTAAGAATAAGTTGCAGAAGAATATATTTTTTGGAAAACTTTTTTGTAATTAGAATTTATTATAATTAAAATATAATCAAGCGAAATGATAACGAATTTATTAAAATATAAAAAGGTAATAATATATTTAAATAAATTATTATGTTATATGAATGCAATATTTGTAATAAGCAGTTTAAACAAAAAAGTCATTATATATACCATTTAAATAGGATTAGACCATGTGTTAAAAATTCATTTAAAAAACAAGAGGTTAATGATTTATTAAATATACTATTAGAAAGAAATAGCATATTACTATCAAAAATAGAAGAATTAATTAAAAGGATAGATAAATTAGAGAATGAAAAAATAACAGAAACAAATAATAATACACATATAAAAGGTGTTTCATATAAATGTAAAAATTGCTGTAAAGAATTTAAACAAAAATGTCATTATATAAATCATTTACATAAGAAGAATCCATGTGTTAAAAATTCATTTAAAAAACAAGAAGATAATGATTTATTAAATATACCATTAGAACAGAATAGTACATTATTATCAGTAATAACAGAAACAAGTAACGATACTATTATAAAAAGAAATAAATGCCTTTTTAAAGATTGTTCTAAAATTCCAACATATAATTTATCAGATCAAAAGAAAGCATTATATTGCTTAGAACATAAAAAAGAAAATATGATAAATATAAAAGATAAAAAATGTATTTATAATGATTGTATGAAAATTCCAACATATAATTTACCAGATCAAATAATACCATTATATTGTTCCGAACATAAAAAAGAAAATATGATAAATGTAAAATCTAAAAGATGCATTTATAATGGTTGTATGAAACAACCAGTATTTAATTTAGCAAATGAAACTAAAGTATTATATTGTTTTGAACATAAAAAAGAAAATATGATAAATATAAAAGATAAAAAATGTATTTATAATGGTTGTATGAAAATTCCAACATATAATTTACAATATGAAACAAAAGCATTATATTGTTTTGAACATAAAAAAGAAAATATGATAAATATAAAATCTAAAATGTGTATTCATGAAGGTTGTATGAAAATTCCAACATATAATTTACAATATGAAACAAAAGCATTATATTGTTCCGAACATAAAAAAGAAAATATGATTAATGTAAAATATAAAAAATTATGTAAATATTGTGATATAAAAGAGGAATCAAAATATATATGTAATGATTGTAAAAATATAAAGAATAAAAAAGAATGGTCTATAGTAAGATATTTAAGAAAAGAAATAAAAACAAATTTTGAATATAATTCAAGTAAAATGTTGCAAGGATGTAGTAAAAAAAGACCAGATATATATTTTGAATTAGATAAACATTGTTTAATAGTAGAAATAGATGAGAATCAACATAATACATATGAAGATAGTTGTGAATGTTCTAGGATAAATGAAATAGTGAATGGAATAGGTGGTAAATCAATAATAATAATAAGATATAATCCAGATATAATAAAAAATAAAGGAAAAATAATAGAAATAAAACAAGAAGAAAGAATAAATCTATTAGTAAAAAGTATAAAAGAAGAATTAGCAAAAGATTATGAGCAATTTATAGTAAAAATAATTCAACTATATTATGATGATAATTATGAAGAATATAAGAAAGTAAAAGAAGAGGAAATTACAAAATTAGTATGCATATAATATTAAAATAAGGATTGTTCCTAAAAAGTAATTTGTAATAAATCCTAGAGTAGATATTATAGAGATTCCGATAGTGAATATTTAAGAATAGTCCAACGCACGTAAATATTTTGAAAAATGTTATAAAAAAGATAAAAGTTAATAAGGATATAATATTATTATATAATTTAAATATATACTGATATAAATAATTAATCAGTTCAAATTATAGTTTATTTGTGTCATTATTTTTAGAAGATTGATCTAAAATATTTTTAAGTTTAGATCTAGTAAAATTTTTTTTATATGATTCAATAACAATATTTTTATTATCATGCAATAATGTAATAATTTCATCATATACCATTTTTCTAAAGTCTTTGCACCGTTGTATTCTTTCTTTATTATCTTCTTCATCATCTTCAAGAACATCTAAATAATCAAGATCGCACATTTGAATATAATTAGCCTTATTAAGAATAGTATTTTTTAACTTTTCATATCTTTCTTTATCAGATTTAATTTCTTCAATAGATAAATTAAAATATTTGACAGTATTATTTATAATATCATCTATAATAATCATATTTTTTGTTTCCCAATTACCATTATTATATATTTTAACTATTCCTCTGCTTTTATCACTAACATAAACACAATGATTTTCAGGTTTTTCACTATTTAAGTATATATTTTTAACAGTATTCAAATATATACTTTTACCAATAAATTTTAGAAAGTTTTGAAAATTACCATTATAATCTTTTATATCATTAAAATTTTTAATATTAAAAATGTAATTATGGTTTGTATTATATATATTTTGAATTGTTTTATTATATGTGATTACTTGATTATTTAAGTTTTTATTTTCTTCTTTTAATTTATCATTTTCTTGTTTAAATATATCTTTTTCTTCTTTTAATTTATCATTTTCCTCTTTTAACTTTAATATTAAATTGTTTAATTCTTCTATTTTATTTGTTTCACATCCATTTTTTCTATTTATATGTCTTGTATAATCTCCTTTTTTATTAAAATCTTTATAACATTTAGGGCAAATATATTTTTTTAATTCCATTTATAAATAAATAATATTATATACTTAAATTAGAAATTTTAATTGATGTAAATTACATCAAATGATGTAAATTACATCACCTATTTTAGCATTCTTATTAACTTTTATAAAAAAACAAAAAAATTACATTTTTTGTTGTGTGTGTTGGACTAGTTTGTAAAACCAAAAAAATCCAAAATATATTTTTGTTCCTTTTTATAAAAATGAAAAAATTATATAATGATATAATTTAGGATTGTTCCTAAAAAGTAATTTGTAATAAATCCAAAAATAAAAAGTATAATATTATCCTTTTTTACATAATTATTATTAAATAGATTTTACAATAAAAGGGCTAGATATTGATATTCTATCAACATCTGCGGGCGATAGCCGAGTCAATTAAAAACTGCTTAGCGTCATTTTAAAAATAAAATTTAAAAATTGAACTTATAATATAATATAAAAGTATATACAAAAAATGGTAGAAATAATATATCATATAGCGGATATTCATATACCGAATAATATATCAAGACATGAAGAATATAATGAAGTATTTAAAGAAGTGTATAAAAAATTAAAAGAAGATAATAAAGAAAAATTAATAGTAATATGTGGCGATTTATTTCACGATAAGACAATGATAAAACCAGAAGCTTTATCATTAGCAAAAGATTTTATATTTAATCTATGCATGTATAGTGAGGTAATAATAATAGATGGGAATCATGATATAAATATAACAAATGATAGTCGTATGTCAACAATAGAAGCGATGATAAATCATATAAAATCAAATAATAAGATCCATTATTTAAAAGAAAATAAAATTTATAAAATAAAGGGTATAAATTTTGGTTTAACAACAATGTATAGCGATGAAGTGACAAAAATAGAAAATAAAAATAAAGAAGAGAGATATATAGGTTTATATCACGGCACATTATATAAAAGTAAAACAGATAATGATTATGAGTTTTTAGATGAAAAGATATTAAAGTCGAAAGATTTTAAAGATTATGATATAACATTATTAGGAGATATACATAAATATCAGTATTTAAATAAGAAGAAGACAATAGCATATGCATCATCATTAATTCAACAAAATTTTGGAGAAGAAGAGGGAAATCATGGGATGTTAAGATGGGATGTAAAAACATTAGGGAGTGAATTTATAGAAATAAAAAATAATTATGTTTATAAAACAATAAATATAGAAGATGCGTCAAATTATGAAATAGAAGGAATAGAAAATAAAAGAACAAGATTAAGAATAAGATACAACAGTATAGATAGAGATAAAATAAGAAAATATGAAAGCCAAATAAAGAAAAGATATAATATAATATCAATAACAAGCGAAGAAAATTATGAAGTGTTAAAAGATATAAAAGAAATAGAAGAAGACATATTAAATAAAAAAATAATGGATGTATATTATGAATTTATAAAAAAGAAGGATATAAAAGAAGATATAAAAGTGACAAATAAAATAAAAGAATATGTAGAACAAGAACAAAAATATGAGAAAAAAATAAAAAGAATAATAAAAATAAAACAATTAGAATTTGAAAATTTATTTAGTTATGGTGAAAAGAATAAAATAAATTTTGAGAAAATGGAAGGAATAAATATATTAATAGGTAAGAATGGTTTAGGGAAATCATCAATAATAGATATAATATTATTTACATTATTTAATAAATTTTCAAGAGGAGAAGGAAAAGAAGCATTAAATATAAAATATAATAATGGGAAAAGTATATTAAAAATAGAATTAAATGGAATAGAATATACTATAAAAAGAATAATAAATGGGACAAAAATAGATGTAAAATTATACGAAGGAGAAAAAGATATAACAGAAGATGGTAAAATAAGAACAGATCAACAAATTATAGAATTATTTGGAAGTTATGAAGATATGATAATGACATCAATAATATTACAAGTAGGAAATAATTTTTTAGATTTGGATGATAAAGAAAAGCAAAACATATTAATAAATATATTTGGTTTAAATATATATGATAATATATATTCAAAAAGTACAACAGAATTTAGAAGTTTATCAACGACTACATTAAAAAATTTAGAAAAACAATTAACAGATAAAGATTATAAACAATTATTAATTAATATAAATGAAGATATTGATTTATATACAGAAAATATAAAATCAATAAATGAAGAAATACAAAATATTTATAATGAAGAATTATTAATAAAAACAGAACTTAAAAATAATAAATGTGAAAATTTAAATGAGAAAATAAATGAAAAACTAATTCTTAAAAGAGAATTAGATAAAAATGAAAGAATATTAGAAAGAAATTATTCTAAATATATGAATAAAAATATTAATGAAATACAAAATAACATTAATAAAATGAAAAATGAAAATGAGAATATTATGTTAAAAATTAATGATATATCCAAAAAAATAATTCCATTAGATATGAATATAAATATTTTAAGAACATTAAAAAAAGAAAAGAAAATATTAATAAAAAAATATGATGACGAGATTGAAGAATATAAAAAAAGTATTAGTAATTTAGAAAAAGAAAAAGAAGCTCCAAAAAATATATTAGGAATAGATGATAAAGAAGTTTATTCTGTAGATATACAAGCAGAATTAATAAGATTAAAAAATATAAATGAAAGTATTAATGATAATAAAACAAATAAAATATTATTAAATATGTTAGAAGAAAATAATATGTATTTATTAAAACATAGATTTAATGATAAATGTAAAAATTGTAATATAAATAAAAAAATTCATGAATCTATGGGTCACATAGAAGAAATTAATAATTTAAAAAAAAAAATAGAGGATTGTAAAATAAATGAAGAAGAGTCTAAAATAATAGAAAAAAAAAATAGAAAATTTATTGGAAATAAAAAATATTATAAATGAAATAGATATATTAAATAATAAAATTGATAATATAAATGATAAAAAATCAATAGAAGAATTAAAATTGGATAAAATAGAAAATAATATAAATTCTATATTACAAAATATTAAATATAATGAAGAGATTAATAAATTACAAATAAAATATGATGAAAATAAAATATTATGTAAAGAAAAAAATGATTATATTTTAATTCAAGAAACAATAAATAAGTTATATGAAAAATATAATATATTAGTAGATTTAATAGATAGAAATAATATATTTAAAGAAGATGTTAATCGTTTAAATGAAATAATAGATGAAAAAAATGAAATAAATGAAAGATACGAATCACATAAAATAATTTATGATAAATTAATATTAGAAAAAATAATATTAAATAAAGAATATGAAAAACAAATAGAAATAATAGATGAATATAATAAATATTATGAAATAAGATCAATATTAAAATATATATTAAATTTATATGAAAGTGGATTAAAAGAATTTGTAATATCAAAAAAAATATTAGTATTAGAAAATAAAATGAATAATATTTTAAAAAATATTTCAGATTATGAAATAAAAATTGAAACATATCAAAAAAATATTAAATTTTATAAAATTATAAATGATAATAAATTTTTAAATGTAAGAGAATTATGCGGATATGAACGCATTTCATTTAATATTGCTTTTAGATTAGCATTAAATAGTATGAATGCTATAACAAAAAATAATTTTATTATTATTGATGAAGGTTTTTCTGCTGCTGATGATTCTAATATACATAAAATAACATATTTATTAGATGTTATTAAAAAAGAATATGATATATGTATCATAATATCACATATTGAAGAAATTAAAAATCAAGAAGGAAGAATAATTAAAATTACATCTAATAATGAAACTAATTGTAGTTATATTAATGTTTTATAATATTATTAAATTAAGGATTATTCCTAAAAAGTAATTTGAAATAAAATCATAAAATGAAAAGTATAATATTGTCCTAATATTATATTTTATACACAATTTTTATAAGATTGATTTTACAGTATATGGGCTAGATATTGATATTCTATCAACATCTGCGGGCGTTCGCCCGAGTCAATTAAAACCGGCTTAGCGTCATAATTATTAAAAAAGAAAAAATGAAAATAAAATAGAAAATAGGAAATATACATAATAAGTAAAAATGATAGGACGATACATAAAAAAACAAGGATATATATATTGTTTGGACAATGAATGTTATAAATATATATCAGAAAACATGTATAAAATAGGCATGACAGAAAATTGTAAAAATAGATTATTAGATTATAATAATAATTTTATAGAAAAAGGCACATTTATATACACAACATTTATAGAAGATATGTATTTAGCAGAATTAATAACTTTTATAAAATTAAGAGAATATAGATTATATGACGATAAAGAAATCTTTATATGTCATAAAGATATAATAAAAAAAACATTTGACGAGATATGTAAATTATTTGAAGATACAATAACATTAGATATAATATTAAATTACTTAGGATTATTAGAATATAAAGAAGATGTAAGTGGAAACATATATAATCAAGATGTAAGTGGAAACATATATAATCAAGTAAAAAAAATATATATTAAAAATATAAGGAAAATATTAAATAATCAAATAAATTCAATAATTGAAATCAAGGGAAATAAAAGTTATGAAGAATCTATGTTATCATATTATAAAGCCAAAAAAATAAGTCAGAATTTAGACAAATATAAAAATTTTGAATATAATAATGATATATTTATGAAAAAATTATCCAAAATCAAAAATAAACAAAATAAAATATTTATAATTCAAGGCAATGAATACAAATATTATAATGAAAATTTATATAAAATAATAATAACAAAAAATAATAAATTTCATAAAGATTTTATAACTCAATATACTAGTGTAAAATATAAAAAGATAAATACATCAAATATAATATCAACATTTATAGTAATAAATGAAATGTTAAAAAATAATATATTTAATTATAATTATTATAAAATATATGATTTAGATCTATTAGTAAATAAAATTAATAATATATTAAATGCGAGCAATAGTAATAATTTAATAGAGAATTATTTATTATTAAAAAATAAGTCATTCTATAGGAATAAGAAATTTTGTATAGATACATCCTCAGAAGAGGAAGAAGTTAATGTAAATGAAGAAATTAAATTATTAAATAAAAAATATAATAATTTAAGTCTACCCTTAAGCAATGAGATAATATATAAAGGTGGAAATTAGGATTGTTCCTAAAAAGTGAAATATAAAAAATCATAAAATGAAAAGTATAATATTGTCCTAATATTATATTTTATACACAATTTTTATAAGATTGATATTCAGTAAATGGGCTAGATATTGATATTTTATCAACATCTGCGGGCGAACGCCCGAGTCAATTAAAACCGGCTTAGCGTCGTTTTTAAAATTTTGGCATAGCTTACGCTGAAAAAATTGTCATTTGGAAACCAAAAATGAAATTCAGGACTAGTATTAAAATCCATTTTGGGATGTTCCAAATGACGACTTAATAGCTTTTACAACTCTACAAGGGCCAGATTGGAGAGCATTAAAAGCTATTATGACGATTATCAGCTGTATTAGTGGCCTACCAATACAACTATAATCATCTCAAAACCCTTGATTTTTACTAAAAGAATGGCCTTTTCTTTTAATACAAATTAGGATTTTGGTTCAACTTATATTTAGTTTAGAAATAATTTTTTGTAATTAAAAAAATGCTCTATATATTTTTATTTTCCCTAAATTAAAAAATACAACTTAATCATGAATTCTATTTAATTGTTTTATCATAATATGCTCTTTATGTCATCATCCTAATATTATTTATTACAACTCCTAAATCGGAAAATATATCCCATATTTATTACAACTCCTAAAGCAGAAAATATATCCCATATTTATTCCGTCCTAAATCGGAAAATATATCCCATATTTATTCCGTCCTAAATCGGAAAATATATCCCTTAAAAATTCCTAAATCGGAAAAAATATCCCATAAATTTTCCAAATCCTAGGCGACGAACAACTTTGTTAATTAATTTAATTTATTAATATATATATATTATAATAATTAATA
>Ga0078894_10004991_pt1 | contig 10194 bp, 6 predicted proteins | sample LauGreSu1BDMLBSD_2_FD_67506 | JGI IMG/M metagenome (GOLD analysis project Ga0078894, IMG submission 67506) | Freshwater lake microbial communities from Lake Michigan, USA - Su13.BD.MLB.SD (version 4) (version 4) | ecosystem: Environmental > Aquatic > Freshwater > Lake | place: Lake Michigan, USA...
TCGCAAAACCCCTTTTAAAGAGGGTTTTAAAAACACAATGATAGAGGTTGATGGATAATCATAATATTCCTGTTTGACAATTCGCAAAACCCCTTTTAAAGAGGGTTTTAAAAACACAATCATAAAACTCCGAAGGAGTTGACGGGTCCTACGGACCCTTAGAGGTTGATGAATAATCATAATATTCATGTTTGACAAATCGCAAAATCTCTATCAAAAAACTTTATACATGCCCATGCAATCATGGTTTTGTCATGATTAAAATTTACACAACCCTTGTTTCAAAACCCTTTCGATAAAACTCCAAAGGAGTTTGGACCCTCAAAATAACAACACAAAGTATTTATAAAAGGCACACAGAGAGGTTTGCCATCCATGCAATAATCCTGTTTTACATTTGCATGGTTTTATTGATTCTTTATCTTTTGAAAAACATAAGTTTTCCAAAAGACTGTTTCTCTATCAAACACGTTTCAAATTCCTTTCGATAGAGGTTTATTGAAAATGACTCATTTCTCATTATGTTACTCATTTCTTGTTTTGTCACTCATTTCTCGTTTTGTCACTCATTTCTCGTTTGCTTTAAATATGCCATTATTTGCGTATGTGCAAACAGCAGTCTGTTGCCAAATATTTAGTCACATGGTTTACTGGGATCCTTAGTGCGAGGGTAATTGTCCAGTACACCAACTGCCGACGAGAAGACATTGGACACATCATCGACAAAGATCACCGACAAAGATCATCGACAAAGATCATCGACAAAGATCACCGACAAAGATCATCGACAAAGATCACCGACAAAGATCACCGACAAAGGACATTGGACACATCACCGACAAAGGACATTGGACACATCACCGACAAAAGACCATCAACAACCCTGTATCAAAGACCATCGACAACCCCGTATCAAAGACAATCATCAACCTCTGTATGAAACCACAATCAACAACCTCTGTATCAAAGACCATCAACAACCTCTGCATGAAACCACAATCATCAACCTCTGTATGAAACCACAATCAACAACCTCTGCATGAAACCACAATCAACCCCTCCTATAAATTTTATTAAACCTCATCTAATAAAATTAAAAATGCTTACCTACGGTTTCTCTTGAACAACTTGCGCCTCATGAACAACAGCAGACGGTTTCAAGAAATGTCCATTAATGTATTTCTGAATATTAAAATGCGTAATTACAAGACCATCTTTTTCCAAAGTATCACCCAAAATCTTCCACAAACGCTCATCAGGTAATATCTGCTGTCTATTCTCAGGGTTCTCTAACCCATTCAACTTAATATATGCATTCAACTTCTTAGTGATATCTGTGCGTGCAACCAATGACCCCTTCTCAACCTCCATGAATTCACACATCAAATCCGACACAGGGACTGCCACCGCAAACCCGCACGCCTTGCGCTCCTTCTTGGGTTTGTTTGCCTGCTTCTGCTCTTTCTTTACCATCATTTCATACACATGATTCATCTTTTTGACCGACTCGCGACACTTGTCTTGCGCAACCTTCATCTCATTTAGTGACAAATTTACCTCCGCAATACGATCTGCCATTTTCTTCATATAGGAATCCATTTTTGATATACCCTTGTATGTAGGTTTTGCTCTATATCCTTTTAGGGGAACCAAGGTTCCCCTATGACCCCTCCTTTTATTTTTTGATTCCTCTTTTTGATTCCTCTTTTTGATTACTCTTTATGATTACTCTTTTTGATTACTCTTTATGATTACTCTTTTTGATTACTCTTTTTGATTCCTCTTTATGATTCCTCTTTATGATTCCTCTTTATGATTCCTCTTGTTGATTCCTCTTTATGATTCCTCTTTTTGATTCCTCTTGTTGATTCCTCTTTATGATTCCTCTTTATGATTCCTCTTTATGATTCCTCTTTATGATTCCTCTTTGAATTGCAGTTCCCCTTATTTACTATGCTTATTTTATAAACAAATCATCATGTTTGACAAAGGAATAATAAGGTCAATGATGTTTCTTTTAGTAATACTAATAGTTGCCTGTATGCTAGCACAACTCTCAATTAGTATAGAAACAAACAATGATGGATTTCTAGGACAACCCAAACGAAACAAACAACATTGTAACCTGGATTGTCAAAATGCAGAAAAAAAAGCAAAAAATGCAGCAGCAGCAGCAGCAAGACAAGCACAACAAATGCAACAAAGACAAGCACAACAAACTCAACAAACCCCACCACAAACTCAACAAAGACAAGCGCAACAAACCCCACCACAAACTCAACAAAGACAAGCGCAACAACCCCCACCACAAACCCAGCAAAGACAAGCGCAACAAACACCAACAACACCTGTAATAACAATACCACAGACCCAGCAAAGATAAAACTCCAAAAATAAAAGGGAAGGATCATAAGGAAACCGTAGGTTTCCTTAAATGGCATACTCCTGCGGACAGTCAAATCTAGGATGATTCACAGGTTTGAATGTGACCGACCTGTAATTAATGTTCCTGCCAGAATACTGCCCAACAAAGACTTCCCCATCCTTTGCATAGACCCATGCATCCGCATCCGGGTTCGCAGCAACATTCTGTATAAGGTTCCGTCGACAATAGCGCACAAACCCCTCAGAATCTAAATATTTCTGAAAATCCTCAGGATACATTTTTTGGTACACATGCATTTGTTCGTGTAGCAAAGTATCCACAAATTCATCATCATCTTTCACATCCTTCTCATTCACAACAATCACATCACCACGTGTATGTGGAAATCCATATTCATATGTAGAACCACCCGAAGTTACGGCAATCTTCCAAGGAAGGGTAAGCAACTTGTCCATGTCAATCCACTTTCCCTTGTCTTCTTTTACCATGTCTTTGCAGGCGCGTGCAATACAGCGCCGAATTATTTTGTTTTTATCCTCATAACCATCATCACTATAAAAGCACACGGACCGAATCTTTCGCAAATATTCGTCCAAAGATTTAACATTGCGCGCCTTCAAATCCAAATCACTAAAAGAATCATAATAATTATCGGGAGGATTGTACACAAGCAAATCAAGCACGGAATCCTTAGACAAAATCTGCACATCATGTGTGTTAAAACTTTCAAAACCTTCTAGCGCTACGCGATGAGACCCTTCTAAGGACCCTATGGACCCTTCAACCCAAAAAAACAAATAAAATACATAAAACAAAAAAAACAAAATCAAAGACAATAATAAAAGAAACATATATAGTATGGATTCAACTTTTTTAGGTCAAGGCAGTTACGGATGCGTGTACAAACAAAAACTCAGATGCACAAAACATGATTCAAATATTCCTTTAAAATCAATCAAAGATCCACGTGTATCTACCGAAAGTGCGCACTTATCAAAGATCTACTTGGACAAAAAGTATGCAACCAGAGAAATCGAAATCGGCAAACACATAACTAAAATCCCCAACTACGAACACTACTTTTCACCTGTATTAGAAAATTGCAACGCCAGTTTAGCACAAATAACCGACGACGACATAGACAAATGCGACTTGCTCAAGGAAACAAAAGACCCACAGTTTCACATAACCTACTTCACCACAATGACAAAATACATCAAAGGACAAACGCTCGACCAATATTTTGAGACAATGGATAACTACCAGAAAGGTTCAGCAAAGCAAGAAGTTTCCACACTTAGTCAAAGCAGTTATGACAATAAGATATTCTACATACACACCTGTTTGACAAAGAGCATCGAACTACTGAATTCGCACAACATCACACATTTCGACCTGTCTGAACGAAACATCATCATGGACACCACAGACCGACCCATGATCATCGATTATGGCATGTCTATAAAAACCGACAAAATCAAAACCGAAGAAGAATTCAAATATGAATTCGGACACTATGAATACACAGATGCCAACAACAAATTGGAATTGTACGAACCATGGTGTGTGGAAATCATACTTCTTATCTATTTGAACAGAACCCCAAGCAATGAACTTTCAAATGATGTTATAGAAACAATGAAATCTCTATCGGATGCATACATAGACCTTCTGAAAATGGAAAAATTGCATTTTACACAAGAAGAAATTGCCAAATACAAGGAATCCAAACATGCCCTGTATAAACAATTTGAAGGCAACACCCCATACGAGGCATCCAAAGAATTACTAAAAACGAGCACACACTGGGACCATTATGCACTCACAATCATCTGTTTGAAACATCTTGCGCCAATGGACACTTTAAATCACAGCAAAAGACAAGAAACGATAGAGAAAATGAAGGAAATAATATATTTGCCCGTCCAAAAGGAATAATTTCCCGCAGGGAAATTACACGTAGATTGTTCTATACAAAATAGAGCATATAAAATTCATCATTTATTGCAATGATGAATTTTCTTTCAAAAATCTTATTTATTTGCCAAGATATCTAATACCATTTTTTCCAAGTCTTGGATTCGTTGTTCTTTGATTGCATCCTTTTTCTTCAACTCCTGAACTTCCTTTGTGAGAATACCAATGATTCCTGTGTAATTCAAAGTCTGCATTGCCTCACCATCCTTCACACCATTTACCAAATACGGATAATGCTCCTGCACTTCATGGGCAATAAAACCAATATCAGGTTTGCCAAGTTGCGTATTAAGATAAGAAACTGGTTTTAACACATCCACATTAAATGACGCATCCTCTATAATAAAATGCACATTTTGTTTAATACGATAATCGGAAGTGGCGTTAAATGAAGTGGCAGCAACAATGCCAGTTACAGCAATACCACTTGCATTTACTGTCAAATAATCTGTTGTGCCAATGCCAAAATTTAAATTTTGCCCAATATTCAAATTTCTTATGTCACAATACGAAACAGTTGGATTTAACCGCAATGCACTTCCACAATATACATATTCAGTATTAGCATCACGTCCCAACTTTATTTGATTGTTCCCCGTAATCTGCGCACCAACACCAATTGCAGTTGACTGAGTAAAATTTCCAGTAATATTAGTATCTGACCCTAAAAATGTATTAAAACTAGTTGTAGTAAAAGACCCATTTCTTCCGGCTTCGTATCCAATTGCAACATTATTGATTCCGGTAGTATTAGTTTCATGTGATCTTATTCCAATTGCAACATTTCGGAAACCAGTAGTATTATTATTGAGTGCAGATACTCCAAATGCACTATTGCTGAAACCATTTGCATTCAAATTGAGTGCATTTGTGCCAACTGCAGTATTAAAATCTCCCAAAGAACTAGTTAATCCTGTTGTAACTGATGCAAGTGCGCCAAGACCAATTACAGTATTATTGGTATAATTTCCGTTCCCTCTGCCAATGGTTATGCCATTGATATAACCATCCACACCAACACCACCAGCAACAATCACAGCACCTGTAGTCTTACTCGTAGATTGTGTTGTTCCATTCACAACCAAATTACCAGCAAGAGTCAAATTTGGTCCGGAAGATCCGCTAGTAAAAAGCACACCATTTTGAAAAAGATTACCAGCAAAATTAACATTGCCATTCACATCTAATGTATAAGTAGGATGTGTTGTACCAATGCCAATGTGTCCATTTGTTGTAAATCTCATTCGTTCCGTTTTAACATTGTCAGCAATCGTAGAAATTTGTGCAAACCCATACCGATTGTTTTTAAGTCCACCACTAAATTCACCACCATATGAACCCATTAATATTTTTATATTACCAAGAAATTCCAAATCATCAGTGTTAGGGTTAGTCGCGGTACAATTAATTTGAAGTAGATTGTTCAAATACACATTACCAGCAATTCCAACACCACCACTAACAATCAAAGCACCACTACTAGTGCCAGAGGAAGCAGTCGAATTTGTCACAGACAATGCCGGCGTACTAACAGTTCCTGTAAAAGTGGGATTTGCAAGGGGTGCTTTAAGTGCCAACGAATTTGTCACAGTAGTCGAGAATACCGCATCATTTCCAAGTGCTGCTGCCAATTCATTCAGCGTATCTAATGCAGGGAGAGCACCATTAATAAGAGTATTAATCTCACCTCGAACATAGGCAGTTGTTGCAATCTGTGTTGAACCAGCACCACCACCAGCAGCAGTTGGCGCCACGGGCGTTCCAGTAAATGAAGTTGTGCCAGTGACAACTAAATTACCACCAACATAAACATTACCAGTAACACCAACACCACCGGCAACCGTCAACGCACCAGTGCTAGTACTAGTGGAAGCAGTAGTGGCACCTATACGCAAATTCCCATTCATTGAACTATCCAAATTGACATTTATTCTGCTTGCCCAAAGATTGCCTCCAACACCAACACCACCATTCACAACAATGGCACCAGTGCCAGTGCTAGTAGAAACAGTAGAATTAGTTGTTGTTATAACACCGGATGTGGTAATGTTATTGTTGCTATTCAAAGCACCAGCAACACCAACACCACCAGCAACAATCAATGCACCACTGTCATGAGCAGTAGAAACAGCAGTACTCCCAACATTCACAATGCCACCTGTATAAAGAGCACCTGTAATACCAGTACCACCACGAACAATTAAAGAACCAGATGTTGAATTAGTGGAAACAGTATTAAAAGCAATGTCAACATTTCCGCCAACTTCCAGATTGCCACCAATGCCAGCACCACCAGCAACAATTAATGCACCCGTTGTCGAACTTGTAGAAGCAGTAGTCTTGCGAACAACTAAATTTCCACCAAAAGACACATCACCACCAACAAACAAGCGTCGATTCAACGACACATCACCATTGCCAGTCAATCTGTTATTAAATGACACATCACCACCAACATACAAATTACCCGACAAAGACAAACTATTTCCAGTAGTTCCAACACCACCCCCGCCGCCCGTAAAAAGAACTCCATTTTGAAAAAGATTGCCTCTGAAATTAATATTGCCACCCACATTTACATTAGCATTGATAGAGGCATCCAAACCCACAAACAGGCGTTGATTCAATGACACATCACCATTGCCAGTCAGTCTATTATTAAACGAAACATCGCCGCCAACATACAAATTGCCCGACAAAGACAAACTATTACCACTAGTTCCAACACCACCGCCACCACCGCCACTAAAAAGAACGCCATTTTGAAAAATATTGCCGCCGGTCAAATTAATGTTGCCATTCACCGACAAATTGCCCGAAACTAATGGCGAAACCAAACTCAATGGTGCCGACGAATTGAAATTCTGCACAACAAAATTATTCCCCAAATTCGTGGCATCCGTGAAGAAAATACAAAACTGGTGAACATAATAAGACGACGCAGCAGTCAATGAAACCGAACCACTCACGGGAACCGATGTTCCATTGATATTCAATGCACTGAAATATGTGCTGGTTGGCAAACCACTGTAAACCACGGTAAACACATAACTCTGGTTCAACACAGTGGGCAAATTAGTGATAGACAAGGTGGGCGTCGATGACCCGGAAAATGCATTAACATAAATAATAATTCCGTTATTAAAATCTGCTGTATAAGTTCCAGACGAAGAAGCAACATTCACAAATCTCTCTATGAATCCCTCCGCATTAATATAACCACCTGTATACAAATTACCATTGAATGACGAATCCGTGCCCCCAACCGACAAATTTCCATTCAACGACGAATCCGACCCCACAACCATGCCACCAACACTCGGATTAATATTCACTCTTCCGGCAGCACCCAACGTAATATCGCCCGATGTATAAGTGCCAAAATTCATGGAAACGCCCCCGAAATTGACGCCCTGCCATGAAGTGACAATCCAATCACTTACATCCGAACTCCACACCAAATACACTGTTTGAAAAGCGTTCGAAAACCGCATCTGCGAACAAACCGAACCATTAAAGATGATATTTGACGCAACTGCATTAACAAATAACCCACCGCCGCCACCATTGGTAGCACTAATTATAGTGAGTGTCTGACCGGCATAGGACCCCCCCAACAAATTGAAATATGCAGTAGATGCACCAGACCCAGTAATTTCAACAATTGCCGTGGTAGCAGCAATCGACGTCGGACTTCCTGTCGCAGCACCCGTAATCACAGTCTTTCTCAAATTCAAAGTCCTGGTAATAAAAACATTGCCATTAAAAGACGCATCCGCACCAACCATCAAATTGGCGTTCAAACTAATATCGGCACTCGTAATGCTGAAAAGTTTATCATTCAAATACAAATTACCGCTTAAATTAATATTTCCCAACACATCAAGAGCATAAGAAGCATTTGCAGTAACACCAACACCAATCTGTCTTCCAACATAGAGACGGTTATTAAAAGACGAATCCGACTGCACACTCATATTATCATTGAACGAGGCATCACCCCCAACAACCAGATTTCTTCTGACAAATACATTGCCATTCAATGATGAGTCCTGACCCACAAACAAACGCGTATTCAATGACACATCATCCCCCACAGTCAACTTGTTTTGAAAAGAGGCGTCTGCATTCACATAAAACCGCGAACCATTGAAAGTATTGTTTGCCGTCCATGTGTTATTTCCACTGAGCAAAATAGTGCCGCCATTTTCATCCACATATTTCTTTGTGACCAATTGATTTGTGGCAGGCGTGACACTAGCATTGCCAGTATAAACAGGCAAAATGGCAACTGATGTGTTTCCATTAAAAGTGTTGTTTGCAGTCCATACATTGTTTGCTCCAAGCAAAATAGTCCCGCCATTTTCATCTACATATTTCTTTGTGACCAACTGATTTGTGGCAGGTGTAATAGTGGCATTGCCAGTATAAAAAGGCAAAAGAGCAACGGATGTGTTACCATTGAAAGACACATCTGACTGAACACACAATTTGGCGCCAAATGATACATCCTTGTTAACAAACAAACGATTATTAAATGAGGCATCCAATGCAACATTCAAATTGCCACCAACGCCCACGCCACCCGCAACAATGAGTGCACCGGTCCCACTGCTAATACTCGCAGCACCACTTCGAATATTTATATTACCCCCAACACGCAATTCTTTATTAAAAGATACGTCATTTCTTACTGCCAAATTGCCACCAAATGAGACATCTCTGCCGACAAAAATGTTACCATTAAAAGAAATGTCAATTGAAACAGTATTGCCAATAGTACCTGTGGGACCCACTAGACCACCATATGGTAAAAAATTCCAAGAACCAAATCCATTTCCAATTTTAAATTTGCTTGTGTCAGATTCAATTGCAAGTTCTCCATCTGCTAAAACAGGATTTGCACTGGTCCATTGTGTGGCAGTTCCTCTTCTAAATTGCAATTGAATAAATGGCATTTGCTATGATATATATATAATAGCAAATGATTTGATAAGCAGAACGAGGGCGCAATCGCCCTCGGCTCCTATTAGCGTCGCTTCGCTGACGCAATTATAATTTAATTTCAAATCCGTGCAAATAATGTTTATAATGCGTCGGCAAGGCAAACCTACAGTAAGTTCCGCCCTTTGGGCGGAACGGCGGTGGCACCTTTGGTGCCACTTGTGTCCTTAGACCTTTCCTTTTTGCTTTGCCTTCCTATTTTATTTTACAACTTTTACAAAATAAAGGGAAGGTTCCTAAGGAAACCGTAGGTTTCCTTAAGAGTAGAACCCCGCATCCAGTTTTGGAGTAATAGAAAAATCCGTTCCCGGAAACCCACCATCAAATCCAACAGCAGGAACCTGCTGAAAAATAGCACCGCCAATTCGCAAATTGCCATTGAAAGACACATCGCCACTCACCGTCAAAGTCTTATTCATGGAAACATCCCCGCCAAATGTATTATTACCACTAAACAAATTATTAGACGTAAGCAACAATGTACTACCATTTGTATCAACATAATCCTTTGTTGCAAATTGATTACCTTGTACAGGACCTCCATTACCAGTCCATGTAGGCAAATAATTCGAGAAATTATTGTTACCAGTCCATGTATTTTCGGCACCCAACAACACAGTTCCACCGCCATTTTGAATAGCATCATCCACGTAGGATTTCACAGTAAATTGATTCCCGGAAACAGGAAAACTATTACCAGCACCCGACCATGCGGGTAAATAATTGCTAAAATAATTATTGCCAGTCCAAGTATTATTAGACCCCAGCAAAATGATTCCGCCATTTGTATCAACATATGATTTGGTGGCAAACTGATTACCCTGTGT